>ERZ773180.340-NODE-340-length-29998-cov-13.556123_pt1 | contig 29998 bp, 18 predicted proteins | sample MGYA00511080_ERZ773180 | MGnify/ENA primary metagenome ERZ773180 (study PRJEB29015, sample SAMEA2738175) | human oral metagenome | biome: human oral; feature: human-associated habitat; material: saliva | place: China | collected 2178 ... | reverse complement strand
TTAAGGTTGCTTTGGTGGTTGATTTTATTGCTGATTAAGTAAGAAAAGTGCGGTTAGTTTTTGGGGCGTTTTTCAGATTGAAAAAACACTTGGAATTTTGATCGCACTTTTATGGGTTATTTTTTAGTTTTTAAAGAACAATGAGTAGATAGAAAAAGGCACACGTTGGAGACGTGCGCCATTATATGGGGGATACGTACACTAGCTATGGAGCTAATATCGAACTGAAGGATTTTCATTTAATAAAAACTCTTCCAGACTTTTAGATTGAAATTTAAGATCTTCTGGCAATAGAGAACCTAACCCATTAGCATATATATTTCCTGTTTTAAACTCCATGAGAATTGCAACACCACCGTTATCATCGCCTATCATAATATATTCGGGAAGGTACAAATCTATTTCGTAGTCTTTATTCCGTTGAAAAATTTCTTCAAGTTCTAATAGAACAAAGTGCTCGGCATACAATCCATTAGATATAAGTAGAAAATCTACATATGAAGGAGGAATCGTGAAATCATACTTCTCCATTATGTTCTGTATTACGCTTATATCAGCTGGTTTATTTAAGACAAAGCCTTTATCTAGTAATATTGCTCTATTCATTTGAATGCTCCTAGTGAATCAAAACATCTCTTATTTGTCTTACAGCTTCATTAAATTCTTGTCTAATTTTGTTGTTGATAAACTGAAAAAGTGCGGTTAGTTTTCCAGGTGTTTTTGGGTATGAAACACTTTGAATTCCAACTGCACGTTTAGGGATATTTAAAGAACAGAGAGTTGATAAGATAATAGTAAATATTAGGTGATGCGTGTTAGTAGAGGATTACTAATATCTAGCTAATACTTCTTTAATACACCTTAGAAGCTCTTCAATCTCTCTTACTTCTTTCTTAAATACAGGGTTTTCCCAATCAAAGTCTTTAATAACTGATATAACAAAATTCCCATTTTTATTAAAAGATGGATACCAACCAATATCAAGAATTTCATCTTTATATTCTGCTTGAAATAAGTCTTCTTTTAAGAAGTCTAATTGTTCAAAAATGTCCTTGTTTTCATCAATAATTAAATCATTAAATGTTATTTTAAAAGGGCTGTTCTTGAATAGTTTCTCGATTTTCATTTTATTAGTCTCATAAATTCTGCTTTAGATATTGGATGTCCGTGTATGGTATTTGAACTCATTTCAACCCTCATCCATTGACTGGATTTCCCTTCACTTGCTCCGATTTCTCTACCAAGATCTTTTACTTTCCAAGGTTTTCCATTAGTAACTGATTGTCCTGTTTTCCATACATCTCTTTCTAATTTTTCTATATTTTCTCCTGGTTTATATTTTGCTGCTCCTGATTTAGTAGATTTTATAATATCGTTCCAAGATTTATTTTTAGGAGCGACATGTTTATAGCCATGTGGAGTCCAGTTAATATTTTCACTTTTTTTAATTAGATTACATTTTTTACTATTCAATCCAAATGGGTCAATCCACCCCATCGGATTATGCACATAAGCATAAGGCGTTTCACCACCAGCTAAACCAATCGGGTCGGATTTTAGATAACAGCCGCTCTGTGGGTCATAATATCTAAATCGGTTATACGCTAAACCACTTTCTTGGTCAAAATATTGCCCAGCAAAGAGCAGATTCGGATTAAGCGGTTCAGCTTGTTTGCTTTCCCAACTTTTGAGTAAAGGCAAACCCCATAAACTGCTTGGGGCTTTACGCCAAGTGCGTTTACCTTGAGGATTAAACAAGGCAAGTGGCTGACCGTTAGGCTGGCAGACCGCGTAGTTTGTGGTTTGCGTCCAAGTTTTATGATGATTGCGAAGGTCAGTTTTAAAGTAACTGTCCTGCTGTGCAATCAGCTCCCAACCATTGAATATGCAATGACGCAGGCTTTCAGTTTTACCGTGTTTCTCCGTTTCCTGATAAGCAACTTGGTCACCATCCCACAAGTAAGTGGTTTTGGTGTTTCGTTGTGGACAAGCTTTCTCAATACGTCGACCAAGGGCATCATATTTATAATACCAAACTTCGCCCCATTCATTGGTCAAACTTTCTAACTGATTATTACCATTCCAACGATAATAAAGGGTTTTCCCCCTAAAACCGTCTTTAATGGCGGTTTTCTTTACTAAACGCCCAGCTTTATCATAGCTGTAATAATCATTGCCAATACGATTGAGTTTATTGCCTTGCTGGTATAAATCCAGGTTATCAATCTTAATTTGTCCATGATGGTCATCATGGTAACGATAATCATCAGCCTGAATATATTGTCGGTTGATATAACCGTTTTGGTCATAATGATAGTTTTCACGGGTTTGATATTGATTAACCACTTGGGTGATTTGATTATTACCATTAACCACAAATCTCAAGGATTCGATTTCATCATTCGCAGCAATGGTGTTTAAGGCTTTATCATATTGATAGGTACGATTTAGCTCAGCAAAAGTAGGGCTATCAATACCGGTTTGTTTTAGTGCTAGGCTATCAAAATGATGTGTTGGCTCATAACCAGCACGCTGACGAATCGGCAGATTCATTTCATTGAATTGCTGATTGAGAATAAAGCCAAGGTTGCTTTGGCGACTGATTTCATTGCCTTCGTTATCGTAAAGGAAATGTAGTGTATGGGGTTCTTTTTCTTGGATATCCGTTTGTTGGGATTCATTTTCCCAATTTGGCAATTGTAGTTCTACCAATTCGCCCAGATTATTATATTTGAATCGGGTAGTGATAGGCTTATCTTGACCAGCCGGATAAAGCACACGAGTCACGGTTTGATTGATATCATCAAAAGTGCGGTAGATTTTATGACTGTTTTGTGATTCTTCAATTACCCGGTCATTGATATCATATACATAGGTTAATGTACTGTCTGTGGATTGAATTTGTGTTACGCGACCCGCATTGTCATAGGTATAGCTAATCACATCATCAACGGTAGAGAGTTGAATTAATTGTCCGTTAGCATTGTATGTATATTGCGTTTGATGCCCTTCGCCATCGGTAAGCGTATTTAACGCCCCGTTAGCATCATAAGTGTAATGCCAGAGATTACCTGCAAAATCTGTTTCAACTTCAACTTGTCCATCAGCGTTAAAAGCGTAGGTATATTGTTCTCCTTTTGGGTTGATGACTTTGCTTAGTTTTAAACTGTCTTTGTCATAGTCATAACGCCATACATGGCCTTCACCATCGATTTTCTCAATCAGTAAGTCAAATGCACCGTATTTTAATTGCCACACCACACCGTTAGCATCGGTGTATTTGGTTAGGTTGCCGTGTCGGTCATAAACTTGGCTTTCTTGGCTTGCGTTTGGTCGATTGATTTGTGCGAGCTTTTGATGATGAGTATAGCCATAATGCCAATGTTTACCGCTTGCGGTTTGTAAGCGACTGATTTGGTCTTCATTATTATAAGAAAGCTGAATACGACGTTGCTCGGCATCTTGTGTTTCGATTAAACGGTGACGAGGGTCATAACGATAAGCTGCTTGAAGTTGAGCCTGTGCTGGATTTTGCTTGGTTGCTTTGGATACAACGTGAGTTAATAAACCATATTCATTACGCACAAAGGCGGTTTGGCTGCCATCTGGCGCGGTGAAAAGTGCGGTTGAATTTTCTTCTGTTTTTTGTTCAACAGATGTCCATACTCGTCCAATTGGATCTTCAATGCGGATGAGTTGTTCTTCTTCGTTATAGGAATATGTCCATTGATTTCCCATTGGATCAGTGAAAGCACTGACAAGCCCCGTGTCTTCTAAATACTCAAAGGTAACTTGGGTTTTATCTGCAAAGGTTTGCGAAAGAAGATTGCCAAATTGATCGTATTCAAACTGAGTTACCGAACCCATTGGTGAGGTAATGGTAAGTGGCTTCATGATCTGCGAGTCAAAGCCATATACCGTGACATGGCCTTTGCTATCGCGAACCTTAGTTTGATTTTCAGCATATTCAAACCATACAGGATAGAATCCATCAGCCCCTACACTATGAATAACACGACCATGCTCATCATAATGATAGTCTACCCAAGTTCTATCTTTATCTTCCCAACGGATGAGATTAGCTTGGTTATCGTAGGTATAGAACAGGTGATAATCAAGTAAGGCATCGGATTCAATTAAATGACCTTGTTCATTTTGTACATAGGAAACAAGGATTTCATTTAAGCCGTTATCAATGCGATGAATTTGGTGTAACCATTGCTTTTCGCCCTGAGTTTGATAGTCAAGCGCAAGTACAATGCCATCAGAATGATTAATTTTAACTAAACGCTTTTTCTGGTAAATAAACTCAACTTTATTGCCAAAGGTATCTTGCCAATAAGAAATAGGATAAATTCCGTCTTCAAGCAGAGGAAAGCCTAAGTCATCGTTGTGGTCATTAAAAGCGGGTGTTGTGATATAGAAACGTTTAGAAAGTTGCGCTTCACGATCATAAAGCTCTAAAAAGTCTCGATAGCGATTTAAGGTAAATTGTGGATGATCAGGGTTAAAAGATTGCATGCATCCGATTGGTAAGGAAAAACGCAAATAGGTTCCTTCTGCGGTAGCAATCTTAATTTGTTGACCTTGCTGGCTAAGCTCGACAGATTCGGAGAAGTTATCAACCCAAAAACGTCCACAAAGTCCATCAGCAAAACGATCTTCTTTACTTCTAGCCCAAGTACGGATAAAGGAAAGCGGAATGGTTTGACCAAGCGTAAAGTCAACACGCTGTTCGACAACTTGCCCTGTTAAAACATCAATAGGGTCACCTTTTACCCATTTTTTTCCGCCTTCAGTAAAACGCTTAAGCCCTTTATTGTTTTTAAAAGCTTGCTTTGCACAGCCAAAATTTTTAATAGCGGATGCGTTTTTAGGGTTTAATGAGCGGGCTGCTTTTTTGGCAAGCATTGCAGCAGCTTTAGGGCCTTTAGTTGCTATAGCTTTAAAACCAGCTTTAAAAACTTTTAGTAAACCTTTCCCTGCAGCCGCAGTGGGAGGTACAACAAATTCTACCGCAATGAGTGCTAATCTCTGAAGTTTATTAAATTCAGGTTCCATCTCTGCATAAGTGCCTTGCCCTGAACCAATATGAACATTAGGAGAACCATCACTAATTTTTGCACTACATTTTGTACCATCTCCTTTTCGAGCAACAGGGAACCCGTTGACAAAAACACTTTCACTACCTTGGGCGATAATTTTTGGTCCATGATTATCACATTTGATGGTAGGGGTTTGATCTTTTGCATCAGCCGGTGTTGCATAGGCAAGTTTTCTTTTATTGACGGATACATTAATGCTACCCTTGATAATGAAACCATCAGGATCGTCAGATTCAAAGAAATTTTCTACCGCATTTTTTACTTTATCGATAGTACTGCTTACAACAGGTGTATTTAATAATACCATTGCTGCTGCAAAGCCACCTATTCCCCCTAAAAAGAAGCCACAAGCAGAAATTACCCCAAACTCAATTATGGCACCAGCTGCTGCACCAGCTAACGCTGCCATAAAGCTTCGGTGTTTAAATGGGTCGCCAACGCGAGCCGCTGGCATAGCAGGTGTTGTCATCGTAATTTAATTCGTTTTTGAGGTGGTTTTAAAGGAATAAACAACAGTAAGTAATGCTTCTTTTTTATTTGGAGAAAAAGATTCTTGTGCTGAATAAGTAAAAGTTAATAATTTGTTTTGCACAATATAAAGCACAGAAAGTTGATAAATTGGACCTTCAGGTGTATCCCAGTAATAATCTAGCAAGTAAGCAGGCTTTCCCTCTAAGGTAACTTCTCGGCATTCATTTTCTTGATATCCGTTGAGATTATGACGAAATTGCTCAATGATTTTTTGATAAAAATCTTGGTCAGAAATATCTTCAGTAATAGGGGTTCTGTTGATAACAAGATTTCCACCGGAATGGCTGTTGAAGGAAAAAACATTGAGGGATTCGTCTTGCCAGTTATTAGGCAGTGAGAATGAACCTTCATTTATCGTATAGTGTTGAGTATTTGTTGTCATAATTAAACGTAAAAGTTAACGAATATTGAGAGAGAGGATTATTCCTATAGCCTAACATAGGTGGAATTGTGCTGCAATGGGGGGAAATCATTGAAAATAATATACAGATTGTATTTTTGAAAGTGCGGTCGTTTTTGGATTCAATTTTTTATAGTAACAAAAATCTCCATTGCCTTTTTCAGTCAATGGAGATTTTTTATTAATGTTTAAGCATTAAATGGATTATTCAAATTACCAAGTATAGCCGAGTTTAAATGCGGCATATTTTTGAGTGGTAATATCAGACCCTTTAAGCATACCCACTTGTGCGCTAACTTGCCATTGATTGAATTGAGCAGCAAGTCCTGCTTCGTGGTTGAAATAACGTCCAAATTGTTGTTGCATACCGATATTATTTACTGACAATGCACCATTTACAGCCATTTTACGCTGTGTTGCATCATTGTAGTAAGAGGCTACGCTTGGTGTTAATTTCACTCCTGCCACATCAAAGGTTTTGCTTAATTCTAAACCAGCACGGTAAGTCATTAGGTTTAATGCTTTGCTTTCAATTTTCGCTTCTGCTAGCTGATAATTTGCTTTAGATAGACGATTGTAACGAACACCAATAGATGGTTGAACGTTTACACCCCAATCCCATTGGATGCCAGCATTTACCCCAGCACTAAATAAGCTGCGGTGGAACACATTGTTTTTACCATCAAAATCAATGGTATTACGGCTGCGGCCATAACCGAGGTCAAGGCTAGCAAATACGCCATTGTTCCAATTACCTTTTACATAAGTGCTTAAAGCTGTTAAGCGATTTTTACCACTCACGTTTTCAGCAAATGTGTTGTTTGCACGAGAATGTGATAATACTGCACCAACTCGTACATTATCATTTACATTATTTGCCACACCGATTTGTGTCATTGTTAAGCTTTGTTTGTATGGGCGATAGAAATCAGAATGATAGTTCTGTTTCGTTGCTTCGGTATTTGCCCATACATTCGAATTGTCTTGACTTAATAAATGACGATCAAGATTACGTGCGATTTGTAACGCTACATTTACGTTAGCCGACATTTCAGATAATGCAGTATTAGAATAACGACTCACTAATGCAGATTGAGGTTTGTTGTTTTCTAAATTTGCTTGTGTTGCTAACATTTCAGCGACTTTAGCATTGGTGCTTTCTGAATTTTTTGATTCATTTTCTGCTAAGAATTGCTCGATTTCAGATAAACTTTCATAGTTGTTTTCTAAACTCGTTAACACTTCTTTAGATGCGTTTTCTACCGCTTCTTTCGCATAAGCAATAGCTTGAGCATCACCATCATTCGTCGCTAATGCAAGTGCTTTTTCTGCATTTTCTAAACGTTGAATCGCAATATCTAACTCATTTTCAAAGCGAGTTAAATCACTTGTATTTGCAATTCTCAACACTTTAGAACAAACAGCATGGCTAACGCCTTGCGCTTCACACAACTCGCGAGCTTTATCAACATTGCCTTTTCGTGGAGCTTTACTTGCTTCTAAGCTAGTAATATCTTGACGCAATTTTGCCACTAAATTCGTTGCATTCGTTTGCGTTTTTAATAATTCAGCCGCAACATTTTTTGCTGTAGATAAACGATTGTTTTGTTGCTTCAATGTATTAATTAATTGAGTGTATTGGCGATACAAATGGTTACGTTTTGCCTTTTGATTTTGGCTTACCGCATTATATTGATCGACCACATTTTTCAATTTTGCATCTGTTTGGTTAACAGTATTTTGCAGTCTATTCACTTCAGCATTTTTAGCATCAGTTTGTCTTTTAGCTCGTTCATATTGCGCATTTAAACTGTTAAGTTCGCGTTGTTTTTCCTTGATTTGACGCTGAACTGCTTCATACTCTTCTCGACTGAGCTCTTGAGTTTGTGTGCTCGCACCGTGGTTTACTTGCGCATCACGTAATGGGTTATAAAGACGATAGTCGTTATTGTTATTCGCTAAAATATAACGATAAGCCCCAAGATCCACATAGCCGTTTTCCAATGTGAAACGAGCGTCCGCATTATTTTGTCCCGGATTGTTTAATTTCACTAAACTTAATGGGCTGATTTCATTTGGTTCAGCACCAGTGTTTTTTAATGAAAGTTGGAATGCACCATTCGCTAAACCATTGACAACGATATGGTCACCACGGCGTTCAGCTACATTTGTTAAGAAGCGGAAAGAGCCTGTACCAGTCAAATTACCATTAATGGTTAGCTCATTAAAATCAATGTTGCCTTTATGGTTATTCCCAATTTCATCATAACGTTGGTTTAATGTAATTAAGCTATTTGAGAGTGATAAATTACCCACATTGCTGTTGCCAGTTAATGTCCATTGGCTTTCTGGTTTCAAGGTTACCTGGGTTTGTTTGTCCGCGTTAATGCGACCAACCAAATGTGCTTTTCCTAATTGGAATTGACTTTGATTTTGTAAATTCACATTACCCGTTACTTTAGTCGTTGGTAATTGGTTGAATACCGACTGACTTAATACTGCGTTGTTTTCACACTTAGTTTCACCTGTATGAGTTGAGCGCATACAGTTTTTAGATTCACCTTGAACAAAGCCTAATTTAATTTGACCTTGATCTTTAGCATTGAAATTACCGTTTAATTGAGAAACATTACGTCCGCTTTCAAGTTTTGCATTGCCAGCGACGTTAAATTCACGAGCGGTAAATTGACGGTCAGTCCATTCATTTTCTCTTACCACTTCTTTATTTTTTAGATAATCGTAAGCGTGTGCTACAGGCACACCAGAAAGAACAACACTGCCTTTTTCAACGTTTAGGCTACCATTTAAATTTGCCCCACCGTTCAGTAATAACAAGTTATTGGAATTACTTGGGTTAAAGGTTACATTTAATCCACCGTTTGGACGGCTGCTATCCGTTTCGCCTAATGTACCGCTGAATGTAGCCATGGAATGTGCCGCACTCATTTTTTTGATGGCTTCAGCTTTGTTGCTGCTTAAGAATTCCCAATCATTACTTGAGTTTTGATCAAGAGGGAAGTACTGATTTGGATTGCCATTTGGTTTTAAACGGAAATAATCGGTACGGTTATATCTATGTGTATTAACGTATTCATAAATACCCAATGCCGTTTCAGGTTTTTTACTCCAATTTACCCACTCTAATTCACTTTCAGCTAAATCTTTGCCGATAGTAATAGAAGCAGTCTTATTTTTGTTATGGTTGACAATTTTTGCACCATCATCTGCGTTTTGAATATAGTTAAAGCTGAGTGCATTACCATTAAGATCTAAACGACCACCACGGAAACCAAAGTAGATATTATTTGGATTAACTTGTTTATCATTAGCCAGTACGACTGTACCTCGACCGCTTGCGAGCCCAACCTGATTAAAGGCTTGTTGCTGACCATTTTCTGCTTTTTGGTCTAAAACAACCGTACCTTCACCTACACTAATATCACCAAGGTTTTTACCTTTACCATTCACTAATAACGTACCGGTACCTAGTTTAGATAAACGATCACCTTGTGGATTTTTCACCTGCCAGTTTACGGTTTTGTTACCATTGACGACAACGCCAGCGCCTGTCCAAGAATCGTTGTTGTTAATCGCTCGAACCGCCATATTGTTATTAAAATAAAGCGCACCAGCACCTTGGTTAATAGTATTTTCTAATATAAGTTCGCTATTTTCTTTACCACTAAAGTGTACCGTTTTACCATTCGCAAGAGATGGTCGTTCTCTATCGTTATCAAGATATCTTTTAGCTGGGTCTGCTAATTTTAATTTTGAGCTTGAAGCACCTTCACCTTTCCAATAAGTTTCTTGAACATTGACACGGAAATCAATTTCATCATCTTTAACGGCACTCGCCATATACTGGTCTTGTGCAACAATATAATTATTGCGAGAGTCGCCCTCACCATAATGTTCAACAAGGTTACCTGCTAATTCCCAACGTTTATCTTTAGTATCATAGACAAATAATGGTGAGCCACTATCACCAGGTAAACCGTAAGTAGATAAGCCATCATTAAAAAGATTGCCATCAAATTGGGTTTTTGAAGAATTAGAACTCACAGGACGCATTGGCGTACCACCAATCAAATATTGGTAATGGTATGCTACATCACTATTTTGACCATATTGGTTACGAGATTTTTGAGTACCAGAGCCTACACGCACAAAATAAGAATAACGTGATTTATCTAACAATCCATTTTGGCGAGATTCAGCAACATTAACTGGAATTGGTGCTACTTCAGTGACAAGTTTATGAAAACGAGGTGTTTGGAAGTCAAGCTGCGGGTGATTGTTTTGATCAACCACTAAGTAATTGAAGTGATGATTGTCAGGATTATTGCCATCTTCACCATATTGAGCATCTCCATAGCCTTCTGAGTTTCTAATGTGCGATACACTCGTTGCGTATTGTGGGTGAAAAAGGGTGTAGGTGCCTTTACGACGGTTTGTTACCGCAAGATCAGGCATTGGCACATTTGGTAACATGGTACCAACGTACTGCCCTTGTTTATTATAAATATTAACGTTGGATGCTCCCTGACGGAAAGCCCCTTTATTTTCAGCAAAATCACGGAAATATTGATAATCGACATCGTTACGAACGATAGAAGCTTGCGCTGAAGCACAAACAACAGAGACCGCCACAGCCGCAAGGGTTGGGCGAAGTAGTTTGATTTTATTCATATAAAATTACCTTAAGGTTTAAAAAGTTATTTATATTTATCTTTAAAATGTTTATTGAGAGCCTTATATGACCTTATGCCCATTTTGGCATTACATTGATTAAGTGGTCCAACCTCTATTAAACGGCAGGATTATAACATTAAATGTGGGGTTATTGTAAATACCTGATTATATTAAAAGCTTTTAATAAATTGATTGGGTATTTAAATGATGTGTAGAGTGAGTAAATTTGAAAGCATCAAAAAAACGACCGCACTTTGATTTGTATCTCAAAAGTGCGGTCATTTTTATCTGTATTTTGAATTAATCATCCCAGTCATCATCCCAATCACGGTGTTTTCTATGGTGGTGATGTCTTTTATGTTTTTTATGATGGCGATATTCTCTGTCATCGTAGTCTCCGCCTTTATTCACTTGACTACCGATTACGCCACCTAATGCTGCGCCGCCGAGTGTTGTGGCAATATCACCACCTAATAAACCACCGGCTACGCCGCCGATTGCTGCACCTGTTGCAGTATGACGTTGTTGTCTGTCCATTTCACAAGCGGTTAAGCTTCCTGCTAATGCAACAATCACTAACCCTTTCATCAATTTAGATTTCATAAATCTACTCCTCTATTTTTGTCGGGATTGCTTGCCTAAACACTTATGCAATCCGGCGTGTAAAAGTATTCCTTTTACGATTGCTTTGACTATGTGGAAAATTAGTTAGTTCAAATGCCTTGTTTAATTGGTTTAAGAATGAACAATTTTTGGTATGATTGTTGATGAATATTATTAAATTAGAGAGCAATAATCTTGAAATTGATAAATATTTATATTTTTGATAATAATGGTAGCGTGGTTATCCCTAAGTAAGGAATTTAATTATGTATAAAAGAACAAATTATTCTTTTTTAAAAAGTATTTTCTTTCAAGATGCTTTTTCTTGGTGTCAAGAAAAGTTTAATAGTGGCTATATTCATGATTGGGCTATTAATGAAAATGAATGGGGCGCAGCTTTAGATACGTATGAAAATGCTTTTCAGCTCCCTATAGAAAAATTGATGTTATATGTTATCGCTATAACAGGATTGTCTGGGAGAAATAAAATAGCCCATTATTCTATCTTTTCTGATATAGAAGAAATTTTATCTTTAAATAGTCTTGATGATTTAATTATGGATCTTGAAGATGTTGAGAAAGATGAGTTTTTACGAGATCTAAATATTGTTATGAATAATAAACTGATTTAGTTTTTTATACTAACCTTAATTTTTTAGAATATATGGTTTCAGGATTTTTAGTTTTAAGTTTGTATGACTATTTAACATATAAAAGGAATATGCGTTAGAGGAAAGGAGAAAGGTGGAATCTATACTTACCATCTAAATAAATAATGATTTTAAAAATATTAAAATTTTTTATAGCTGTTACATTCATTTTTTTCTTGTTTATGGTGATAGTTCAGTTAGATATGGGAAGGAATAATTTGCAATATGCAGTTCTTATGAAAGAAGCTTTACTTATGTCTCTAAAATTTCAGGTGGTTGCTTTGCCGATATATCTTCTCTTTTTTAAGCGAGATTAGAGTAGTTGAAATGAAAAAATATTTTGGAGATAAAAATGAACAAGATCAATCTCAGTCTCTTTTTACTTTGTAGTATTTTGACTGCATGTGTTTCTTCTAATAGTTATTTTGTTCGGTTCTGGAATGGGGATGTGATACCTGAAAGGCCATATGAGGAACAAAAAATTTTTGAATCATGTTATGAGAAATATAAAAATCTTCCTGATAAGACAAATGAGGAACGAGAGGTCATAAGTTTGAAAGTTATGGATTGTATGCACACCATGAAAAAATGATAGTGCCAAAAATACCGTTAAAATGGTATGTGGACTTCTTTAAAGATAGTGGAAACACTATAAAGTGCGGTCAATTTCAAAGAGTTTTAAAACCTCTTAAAAACTGACCGCACTTTTGTATTTTTGATGCTTCTTCTGCTGAAATATAACTCTCTCATTGTAATCTTGCCTACAACACCATTCCTATGTCCGCTTGCTCTGTTGAGAAAACGGAATAGTTCCTCCAGACTTGTTTAATTGATCTAAAAATCAGTATGTTTATGATTTTCTGATATAAAATTATCAAAAATAAATTTTTTTACATAAATTTGATAAAAATTTATCGATTTGTGACTTTGATCACAGTAATGCAGAAAAAAATTCAGTACTATACACCCAACTCGATGATAGATGTTTTTAATAGCGGGTTACTAATCATTTAGACTTTAAACCTAATCATAATAGGAGATTTATTATGTCATATTATCCAGCAGAACCGTTCCGTATTAAAAGTGTTGAACCAGTTTCAATCCTACCAAAAGCAGAACGTGAAAAAGCAATGAAAGAAGCAGGTTTCAATACCTTCTTACTTGATTCAGAAGATGTTTACATTGACCTTTTAACTGATAGCGGCACTAACGCGATGAGTGACCGTCAATGGGCTGGTATTATGATGGGTGATGAAGCTTATGCAGGTAGCCGCAACTTCTATCATTTACAAGAAACTGTTCAAGATTTATTTGGCTTCAAGTATATTGTGCCAACTCACCAAGGACGTGGTGCAGAAAACATTCTTTCTCGTATCGCGATTAAACCAGGTCAATACGTACCAGGTAACATGTATTTTACCACTACACGTTTCCACCAAGAAGCAAACGGCGGTATTTTCTACGATATCATTCGTGATGAAGCGCATGATGCAACATTAGATATTCCATTCAAAGGTAATATTGATGTTAAAAAATTAGAAAATTTAATTAATGAAAAAGGCGCTGAAAATATTGCTTATGTGTGCTTAGCGGTAACTGTAAACTTAGCAGGTGGTCAACCGGTTTCTATCGCAAACATGAAAGCGGTTCGTGAATTAACAGCGAAACACGGCATTAAAGTATTCTATGATGCAACACGTTGTATTGAAAACGCATACTTTATTAAAGAGCAAGAAGAAGGTTATCAAGATCGTTCAATCAAATCTATCGTTCAAGAAATGTTCAGTTACGCAGATGGCTGTACAATGAGTGGTAAAAAAGACTGCTTAACCAATATCGGTGGTTTCTTATGTATGAATGATGAAGAATTGTTCATGAAATCTAAAGAGTTGGTTGTAGTATTCGAAGGTATGCCATCTTACGGTGGTATGGCTGGCCGCGATATGGAAGCGATGGCAATTGGTTTGAAAGAAGCAACTCAAGAAGAATACATCGAACACCGTGTTAAACAAGTACGTTACCTCGGTGAAAAATTAAAAGCAGCGGGTGTACCGATTGTTGAGCCAATTGGTGGTCACGCAGTGTTCTTAGATGCTCGTCGTTTCTGTCCACATTTGAAACAAGAAGAAGACTTCCCAGCACAAGCATTAGCAGCAGCAATTTATGTTGAGTGCGGTGTACGTACAATGGAGCGTGGTATTATTTCAGCTGGTCGTGATATCAAAACTGGCGAAAACCACCATCCAAAACTTGAGACAGTACGTCTTACTATCCCACGTCGTGTTTACACCTATGCACACATGGATTTAGTTGCTGATGGTATTATCCACTTATTCAAACATAAAGAGGATATTAAAGGGCTTCGTTTCGTGTATGAACCAAAACAATTACGTTTCTTCACTGCACGCTTTGAACAAAAATAGACCTACTAGCCCTTACTTCGGTAACGAGGTAAGGGCTTTTTGTATCTAAAACATTTGGTTAATGAGAAAAATGCGAAAACATTCTAATGACATTGTAGTTTGTTGTATTGTCAAGTAAGGAAGTGACTAGCCTTTCTACGATAATCGGAAAGGAGAAAACTCATGAATAAAACATTGGGAAGTACCTTAATTACCTCAGGGACGATGATTGGCGCAGGGATGCTTGCTATGCCTCTCACATCTGCTGGAATAGGTTTTACGTTTACAGTCGTTCTACTTATTCTTTTATGGATCCTACTCACTTATAGCGCATTATTATTTGTTGAGGTTTATCAAACCGCTGAACATGATGCCGGCATTGGTACACTTGCTGCACAATATTTTGGCCGACCAGGACGAATTGTCGCAACTAGCGTATTAATGATTTTCCTTTATGCATTGCTTTCCGCCTATGTGACCGGTGGTGGTGCAATTCTTGCTTCAACTTTACCTGATTTTGCTGCTCCTGATTTGAAAATGAAAGGTTCTATCCTTGCATTTACAATCTTATTTGGTGTTTTCGTAGCAATTGGTACAAGCTTTGTAGATGCGCTAAATCGCTTCTTGTTTATTGCGATGATTGCCGCTTTATTTATCGTGCTTGGATTGATGATCCCCGAGATTAAAATCGATAACTTAATGGCCATGCCAATTGATAAAGCCTTATTAATTTCAGCTAGCCCAGTTTTCTTTACCGCTTTTGGTTTCCATGGTTCGATCCCTTGCTTAAATAAATACTTAGAAGGTGATGTAAAAGCCTTAAGATTTTCGATTATTGTTGGCTCTGCAATCACATTGCTGGGTTATCTCTTATGGCAATTCTCTACTCATGGTGTATTAAGCCAAACTCGCTTCTTAGAAATTCTTAATCAAGATCCAACATTAAATGGATTGATTGAAGCGGTTCGTGTGATTACAGGCAGTACCATTATTGCGGCTGTCGTGAAAATCTTCTCAGCCTTAGCACTGATTACCTCATTCTTAGGGGTTGCACTCGGTTTATTAGAATGTATTGATGACTTGTTAAAACGTGTATTCAATTTTTCGGCAAACCGTTTAAGTTTAGGTTTCTTAACTTTCCTTCCTCCATTGCTCTTTGCATTCTTCTACCCAGAAGGCTTCATCCTTGCATTAGGTTATGCAGGACAAATGTTTGCTTTCTATGCAGTGGTATTGCCCGCAGCATTAGTCTGGAAAGCTCGCCATCAACATCCAAACTTACCTTATCGTGTGCCTGGTGGTTCAGGGGTTCTACTCTTTGTCTCAATTTTAGGGACTATTATTGTGTGTATCCCATTCCTAATTAAATTAGGTGTATTGCCTCCAGTAGTGGGTTAATAACACGGATTAAAATAAAAAGTGCGGTTAAAAATCAGTGTATTTTTAACCGCACTTTTTGTTGATATAAGACAATAAAGAATGATTAGATATTGTTGCTTTTATCTAAATAAGATTTATTTTTTAATAATTTTCCTTCTTTACTAAAAAACAACTCAATATAAAAATCACGTCTATTACCTAAGTAACCTTCACCTTTTTTATACAGTGCAAATAGTTTATTATCTGTTTTTTCTAAAATTTCAAATTGGTTCGAAATTAAATCGCTTATTTCTTTCTTATCCATTCCTGAATGAAGGTATTTGGAGACAATATGACTAACATCCGCGCGTTGACTTGCAATGTCAGTAATACGGGTTTTAAAAACCTCATCTAGCATCAAGTTTAAATCTGTTGCATTACTTTTTCTGTCTGAAATTGAAGATTGAATCTCAGAATGATTCTTATAGCCACTCGCTTCGCAGCCAATTGAAACCAGGGAAAGTAGAGCAAGGGATATTGTGAGTAATTTTTTCATGTTAAGTACCTTTTATATTTCTTGGGTTTCAGTTTTCAGTATCTTCTACAATTTGATATTCAAGAGCTAACGAATCTATTCCTTTTTTAGGTGAAATAACAATATGATAAATGCGTTTTGCTCGACCACTTCCTGAGCTATGTCCAGTAAGTTTCGTTCTAATATATCCTGAATACTCGCAAATTTCTTTTCCTACTTCACAAGTCATTCCCATTTTGGAAACCGCTTTTTTGATGCTATCAGCACGATTATCACCATCCAAATGAGCATAAATCAATTTGCTTAGCGCTTCTTTTTCCGGCTCATTAGGAAATCTTTTCGTAATATATTCTTTAATTTCCCCTTGAGGTAAATTATCGTAATTAACGGTCATTCTGGGAAAACCTAAATCACAAGCTGTTAAAAGAAGAGATAACCCTAAAATAATAGTGCCTTTTTGCATATTAAAATACCTTTAATTGATAGTAACTCAAGGCATTATAGCAATAAAAATTTATTTTCTGATAATAAATCATTCTATTATTTTGGGTAATTACAGAGGAAAATTATCTTGTTCTAAATAATATGAAAAGAACATAAAGAATGAGATAGGTAGGGAGTGAAACGTTGCTTCATACACATTTTTAGCATAATTAGGCAGTTATTCTAACGCTATACTTTCTCTTTGATTGCTTTGAGATAGCGATATACGCTAGGTTCCGAGATTTTTAAATATTTAGCGACCATCGGAATGGCACCTTTGATATTGAAAATACCCTTATCAAATAAGACTTGAACGGCGTTTTCCCGCTGCCTTAGACTGAGTGGTTTATCGGAATGTAATAGGGTGAAATCAAGGTATTCACAAAGGATATCTTCTATGGAGTTTTCGAGTTTTTCTTTATTAATTATTTCGGCCTCTTCCATTTCGGCAAAGGCAGCATCAATACCTAAAACATTAACGAAGTTTCCAAGGTTTTCCAGCGAAATTAATTTGGTCATCACATCAACCAACTCAGAGGTATCATGATTAATACAAAGGATGCCTTCTAGTTTATCCCCATTTTTAATGAAATAAGTTGCACCTCGAATGACCTTTTCGGAATCAGCCACCGCTTTGTAGTTAAAGATAAAATCCTTATCTAAATACACTTTATCCTGCAACAAACTTGAAGCAAAAGAGCTAAGTGGAGAGGAAAGGGTCCGCCCGCTAACATGGCTATTCGCAATGGCTTCCATATGAGCCTTATTCTTATCAAAAGAATGAAATACGACTTCGTATTTAGGGCCTAGAACACTTCCCAAAAAATGGGTTAGACCAATAAAATATTTCTTTTGTACATTGTTCATATCGAGCCAATCTCATTAATTACCATTTGCTTGTTGTGGCTATTTTATAGTCACTTATTTTTTATAGCAAATACATTGTAAAAAACGGCAGGTTATCTGTGGTGTTTTGCTTTAGGCGAATCTTATAATGCTTAGGGGGGATGCGGTTAGACAATGCTTCTGTGATATTCTTTGCTTGGAAAGTAAGGGATAGTATCTGGAAGGTAGGCCAATATGTATCCAATGGTGAAAAAAACACAGCAAACCTGATGCTAAGCCTTGAGGATAAATAATACAAAAGTATTTTAAACAGAATACGCTTTAACCAGATACAAAGTTCAGTCAATCTCCAAAGAGTTTTAAAACTTGAATAGAATCAAGAGATCAATACCTTAACAATACAAATTTTAATGGCTTTTTTGAGAAAAATTTGATATCGTATAGGCCTATATTTATCAATAACTTAAATTTAATTGACATAATAGATGAAAAAATTATTACCCTCTTTTCTTTCCTGTTTATTACTTATTTCCCCTTTTATCTTAGCTAATCCTCCTTCTACAAATGCAAATGTAGAAAAACAAATTGATGCTCAACAACAAAAACAACAAGCGGAACAAGAGGCTGCTATTTTAGCCCAGCAAACGCAATCAGCGAATGTGCGTTTAGAGGCTGAAAAAGAATCGTCTCCTAGCTTTCCACAAAATGAAGCACAATGTTTTCCCATCAATCAATTAGCACTCACAGACTATCAAGCTGAAGAATCTACTTCATCAACAACTCCTCTTAAACTTGCTGAACCCAGCCAATTTTCTTGGGCATTAAAATCAGTGTATGCTGAACGTGATTTTGCGTTACCGGCTTGTATTGGTTCTGAGGGAATTAACGTATTACTTCGTCGTATTCAAAACCGTTTAATTGATGCAGGTTATGTGACAACACGTGTTGTGGTTGAACCGCAAGATTTGCGTTCAGGCGTGTTAGTTTTAACGGTGATACCAGGTAAAGTGGGTCGTATTCAATTACAAGACCAAAGTGCTATTCCATTTGCGACACGCGGTACGCTGTGGTTTGCTATGCCAATGTCGCAAGGGGATATGTTAAATGTACGCAATATTGAGCAAGGATTGGAAAACTTAAAACGTGTACCAAGTGCTGATGCCAATATGGAGCTTGTACCAAGTGAAAATGTAGGGGAAACCGATATTGTGATTTCCTATAAGCAGACATTGCCTTTTCATTTAACTTTAGGTGTAGATGATTCAGGTAGTAAAGCAACAGGTCGCTTACAGGGCTCAGCGACATTTTCTTGGGATAATGTGTTAACGCTGAACGATATGTTCTATATCAGTGGTACACGTAGCTTTAAGCGTCATAGTGATGATGCAGAAGGTGATTATGGTAGTAAAAACGTAACACTCTATTATTCTATTCCTTGGAGAAACTACCTTTTAACTCTTTCAGGCTCTAAATATTCTTATCACCAAACAGTCGCAGGGGCTTTTGAGTCTTATGTCTATTCTGGCGAAAGCCAACAAATGAAAGCGAATTTAAGTCGCTTACTCTCTCGTGGTAGTCAACATAAAACGTATATCAATGGTGCATTATGGACGAAAAAATCTCATAACTATATTGATGATACAGAAGTTGAAGTACAACGTCGTCGAACAGCAGGTTGGGAAGTGGGGATTAATCATACTCACTACATCAGCGACCTTGTTTTGCAGATTTTTGCTGGTTACAAGCGTGGTACAGGCGGTAATAAAGCGCTACCTGCACCAGAAGAAGAGTTTGGTGAAGGGACTTCACGCATGCAAATTATTACAGCCGGACTTGATTTAACGTATCCATTTACGATGGGTAATCAACCATTTCGTTTCAATACCAGTTGGAATGGTCAATGGAATCGCACACCTTTAACTCAACAAGATAAATTTAGTATTGGTGGGCGTTATACCGTACGAGGGTTTGATGGTGAGCTTTCGCTTTCGGGTGAAAAAGGTTGGTTATGGCGTAATGAACTTGGTTGGGATATTGCCAATAAAGGGCATGAGCTTTATTTAGGTATAGACCAAGGTAAAGTACATTCTAGTCAAGATGAGCTTCAAGTAGGAAGTAGTCTAATTGGTGGGGTGATTGGTCTTAGAGGCAAATTATGGGGAATTAACTATGATTATTTCGTAGGTAAACCGATTAAAAAGCCGGAAGGATTTAGAACCAGTAATGTGACTACCGGATTTAATGTAAGTTACCGTTTTTAATACGTATTTATCAGATTAATTGAAATTAAACAGAATTTAAAATTTAAAGGAAATTGAGAAAATGAATAAACGTCATTACAAAGTTATTTTTAGTCGTGTATTAAATCAACTTGTTGTGGTATCTGAACTTGCCAAATCACAGGGTAAAGCACAAAGTGAGAATATGAGCTCAGAACAGGCAAAAACAGGGTTGTTTTCAAGCGCACTCTCACTCAACCCAATCCATTTTAGCTTAATGCTAGCATTAGGCTTTGTGTTTCTTTCACCTTCAGTTCAAGCTGAAGATATGGCTATTCGTGCGGATAAATCAGCACCAGGTAATCAACAGCCGACAGTATTGCAAACAGGTAATGGTATTCCACAAGTAAACATTCAAGCACCAAGTCAGGCTGGAGTATCGCGTAACCAATATTCGCAATTTGATGTGGCAGAAAAAGGAGCAGTGTTAAACAACGCTCGTAAAGCAGCACAAACGCAAATGGCAGGCTGGGTGCAAGGTAACCCGAATCTTGCTCGTGGTGAAGCGAAAGTGATTTTGAATGAAGTCAATTCAGCGAATCCAAGCCGTTTAAAAGGCTATGTGGAAGTTGCGGGTAAAAAAGCGGATGTGGTGATTGCGAACCCGAGTGGCATTCAGTGTGATGGCTGTGGTGTGATAAATGCAGGGCGTGCAACGTTTACTACGGGTAAGGCAGAAGTTGAAAATGGTGAATTAAAAGGCTATCGCGTACAGGGTGGTAAGGTCTCAGTAGGTCAAAAGGGGATGGATACCTCTAAAGCCGATTACACCGATATTATTGCAGATAAGGCTGAAATCAAAGGTGGTGTGTGGGGTAATAAAGTTAAGGTTACCACGGGTAAAAATAAAGTAGACCGCACCAATGATTCGGTGGTTTATGTCGGTGATAAAAATACAAACGAAACTGACCGCACTTCAGAGAGCCCAAATGACCAAGCTCAAGCTTACAGTGTGGATGTGGGCCAATTAGGCGGGATGTATGCTGAGAAAATCCATTTAGTGGACAATGGTCAGGGTCTTGGTGTGCGTAATGCGGGGCATATTGGTGCTGCTGCTGGTGAGGTGAAGATAGATAGCCAAGGGAAAATTATCAATAGTGGTACTATCAGCTCGACACAACAAGCTGAGCTCAGTGCAAAGAAAACGATTGAGAATACTGGGAAAATTGAAACTAAGCAAGGTAATGTATCATTACGCTCTCAAGCTAATGTAGCACAACATGGTTCGATTGTTTCGCGTCAGGGCGGGATCTCAGTTCAAGCTAAGGATAAAGTTACTCAAACAGGTGAAACTGTAGTGAAGGGTAATGTTGCTTACCAAGCGAAGAATATTGAGGCTAGTAAAGGTGCGTTAATTGCCGCAGGTGTAACTGCTCAAGAAACTACACAAGGTGAGACTCGTTCATTAGATAGTCAAAGTGCCCAAGGTGCTAGCATTACGCTCTCAGCTGAAAATTCTGTTTCATCTAAAGCTCAGCATCTAGCGAGTGGTCAAATTAATGCCAAAGCAGGTACCGTTGATTTATCGGAAAGTCAATCAACAGCTGATAGTATTGCTTTCCAATCTACTTACTCACCTTTAAATTTGAAGCAAGCAACATTATACAGTGAGGGGAATACTACATTAATCAGTCCAGACGCTATTCTAACGGAGAATACTAACCTAAATGCAGGGCATTTTGTGATAGATACTGCACAACTTAATAATAAGAAGAGTAGCTGGGTTCAACGTGGTAAAGAGGCCTTTTCATTGAATTTGAAAAAAGGGTTAGATAATACTGAAGGGAAGATTGCTGCTGAAGGTTTGATCTCTATTCAAAGTCCGTTAATCCAAAATAATCAAGGTGTGATTTGGTCAAACCAAGGTGTGAAACTTAATACGAATGCAGGACATATTGAATCTCAATCTGGTTATTTATTTGGGAAAAATAGCCTTGATATTAGTACCTCAACATTAAATAACCAGAAAGGTGAAATGTTAGGTGGACAAGTTTTATTGACTGCGCAGCAAGTTAATAATGAAGATGGAAAACTGATTGCTGGAAATCGTGCGGATTTATCAGTTAATCAATTTAATAATCAACATGGTATTGTTTATAGCCAGGGTCAATTATCGTTAAAAACAGAGAATTTACACAATCAAGATGGCATTATTTCATCGGTTTCTCGTGCGACATTGCTTGCAAATGATTTAAATAACCTTAAAGGCGTGATTCAGGGAGAGTCTGATTTAACGATTCAAACCCAAAATTTGAATAATACACAAGGTGATATTTCAGCGAAAACAGCAGCGATTTCTTCTGCTGCAATAAATAATGCACAAGGTGTAATTTCATCTCAGGATTTAACATTATCTGGTACAAATTTAAATAACAAAGGTGGAATTATTCAAAGTGTAAATTCAACATTAAATTTGACCGCACTTGATAACCAAGCTGAAGGTGATAAAGGCTCTTTGGTTAGTGCAACAAATCGTTTAGTGTTAAATGTTACAAATGTAAATAATAAAAATACAAAAGCTAAGCAAGATACTCCTACTCAAGGTATTCAAACAGCTAATTTAGTAATGGATGCAGAGCATATTGAAAACCAATCTGGCGGCATTTATGTTGGAAAATCAGCAAATATTACAGTTAATCAATCTCTTGATAATCAAAAAGGTGAGATTTTATCAACTGGTCGAGTTGATATTGTAAATCCAGATTTGACCTTAGTTGTAAATAATGCACTAGGGACAATTGAATCAGTGATTGGAACGACATTGCAAGCTAAAACATTAGTTGATGAGGGGTCAATTAGTACAAAAGGAGATTTGGGTATTGAGTTAAATGATAGCTTTACCCTAAATAAAGCCTTTGGTGTAGGCAATAATCTTACTTTTAAAACAAAAGGTGATTTTGTTAATAACTCCAACCTTGTGGTAGGTAATTCAGCATCAGTTGAAGGATCTACTATTCAAAATAGTGCTAATGCAGAAATTTCTTCAATAAATACACGTATTCAAACTAATAAGCTAAATAACTTTGGCTTAATTGATGGCGATACCACAGTGATTAAAGCCAATGATGTAAATAACATTGGTACGGCACGTATTTATGGAGGACACCTTGCAATTCAAGCAAACAATTTAAATAACCTTGAGAATGCTGACGGAACAGCGGCGACAATTGCTGCTCGTGAGAGACTTGATTTAGGTGTTGGTAATTTAGTAAACCGTAACCATTCACTTATTATGAGTTTAGGTAATATCTATATTGGTGGACAGTTAAATGAAAATAATCAAGCAACTGGTTACGCAAATAGCATTGATAACGGTAGTGCGACCATTGAAGCTTTAGGAAGTGGTTGGATTAAGACACATCATCTTTTAAACCAAGATTTACACTTAAAATTAGGTAAAAAAGTAGAAAAAGAACAGATTAATGAATATTCATTAGGAAGTGATTCACATCGTTATCGAGCTGGTGTTGACGGCTACTATAACCTGAATAATGGTAGTCGTAATCCAAATTCATATTTCCAATTAAACAATGGAACACGTATAGAAGGATTTGGTTGGAAAGAATGGCGCTATACGAGAACAACTACTACTTCAACAATAGAACATCAGGATCCAGCAAAAATATTAATTGGTGGAGAATTACACCTTTCAGGTGAAGATCTGAATAATAAACAAAGTCAAATTTTTGTAGGGCAAAAATTATTACTCGACGATAAGGTCTTTACTCAATCAACAAATGAACGTTTAAGTGGCGCAATTTCTAAATTAGATAATGATGATATACACGGTACGATTGATATCACTGATGAAGGTCAATTCGTTCAAGAATATAAAGTGAGACGTAAACGCGGTAGAAAGGGGCATCATCACTATCATAATTATAGTGATTTTACTGATGTTCATCCAACACAAGATTTTGGTTTTGGTTTGAAATTATTGACAATTGCTGAACCAGTCGAAAAAACAGGGGCAACTGTTGATGGTAAATCTGATTTCCAAGGTGTTTCTGTAGCTGAAAAAACACCTTTAAACACGGATTTGAATGCGCATCGTGTAAATCTAGACTCGATAACTTCTGGTGTGGTTAAAAACAAAGATGATCTTGGCATTAAAACTCATTTACCTAATATTAATTTACCGCAAGCAAGCCTTTATAAAATCAATCCAGTAGCATCTGGACAGTTTTTAGTTGAAACAGATCCGCGTTTTACGCAGAGATCAAAATGGCTTAGCAGTGACTATATGTTTAAACAGATTCATAACGATCCAAAAAATATTCTGAAACGTTTAGGGGATGGTTTCTATGAACAACGTTTAGTTAATGAACAAATTAATCAACTTACTGGCAGACGTTTCCTTCAGGGGTATTCGTCAGATTATGAACAGTATAAAGCCTTGATGGATAATGGTGCGCAATATGCAACGAAACTTAATTTAATTCCTGGTGTAGCATTGACGGCTGAGCAGATGAAACAGCTCACTTCAGACATGGTATGGATGGTGAAACGTGAAGTTACGTTAAAAGATGGTACGAAAACAGAAGTACTTGCACCACAGGTTTATGTTGTCGGTCGTAATGCAGATATTGATAGCAGAGGAGCTGTGATTTCAGCAAATGACGTTATTATTGATACGCAAGGTGACGTAAAAAATAGTGGTGTGATTTCTGGACGTAATTTAACACATTTGAGTGCAAATAATATTGAAAACACTGGAGGTACACTTCAGGGACGAGATTTATATATGCTCGCAAAAAATCGCATTAATAATTTAGGTGGTGCATTAAATGCGACAGATAATCTTGTTGGTATTGCAAAAACTATTAATATTGAAAGCTCACTTTCTGAAACGGCAGATAATGATCGTTTTAAACATAAATCGATCAATAGAGTGGCTTCTATTAATGTAGGAGATAAAAATAATCAAGGTCAAGTATCACTTCACGCTAAAGAGGATATGACTTTTAAAGGAGCGAAAGTTGATGTAAAAGGTCAAGCGAATTTCCAGGCAAATAACAAGCTTTCTCTTGGTACAGTAGAAACTGAAAATAAGCAGCACTATATTAAAAACAGCAATAATTACTATAAACTTAAACAACGTAATGAAGTTGGTTCGGAGTTTAATATTGAAGGCGATGCTCGTTTTGTGGGTAAAAATTCTGTTGAAATGAGCGGAGTTTCTTCGGTAAGTAATGGCACAATGAGCGTGCTTTCAGAGGGAGATATTAATATTCGCGAAAGTCGCCAACAAGAAAGTTTGTCGGAGGCGACGAAATGGACTAAACGTGGTGTATTCCAATCAAAAGGAGAAACTCGTCGCCATAATCACAATTATGATATTGCTCAAGGTTCAACCTTGGATGCAGATAAAATTTATATTCATTCGAATAAAGGAAATGTGAACATTCAAGGTTCAAATGCTGTAGCTGAAAATGGATTAGTGATCAAGGCTAATAATATTGATATTCGTGAAGCAGAGAACCGAGTGTATTCTGATGATTATTACCAAAAGAAAAGATCGGGAGCGCTCACTGGTGGAGGGATTGGCATCACTTTTGGTAGCCAAAGACGAACTGCAGAAGATAATCAAACCAAGCTTTATGCACAAGGTAGCCAAGTAGGTAGCTTGAATGGTAATACTACGATGATTGCCGATAATAATTATAGACAAACAGCGAGTACGGTCAGTGCAGTAAAAGGTGACGTAAATATTCTGGCAAAAAAAGTTCAAATTAAAGCGGCAGATGATAAATACGAAACCAATAATAAACAAACTTTTCAACAAAAAGGTTTAAATATTGCGATTACTTCTCCTGTTCTTTCTGCTATTCAGGCTGTACAGGGCGCGGTGCAATCTACTAAACAAGTGGGTGCTAGTAAGCACGATCGTGTAAACGCAATGGCTGCAGCCAATGCAGGTTTTGATGCTTATCGTGCAGGCGATAGTGTAATGAAAGCGGGTAAATCTATTCAAGATTTTATGGATAGTGGCAATATGGATTCTGTCGTAGGTGTTCAAATTACGTATGGACAACAAAAGAACGAATCGAGAACCCATATCGAAGGTAATACTGCAGCAAAATCTAAAGTAAATGCTGGTGGTAAGGTGAATATTGGTGCGACAGGTGCGGGCAAGGATTCTAATATTAGCATTGAAGGTTCTGATGTTTCTGGTAAACAAGGCACGTTTTTATCGGCTGATAATCAAGTGATTGTTAAAGCGGTTGAGCAGAATCATAAAGAACGTAGTACCAATAAATCTAGTGGCTTTAATGCAGGAGTTGCTATTAAAGTTGGCAGTGGTGTTGCTGCAGGTATTACAGTAGGTGGTAATTACGGAAAAGGTTACGGAAATGGTGATGAAACCACTTATATCGCTAGTCATGTAGGTGATAGCCAAAGTAAAACAGTGATTAATGCAGGTGGTGATGTCACTCTTGCAGGCAGTCAAGTGAAAGGTAAACGTGTTGAATTGGATGCGGAAAACCTGAATATTGAGAGCTTGCAAGATAAATCTAGCTACCATGGTAAACAGATGAATATGCAAGGTAGTGTCACAATTGGTTATGGCTTTTCAGCTAGTGCCGGTTTTAGTAAATCAAAAATTAATTCTGAACATGCATCTGTGAATGAGCAAGCAGGAATCTATGCGGGTGATGAAGGCTATGATGTGAATGTAAAAAATCATACAGATTTAAAAGGTGCGATCATTACTTCAACTCAACAAGCTGAAAGCTTAGGATTAAATCAATTTAGTACTGGTACATTAAGCCATAGTGATATTGAAAACCACTCATCTTATAAAGGTTCTTCAATAGGCATATCTGCTAAGGGAGATGCAAATGGCGGATGGACTGGTCAAGAGAAAAATGGTATTTCTGGTAGTGTAGGTTATGGTCGCGAAAGTGATAATCAAAATAGCGTGACTAAAAGCGGTATCAATACTCAAAATATTGAAATTCGTAATAAAAACGCACAACAGGCACTTACAGGGCAATCCATCACTGAGACACTAGCAGCAATTAAAACCGATATCAGTACTGATAATGCAGAAAGTCAAAGTGGTAAATTAGAAAATCGTTTTGATAAGAATGCTTTACAAAAAGAACTTAATATACAGGTAGAGGCAACAAAAGGATTTGTTCAAACTGCGAGTGCTGCTGGGAATGCAATTGCAAATAAATTAGGTGAAGAAGCTGTTGCCAAACAACGTGAAGCACAAACTGCTCAAGAAGCGGCTGACCTTGCGTATAAAGCTAACCCAAGCAAAGAAAATGAAGCTGCATTAAATACGGCGAATCAAAATCTGATAACGGCTAATAATGAAGCGGACAAGTGGCAAACTGGAGGAGAATATAAGCGAAAAATTGATGGTGCCATGAATGCGATTTCTGCAGCATTGGGTGGTTTGCCAGCAGCGGGTATTGCTACCTCCGCAATTTCGCCAGAAATAAATCATCAAATTAAGCTAGCCACTGAGGGTAGTCCTATGGCTAATAAGGTTGCCCATGCACTTTGGGGCGCGGTGGAAGCTTACTCCGCAAATCAAAATGCAGCGGCGGGAGCTGGTGGTGCTTTAGCGGGTGAGGTGATGGCTGATGTAATTGCAAAAGACCTTTATGGTAAAAAGCCTAACCAACTTAATCGAGAAGAGAAAGAGGTCGTATCTTCTGTTAGTCAAGCAGCTGGCGCTTTAGTTGGTGGTATGGCGGCAAATAGTAGCCAAGGGATTGGTGTAGGATTAACTACAGCTAAGAATGCGGTGGATAATAATTTCTTGAGTGATGCATCAAGAGCGAAATTAAATGCCTTAAAAACAAAATATCATCGTGGAGAAAAATTAACAAACAAAGAAAAATTGGAGTTTAGAGATTTAATTGAATCAGATCAGCGTAGTGACGTTCTCTTGGATAAATTTAGAAAAGATCCAAATTCCTTAAATAGCAAGGAAAGAGAGGCATTTTTAAGCTATGTAGATCGTTATTATATAGAAACTGTTACGGGGAATACCGCATCAGGTTATAAATTGGCATCACCAACATCATTGGTAAATGCTCAAAATCGTTTTGAATCAGAATATTTAATAAACGATCCTGTACCAAAACGAGATTATGGTCATTTCCCTTTTACAGGTACGGATGCGCAAAGATCGCAAGCAGTGAATACTTTGCCAGAAGAGAGTAAGAACTGGCTAGGATGGCGTTCTGAAAAACATTCTCGTGATGAAGATATGTATTATACTGTCAAGAACGAACTTGATGCTCCTGAGAATTATAAAAATTCAGCGAATGGGAAAATAGCTTATTCAGTTAAGGATGGGTTGGAGTCAGCCTCGATGATTTATGGCGCAGTAGGACTTGGATCTTTGGTTTACAATAGTGGATTGGGTGTATTAAAAGGCGCTAAAAAAATCAATGATGTGATGTCTAATTCAACTAAATTTACTTTAGGCATTGCGGGTGCAGGAAGTGTTGGTTCTCAGTTAATGACAAATGGTACAGTTGATCTGAAAACGCTAGGAATAGATTTAACTACGGCTTACTTATTAAAAGGAAAAGGAGCAATCCTTACTGTAGGGGGAAATACAGCAGCAGGAGCATTTAATTCTTATGTCACCGATCAATCTGTATTCGATGGTGCAATCTCTAGTGGTATTGGTAGTGCTGTAGGTTATGGAGTGGGTAAAGCCATTGAAATTCGATTAAATAATAAATACCCAGATTTAACTTGGTCTAAATATAATCCTCAGCCTTTAAGTGATAAACTTCCTTATATTTATACATATAGAAGAAGTATTATACCTAGTACTTCAGGAAGTTTAGGGGGGGAATTTTTAAATAGAGGTGACCAACATATTTATAATGAGTCTCAAAAAGGAAGTAAATAATGAAAAGAGTCATGCTAGATATTCTATTTTCTATTTTTATTGGAGTTTCTTTTTCATTATTATCGTTAATAGTCGGTAGATTGCTTTACAATATTGATAATTCAATATCTATTTTTGAGTTAGAATTGATTGATTTTGGTATAAAAAAAATCTCATTTTTAATCAAAATGACATTGTTTGTATCAAGTGTTTACTTTATTCTTTTTCTCTATGGTAGGAGGATTTTCAAGTAGTAAGATAATGTGTGTAAATAATTAATTATTTACGCATAATCTTAAAAATACCATAGATGGTTCCAGTATGAATATAATAAATGTATGGTTGAAAATAATGAAAGATAAATTTTTAATTCTATTATTTATTATTATGGGTTATTTTTTATTAAACTTATCAATGTTTGTTGTAGCTAGGGTTTTATATAACATTGAAAATAATAATGATCTACTAAGTATAAATTTTTTAGATTATTTTAATTATGGTTTTATAGATCGTTTAAAAATGATTGCAATGCATTCTTTTATATTTTTTGTTTCAGTTCTATTTTTTATAAAAAGTAAACTATGAGATGCTATATAACAAGATTTTTGGTAAAGTAAGGAAGAGAGTGTGGATTTAAAATATTCATACTATACATTGAATATTTTATTCATACGTAAAGCTTTGATTATAAACCATACGTCAGATTTTTAAGAGAGATTCTATATGTTAATTAGATTAATCGGTTTTTTAGTTTATTTTACTGGTTATTCTTTGTTCGTGTTTATATTTTGTTTTGTTGGTATGTCTTCTCTTATTATATTATTTAAATTTATTGTAAGTTTTGGAAATATCTCTATGAAAGATATTCTTGACGTATTGTCATTTAACTTATATGGTTTTTCCAGATTATCACCATTAATAGTATTATCAATTCTTATATCTAAAAAACTGAGAGGTGGCTAGTATAGAAAGTGTTTAATTTCTGATGTTAAGTTATTAGAAATTTATAGTCTGTTTGATATTTAAACAGACTACAATTTAAAATACTGAAGTATAAAGCGCGGTCAATTTTCAAAAAGTTTTAAAACTTCTCAAAAATTGACCGCACTTTTTGTATTTCAACGATGCTTATATTAAGCAAACCTTATAATATCACATCTAACTTCGCATAAGCACGTTCTACTTTTTCCAATGCTTTTTCCACAGAAATATCACGAGCGAGTAAGACACCTAAACGGCGATGGCCA
>ERZ773180.334-NODE-334-length-30190-cov-9.488502_pt1 | contig 30190 bp, 31 predicted proteins | sample MGYA00511080_ERZ773180 | MGnify/ENA primary metagenome ERZ773180 (study PRJEB29015, sample SAMEA2738175) | human oral metagenome | biome: human oral; feature: human-associated habitat; material: saliva | place: China | collected 2178 ... | reverse complement strand
AACAATTTATCTGATACTCCTTTTATGTATCCTTTTGAGATATTATATTTTTCCAGAAAGTCTTCTACTGGTACTTTTTTATAACCTTCTTCTGCAACAACATAATTTTTTAATTTATAATTCTTCACATCATAATCATAATATATTATTATACGTGCATCCTCCGATATTGGGATATACTTTTCCAATACTATTCGACCATCTTCTGCTAAGGTTATACTTTTTTTAAAACTTTTGTATGTCAAACTTACTTCTTTAGAATATAAATTTGTAAGTCTATCCCATAATGTTATTGTTGGTCTAAAATGCTCATTTAATTGTGGCATATATTCAACTGACTTATAAGGGGATAAATGATAATATGAGTTATACATCTCTTGAAATGCATTTTTATTACTTATTTTAAAATAGCTATATAATCCTCCACTCAACAACATAAGCGCTACTATACTTACCGCTATAATTTTTCTCAATCGCTTTCTTAACTTCTCTTTACGAGTTTTTTTTATTTCATTCGCTTGCACCTCTAAACGCTCTATTTCTTCTTTGGAAAACATATTTCTTTTTTTCTCTGATACCCATGAGATAAGTTCTGGATTCTCTCTAATTTCTTCTTTTTCTCTCTCCGCTATTTTTTCTTTTTTTTGTTCTTCTTTTGCAAGTTTTACTAAGTGTTCATATTCCTCTTTGGAAAATATTTTCTGCATTTTTTCAGGATTTATAAGAACGAATTCAGGATATTCTCTAATGAACTTTCTATTGTTTTCTTCTAGATCTTTCGGTGGCCAACCTCCAGTTTCTGCATATATTGCGACTTCGTATCCATCTCTTGGAGATTTAAGGGCTTTTTCCTTGAGTTCTTTAGTTATAGGATAGCGTACTGGTCTTATAGCTGCTCCACCACAGTCTTTTGGTATTTCTATTTCATACTTCCCTTTTTCTTCATAAATTAAAAATCCATCTCCTACATATGTTTTTACATCTGTTTTATTGTAGTTTTCTAATTCGCCTTCTTCGGGCCATCTTTTATGTTCTAAATAAAACATTACCTCTAATGCATCTTTATCTGATTTTCTTGATTTCTCTACCAATTCTTCTGTCGCATTATAACTGAAATATTTTTTACCTCTAAACCAAAATATACTATACTCATTACCACTTATCCATATTCCATGATTTCTATAATTTTCTATTTCTACTTTTTTCATTATTCAATCCCCACCTTTTACAGTATACTAGTTACGCTTAAACTAACTTATTTCTCTCTTATTTAAAGCCTTTTATTACTAAACTTTATTATACTATTGATTTTTCTTGTAGTTGTTCTTTTGTCATATGGTATTTTTCTAGTAGCTCTTTCAGTGATTTTCTGTTTTCATAATCAGTATTAGTAGCTTCATTTATATGAGCATGATTGGTTAATTTTCGTGTATTCATATCATACTCATATGTTATTATTAAATATCCCCCATCGATATTTCAGTTTCTTTTCTTATTTTTATTATACGCTCATATTTTTTAAGACTATATCTATTTCAAAGTCTTTATACCATAACGTTGAGGTATACTCCATCCCATGCTGAAGGACGCTTGGTTCTACTTTAGAACCAAGGTCTACTTTCAGCATATGTTCCACTGAACGAATAGGAAATGCAAAGTAATAATAGTTATACATCTCTTCAAATGCATCTTTACTTACTACTATATCTTCATCATCATCACATATTTATATAGTAATAATATTATAACTACTGCTATAATAATACTCCATATTCTTTCTTTTTTCTCTTTACGAGTTTTTATTATTTCATTCGCTTGTGTCTCTAAGCGCTCTATTTCTTCTTTGGAAAACATATTTCTTCTTTTCACTGATGCTCTTAAAATAAGCTCCGGATTTTCTCTAATTTTCTCTTTCTCTCCTTCCTCTATTTTTTCTTTTTCTTGTTCTTCTTTTGCAAGCTTTACTAAGTGTTCATATTCCTCTTTAGAAAATATTTTCTGCATTATTTCAGGATTTATAAATATTAATATTGGATATTTTCTAATATACTCTTTTCTATGTTCTTCAGGATTTTTCGGCGGCCATTCTCCAGTTTCCACATATATCATTACTTCATATGCACCTCTAGGGGATTTAAGTGCTTTTTCTTTGAGCTCTTTAGTTATAGGATAGCATTCCCCTTTACCATGGTCTCTTTCTATGTTTATTTCATACTTTCCATTTTCTTCATAAATTAAAAATCCATCTCCAATATATGTCTCAATATCTATTTTGTTATAATTTTTTAATTCATAGTCTTTTGGCCATCTCTTATTCTCTAAATAAAACATTACTTCTAATGCATCTTTATCTGATTTTCTTGATTTCTCTACTAATTCTTCTGTCGCATCAAAATCAAGAATTTCTTTACCTCTAGACCAAAATATACTATACTCATTACCTCTTATCACAATACTATGATTTTTGTGTTTTTCTATTTCTATTTTTCTCATTTTCAACCGCCCTTTTTACAGTATATTAATTACGCTTAAAACAACTTATTTTTCCCTTATTTAAAACCTTTTATTATTTATCTTTATTATACTATTATTGAGTAATTATAACAATAAGGTTGTAACTTTGCGCAAGCCTAAACATTATTATATTAACTAACTAGCTCATAGAAAAAACAGGATTGATTTTTAGTCAATCCTGTTTTACTTTTTCCGCTTCTTTCATCCTAGAAACAATTATTTATTTCTCCCAAGCTCTTACATCTATATAACTTGGTTTTCTATAGTTTTGTTTTCTTGGTTCTGCCGGCATTACTATAACTAGCAAGAAGTACAGTATTAACGGACTACCAATAAAGGCTATTCCTGTTAATAAAAATAATACTCTTACTAAACTTAAACTTATCCCAAATCTTTTACTAATTCCACTACATACACCAGCAACTAACGCGCCGTCATATGTTCTATAAATTTTTTTATCCTCTAAATAACCAAGAAATTTATTCCATAATTTATTTATAACTTTCATCTTAATAAATTCCTCCTAATATATTAATGTTCCTATATTATATTTTAACAACCTAAAATATAACTTATATTTTTTTACCTTTTTTGACTTTTGTTGTTTCACTATAAAACATAGATTTTTTTTGAACATTTTCGTAATATTTTATTATACTATTTCATTTATTTGTACAATATAGTATAATAAATAAGATATAATTGATAGTAAATATCAACGGATGATCTATACTTACTCATTAATGCTATATTACCTCATCTAGTTGTTGTTTTCAATCATAAACTAACTTATTTAAGGAGGCAATATGAAAATTGACGGTAGAGCTCTAGCTCTCTTTAATATAAAAAAAGAAGTTTATCTCGTTGCATTCTGCAAACTAGTCGCATTCTGGTGTTCGCTATTTTTCATATATAACTTCGTAGACTTCCTATTTACCCTGCTGAGCGGTGAATATCCTATTAGTTATATACTAATTTTTACACTACGAACTGCGCTAAGTTTTGTTCTTTATTACCTTGCAACTACTGGAGATAATTTCTTTAGCCATAAAATTTCTAATCAGGTGAGAAATACTTTACGTCAAGAAATTTATAATAAAGTAGAACGTCTTTCTCTTAACTATACTGAGGCGGTTAATACCGGGAGCCTTCTTGTGATGAACTCATCTTCTATTGTTAATATAGAGTTTTACTTTAATAAATTTGTACCGCAAATGTTCGCAACACTATTAATAGTACTTAGTTCATTTATAATCTATGGAAAAATACATATTCTACTATTTGTAGCGATGTTACTTCTTTATCCACTGATTCCTATTTCTATTATGATTATTATTAAAAAATCTAAAAAAGCAAATAAGCAAAACTTCAGTGATTTCTTAAACCTTTCAGAGGTTTTCTATGATAGACTAGCTGGTTTTACAACTGCTAAAATCTATGGTAAAGAAGATAGCGTAGCTGGAGATGTGGATACACGTAGTTCTAAATATAGAAAATCAACTATGGCTCTTTTACGCCATCAGTTAAATTCAATTAATGTAATGGATGCTATTACTTATATTTCAATTTTTGTCTTATCAATTATTGCGATATTTATCGTTAAAGATAATAAACTTATTATCTTTGTTATCGTGGCGTCATTAGAGTGTTTTAAACCACTTCGTGCATTAGGTGGACTATTCCATATTTCTATGAAAGGTAATGTGGAATTAGATAATATCTATAAACTTCTTGACTATCCTGAACAAGAAAAAAATAATGATATTACCCTAACGCCTGGAAAAAATATTGTATTAAGTAATGTTGGATTCTCTTATGGAGATAATACTACATTGGAAGATATAAATATGATAATTAAACCAGGTACTAAAACAGCTTTTGTTGGAGAAAGTGGTAGTGGAAAATCTACACTTGTTAAACTTATCCTTGGTTTATACTCTAATTACTCAGGGAATATTAAATACGATACTTATGATATTGATACAATCCCTACTGATGAAATGTTAAAAATTACAACACTTATTACAAATGATAGCTACTTAGTAAAAGGAACTATCCGCGATCACTTAACTGTAAGTAAATATACCACAGAAGAAGATATGTTTAATGCATTAGAAAAAGTGAATCTAAAAGATTTTGTAATTAAAAATGGTGGTTTAGACTATGAGCTTACTGCTGGAGCGGGTAATCTTTCTGGTGGTCAAAAACAACGTCTACTTGCCGCAAAAGCTATTCTAAAAGATAGCTATATTTATATACTAGATGAAGCTGTTTCTAATATAGATGACTATAGTAAAAATATCGTCCTTTCTGCTTTTGATTCAATTAAAGAAGGAAAAATTATTATTATAATCTCTCATGACTTAGAAACAATTACAAACTCTGATAACATTTATGTTCTTAAAGATAAAAAAATAATCGAAGAAGGTACTCATAATGAATTACTAGACTCGCCTTCACTTTACAAGCGATTATTTAATGATCAACAAGAACTAAAATCAAAATTTTCAGCTAAGGAGGTAGAATAATGACTTCTTTAAAAGAATTAAAACAACTTTTAGCAATCGCTAAAGACTTTAAACGTCCTCTACTTCGAGCAACACTGTTTGGTAGTTTAGGACACCTGACACTTGTAGTATTTACCTACTTCCTAGCATTATTCTTTTTAACAAAAATAACTACTATTGCAGTAATATTATTTTTCATAATTTTTGCATTAGCTATTTTAAAAGGATTATTTAGTTATACTGAACAATTATTAAATCACTATGTAGCATTCAAGGTGCTACATACCCTAAGAGTTAAAGTGCTAAACAAATTCAAGAAGATTTCTATCGATAGTTTCACGCGAAACACTTCTGGAGATTATATGACTATTATTACTACCGATATTGAATTATTAGAGGTTTTCTACGCTCATACAATTACTCCATTTATGATTTATATCGTTCAAAGTTTAGCCGTAACTATATTCCTAATGTTCTTTAGCTTCAAGCTTGCTTTTATCGCATTAGCTGTCTATATTATTATCGGACTTGTTTATCCGCTAAGCTTTAAAAATAGAGGTCAATTAGTCGGAGAAAAATACAGAAGAAAGCTTACAAAAGTAAATAATAATTCTTCAGAACAAGCCTATGGAATCTTTGAAACTTTACAATATAATAAAGTAAGAGAAGCAAAACAAGCAATTATTGATGAAACAGAGGAGTTAACTCGTAGCTCTTATGTGAAAAATAAATTTTTAATTGATTTAAATGCACTTAATGTTGTTACATATAATTTTGGAGTATTGGCATTTATTTATTTCGCTACTACTTCACTAGACAGACCTAATATGATACTTGCTTTAGTGGCTATGTTTATCGTGTCATTTATCCCTATTTTATATATGGGTAACTTAGCTTCTACACTTAGCCAAACTATGGCTAGTGGTAAAAGATTTCTAGAGCTGATGAATATGCCAGAAGAAGATCAAAATAGTGGAAAAGTAGTAGATTTCAATGAACTAAAAATTGATAATCTATCTTATAGCTATAGCGGTACTCCAGTATTAAGCAATATTAATCTAATAGCTAAAAAAGGTGAAATCATCGGTATTAGCGGACCTAGTGGTTGCGGTAAATCTACTATAGCTAAACTTATTATGAAATTTATCTCGGATGAAGGTATGGACGGACGTATCACTATTGATAACATCGACTTAGCAGATATAGACAATAGATATTTCAGAGAAAACAGTTCTATTATTCTTCAAGATAGCTATTTATTTAATGCGACAATAAGAGATAATATAAACTTCTTTGATAAAGATTTAGATAGAAATAGATTAAGTGATGCTTTAAGGCATACAAATCTTAAAAACTTCGTAACTAGTTTAAAACGCGAAGATGAAGAAATAGTGGGGGAACGTAGTTCAAAAATTAGTTCTGGACAAAAACAACGTCTATCTGTTGCTCGTTCATTCTATAACGATAGTAAACTTCTAATTTTAGATGAAGCAACAGCAAACATCGATATTTTCAGTGAAATCGAAGTACTTAAAGCACTAGAAGCAAATAAAGAAGATAAAATAACAATTATTATATCTCATAATAAATCTACCTTATCTATTTGTGATAAAATTATTAAATTAGAAGGATAAATAAAAAAGAAGATCAACTATTTATGTTCGATCTTCTTTTTGCCCTATTTAGTAATAAAACTTCTTATGTTTTACAAAAGATGTTTTATTTATTATCTCCAGTAACGATAAATTGCTCCATCACTATTTTTAATTTCTCCTAGGAAAGTTTTGTTTGCAAAATTAGTACTTTCTTCTTTTAATTGCATTCCATTTTCTCTAAAGTTATAAACTTTCTTTCCTTCATTGTTTGTTGAATAACTTCCTTCATAGCCCACATAACCTTTATCTACAAAACTACCTGTTGAAGTTTTATATTGAGTTACTATAATATCTTTCTTCTCATCATCCGTATAGATACCATATCTACCTGAAAGTGTAGAAGAATTATAATAATAAGGAATTGTTATTTTTTTTACTTCTGTATTTTCAAAAGTCGGTACTTCATTTTGTTTTGTTGTTACTACATTTGTACTATCAGTTTTTGAACCAAAATACTTTTGGTATTCTTCAGCCGTCATATGAGATGGAGTAAGGTTTAAATGAACCCCATATCTTTCAGATGCTGTGTCTCCTACTTGAGCTGCTGATGCATTAGCAGATACTGCCACTAAACTAGAAAAAACTAAAGTTGCGATTGCGATATTTTTTACTTTATTCATTACCGTTCTCTCCTTATATTTTATACTCTAGCTTACCTTATACCTATAAAGAATACTAATTTACTTATCTTCTCTTATAGACATAAAACAGCTATATTTTGAAAATTTGATTTTGTTTTCATTTTCTTACATTTCATTATATATTATATTTTTTTGTAAAAAAAGACTTTTATTTATGTTTTTTTGTGGTATAATGAAAAATGAACGTTGTTTCTAAAATCTATCATTAATATCTCTAATGACATATTATTTTGCGTTATTTTCCGATCATTCCATATATAACGTTCGAAAAAAGCAGTAGAAGAATACTTTTTCTTCTACTGCTTTTTACTTTATTTTGTAATATTTCTATAAATTTGATTTTCTATAAATTGTAAATCATGTTCTTGTGTTTCACAAGGAACATTTTCAAATAATAGGAACCTTTACTCGAAAAGCAACTCTCTTAAATCTACATAGTATTTTAACAGAGTTTGCTTTAAAGAAAACTTAATAACTAAGACCATCAAATTAAGTAATTATCCACCTCGAACATCCGCTTAACTATTATTTATTATCTTATTATTTTGTGTTATAATTTTTTTGCTTTTTGTATAATTCTATTCAAAACCTTACGGCGTTCCTGATCAGAAATTTTTTCTACACTCGCTATTCGACTTATAGTAACTGGAGAAATACCGCAAGCTTTTAGCACCTGATTTTTAAGGATTTTTCCGTAATCTTGTGCAAATGGTACAATTAAACCTGGCATGTTATGTGTAGTAATAATCCAAGCTTTCCCTTTTAGATTCCCTTTTAATCCTCTCTTTGTGTTGGTATAAGCAAAACCAGCAACAAAAACACGATCAATAAATCCCTTGAGTATTGCTGGCATACCTGACCACCAAATTGGAAAAATAAAAATGAATTGATCTGCCCAAGTTACTAAATCTCGATATTTAGCAGTTTCAGAATCGACAATTAAATCTCGTCTACGATGCTTTTCATCAAAATGTAAAACAGGATCAAATCTTTCAGCATATAGGTCTAATAACTGAATTTCATGCGATTTATCAATACTTTTTTGAACTTGGTTAATGATATGTGCGTTAAAACTTTGGGGGTTAGGATGAGCCGTAATAATTAAAATATTCATATAATTTCTCCTTTGTTATAATTATAATACATATGTTCGATTGTGGTTCGAAGAAACGCTTGTGAAAATTCTATTCCTTTAGAATTTTTCAATCTATTTTTCTTAATATAAATATATTTTACTCGCTTAGGAGTTTCCATTCTCTCGTTTGATTCCTAAAGTATATAACTTAACCATACTTTGAATATAATTTCTTAGAACTACATCTTTATTCTCACTATTAATACTACTCGCAACAATGGATAAACCACTAATATAAGACCAAAGGTTAACAATATGTCTATTGCGATCTTTCTTAACTCCATTATACGTTAAATAGCGAATTACAACTTCTTTAAATAAATTGAAGCTGTTGTTGTCATTAATATAATCTATTTGAATATCTGTGTCTAATTGTACATTACGCTTAAACTTACTATAAAATAAAAATTCAAAGTAACGAGGATAGTTCTGAGAAAACTGTAAGAAACTAACTCCCATTTTTATCAAATCTTCTTCAGCATCTTCATAAGAATAATGACACTCTTTCTCTAAAAAAACATAAAAAATATCTGCGACTTCTATAAGTAGTGCTGCCATCAAATCACTCTTCCCGTCAAAGTGTTTATAAATAGATGGTGTACTTACATGACAAGCTTGTGAAATATCTTTTAGTTCAACAGATTGAAATCCTTTGTCATATACAATCTTTAAACCTTGCTTAATAATTTCATTCTTTAAATCTCCATGATGAAATCTATTTTTTTCCTTCATTTTTTTTCTCCTTTAAATAATAAACTGATAAAAGTGTGAATATCACTATAACAAACAACAATAAATAAATTATCTCATAATTTTCTAATATATGTTTAAAAACTTTCACATTAATTCCCATATCCAGTTTAAGTTGTTCAATACTAGATGAACTATCACCTTTTGTAATAAGATCCAAAGGCTCTCTAGTTAAAAGACTACGAATCTGTGCTACTCCATAAGTTGGTGGAAAAAGTTTCATAACATTTTGAACATAGTGTGGTAATGCACCTATTGGAAGATAGATTCCTGCTAAAAATCCTGTTAGCGTGCCTAAAATAGTTGAAATAGAACTAAAAGCAGTCATAGATTTTACAAAGTTCACTATAAAAAATGTAAAACTAGTTGCAGATAAACTGTTTAAAGTAATATATACAAGAAGTAGCGGAATAGTTGAAACAGTAATTATTTTGTAACCCAATATATACATAACTATAATCCAAACTAATAATACAACAAGCGTAATTACCAAACTCATTAACCAAGCTGCTATAATATAACTGAATACAATTTCTATTTTTCTAATCGGGCTTACAGCAAAACTAGTAAATATCCCTGTTTCATAATCTTTGACTTTAACACCAAATACACCTAAAGAAATAGTGACCGAACAAACAATAATTATTCCTGATAGCACCCATGTATTAACAAATAAAAAGGTACCAGAATTAGTCCCAATTGACTGATTTATAGTATTTTCTAGGTAATTTCCCAAGAACAATAGGTATAATCCTATTGTAACAAATATAGCAACAAGAGAGGAAACGAATGTTCCCTTATCTCGTATATAAATTTTCAAATGCCTTTTAATCATCATATACCTCCCTCCGTTTGTTTTAAAATATTGATAAATGCATCATCTAAATCCCCTTTAAAATACTCAAATGAATCTATCAACTCATCATATTTCAATATTTCTCGCACATTAGCAATACTTGGATTCTCAACAATTAAATAATCATAAGATTGTTTATAGGGTAGTGGTATATTTTCTACACTAGTTATTAATTGATTCATCTTTCCATTACATGGATATAAAAATAATCGGTCGCAAGAAAATTTTTTTTGCAGAGTAATAGCCGAGCCAGACGCAACAATTTTCCCATGATTAATTACTGTAATTAAATCTGAATTTCTCGCTTCTTCAAGATAGTGGGTCGTCAAAAAGATGGTCATTCCAAAACTATTTTTTAATTTTCCTATAATTCCCCAAACAATTTTTCTAGACTCAGGATCTAAACCTGTTGTTGGCTCATCAAGTAATAAAATCTTGGGTTTATGAAATATTGCACGAGCTATTTCCACTCGTCTTTTTTGTCCTCCTGATAAAGTATAAAAAGGCTGATTCAAATAGTTTTTAAAATCCAATTGATTTGCTACTTCTTCCAAACGACTTTCAAAATTTTCTCCTACAATCCCAAATAAACTAGCTCTAAATCTCAAATTTTCTGCAACAGTTAATAAATCATCTAATACATTATGTTGGTATACCACACCAATTTTTCTCCTAATATTTTGACTATTTGTTCTAACATTTAGTCCATCTATAAGTACCTCTCCAGCAGAGGGAGTTAATACTGTACAAATAATATTGATAGTTGTTGATTTACCTGCTCCATTAGGTCCTAAAAAAGAAAATAGACTACCTTCTTCTACATTAAAACTGATGTTATCAACAACTGATTTTTCCTTATAGATTTTCTTTAAATTTTTTACCGATATAATAGAAACCATTATTTCCGCCTCCTTATAATTCCCGTTTTTAGTTCAATAGCCCTATAAAATCAACATTGAAATTAGTGAACAACTTTAAAAATAAAAGTAACCAATTTTTGCGGTGTGATATAATGTGAATTTTATATCATATTTTTATTTATCTAGTCTTTCTTTTAACATTTATTATTTACGTCAAATAAATTCTAATAATAGAACTGTGTTTTTTTCTCGGTTTTTATATGTTAACTATCTCTTAAAATAATTGATTTTAAGCAAATAAACGAATAAAGTTAATCAAGTTAACTTCAAGACGGATAAACGAAGTTAATCGAATTAACTTTATTTATTGTATCATGACTTTTAAATTTTGTAAAGATACATTTTCCTTATCTCAAAAGTGCGTTATTTCTAAAAATCTATCATTAATGTCTCTAATGACATATTATTTTGCGTTATTTTCCGATCATTCCATATATAACGTTCGAAAAAAGCAGTAGAAGAATACTTTTTCTTCTACTGCTTTTTACTTTATTTTGTAATATTTCTATAAATTTGATTTTCTATAAATTGTAAATCATGTTCTTGTGTTTCACAAGGAACATTTTCAAATAATACAAATCTTTGTGCTGAATACGTCATAATTGGCCCCGCAAATGAACGTATTATTTCTGCTGTTGTTAACTCGTCATTAATTTCCGGATTGGTTTTTTTATATTTTTTTATTAACTCTGCTATATTGAATTCTTCAAAAATTTTTGAAATTGAAGAAAGTAGTTGTTTTCTCAACTCTTCATTTGTCAACAGTTCTGAGTAAACTATCTTTACAGTATTATTATTTTCTTCTAAAAACTCAAATCTATCTCTTACTATATAGCTTATTAATTCTTGTACTGATTTAGCTTTTTGAACCCTACCTAAAAATCTTGAAAATAATTTAGGTATTACTGGAAGTATTATTGCATACAATAAATCTTCTTTAGTTTTAAAATATTTAAACACCGTTGCCTGACTTACACCCGCTTCTTTTGCAATTTGCAAAGTTGACGTTCCATTATACCCTTGTTTTGCGAACAACTTTATTGCTGATTCTAAAGTTTTCTTCTTGCCAGGTGGTATTCTCTCTTCTTTTGTTATATCCAAATATGAACTTAAAATATTTTCTATCATCGCTTTTCTCCGATATTATTAGACTTTTCTATAACGTTTCAAACCTATAACATTTAATGCAATTAATACTACGCAGAATACTATTAATACTGTTACATCTTGTTTTACCGCAACTAAGTTTTTTCCTTCTAAAATAATTTTACTTAATCCATCACTTGCGTATGTAACTGGTAGTATTTTACTAATATATACAGCTATTTTGCCCATACTCTCTACCGATACTATTCCAGAGAAGAACATCTGCGGAATAACTACAATTGGTACAAATTGCATAATTTGAAACTCTGATTTCGCTATAGTTGAAAGTAATAATCCTAGTGCTAGTGCAACCATAGCTAATAATACATTTACTATTATAACATAATATAGACTTCCAACAACCTCAATATTTAATAAGTATATTGATGATAGTGTCACTACAATGGTTTGTATTATAGCTAATGAACTATAAGATAATATATATCCAAATACTACTTCACTTCTTTTCACTGGTGTCGCTAATAATCGGTCTAGTGTTCCTGTTGTTCTTTCTTTTAGCAACGCCATACCTGATATTAAGAAAACAAAGAAGAAAAGTATATATCCAATTAATACTGGTGCTATTTTATTGAAAAATGTTGTATCAGCATTTCCATAATTGTAGTATTCTTTTAACTCTGGTGCTTGTTGATTATTCTCAATTTTCGGATTTATTTTTTTAACTACTTCTACTAGATTTTTTGCTTCTGCTCCTTGTATTGAACTTTTTAACACTTGTTGAGCTTGAAAAGTTTTGCTAGAGTCTATATTAGCATAAGTGACATTATATGTACCATTGTCATAATAAATAACAGTGTCTACTTCTCCATTCTCTAATTTTCTATCCGCTTCTTCTTTTGTTTGAAATTGTTCTAAACTAACATCTTCAACATTCTGCATTATTTCAACAACATTGCCCGGTGTATTTACCGAAGCTACACTTACACTTGTCGTTGTACTCGCAGAAAAAACAATACTCATTAACCACATTATAAATATAGGCGCTACAAACATCATAGCTAGCGTTCTTTTATCTCTAAAAAATTCTTTTGATACTCTTTTAGCTATTGTAAATACTCTCATATTAGTTTTCCTCCACTTTTAAGAATACTTCTTCTATTGTCTTAACCTTATTTTTTACTTTCAGCTGTTGTGGTGTATCAAAATCAATAATATCACCATTAAGAAGTAACCCTACTTTATCAGTAAGTTCCGCTTCATCCATTACGTGAGTCGTTACTAATATTCCTACACCACTATCTCTTTGTTTAAACAACTCTTTCCATATATTTTTTCTAAGACTCGGATCTATACCAACTGTAGGCTCATCTAATATTAATAACTCTGGGCTTCCTATTAAGGCTATAGCTAAAGATAATCTACGCTTCATTCCACCTGAATACTTAGATACTAACTTTTTCAAATCATCTGTTAAATCAACAATCTCAGCTATATATTCTATTTCTTTTTTTAATTTATCAGAAGATACACCTTTCATTTTTCCGAAAAATTCTAAGTTTTCATACCCAGTTAGCATTTCATATAAAGCATCACTTTGCGCCATATACCCTATATTAGATAGGATTTCTCTTTTTGGCATTTTATAATCTAATACTAACGCTTCGCCTTCATCTGCTTTTTCCATTCCTAACATTGTTTTAATTAGAGTAGATTTCCCAGATCCCGATGGACCTATTAACCCAACGATTTCGCCACTTTCTAATTTAAAATCTATTTTATCTAATACTTTTTGTTCTCCAAAACTTTTTGATAATTTCTCTATATTAATTAGTTTGACCATAGTAAAACACTCCTTTACCTCACTATTCTATATATCTTACTGTAAGAATAAACTTTGTAATTTTTATAGGGTGAGCGTTCACTCACTTTATATTTTTATTATAGTGAGTAATCACTCACTTGTCAATAGTTTTTTTATAAAAAAAATAAAAAAGGGGTATCTACACCTACTAAAAACCCCTATCTTATCAGGATAAACCAATAAAAAAAGTCGATCATATTAATGACCGACTTATTATTTATTTTTCTTTTATTATTCTATAGTATGTTTTCGATGTGATTGTGTAAACTACTAAGTAGAATAGAGCAAAGATGCTTATTGTAGCAAACATAGCTATTAAGAATGAACGTGTTTCTGATAATAAGAATAGTTTAAGAATTTTTTCTATAAATGGATAAGCTACTATTGTATGTATTGTTGCTACTACTAGCGGAGCGAAGAATATTAATAATACTTGAGCTCTTATAGACTGTTTTATTTGTTTATCAGTTAATCCGACTTTTCTCATTATCTCAAACTTATCTTTATCCTCATAACCTTCTGATATTTGTTTGTAGTACATTATAACTACTTGTGACACTACAAATACCATACTAATAAATATTCCAATGAATAAGAATGATGCGAAGAACCCAATAAATTCTACTTTAGATTCTGATTTTCTTTCTATAATTACTGGATTATTATTTTCTAAATTTTTTAATTTATTTACTACTATTTCTTCTTTACTTTTATCACGTAAATCAAATGTAATATAATTTGATTTCATATCATCCATATTAGTTCTGTTAAAAGCTTCTCCCGCTTCTTTAGAAATTTCATTTAATTTTTCTTTATCTTTAACTACTACATAATATACATCTGTTATTTTTGCAGTTTGTTCACCAATTTCACCTGGAAAACTACTCAGTTTTTCTTTTACTTTTAGATTATCACCGTTTATATTTAATTGATTATAATCATAAGTTCCCTTTTTATCAACATATAATAAGATTTCATTAGAATTAAGTGTTTGTTTTGTTTTAGCTATCTTATTATAGTCTTCTAGCGTTAAAACTGTCATAAACTTAACTTTATCGACTGAACCTACTCCAAAATCTCTTTGTAAAGAAAAATTTGAACCCTCTATTGTACCAGCAATATTTAATTGATTATATGTTATTAAATCTTTTATCTCAGTATTATTTTCTTTTACGATTTTCTCTATATCTGCTTTTAAATTAGCACTCTCTTTGTCGCTTTGATTGTATGCCATTATCGCTATATCTCTTGGATATCTTTTCTCAAATGAACTTTCCGCTCCTGCATATAAAGCTGAAGTAGTCCCCATAGTAACTAGTATCATTGTTGCTAAGATACAAATATTAGCTAATCCTACGGCATTTCTCTTCATTCTATATAATAAACCTGATACACTTATAAAGTTTTTAGGTTTATAGTAAAAACCTTTATTATTTTTCATTATTTTTAATACTGTAATGCTTACAGCAACAAAAATAAAATAAGTACCTATAATTACAGCTATTACCGCAAAGAAGAATACTGTCACTGCTTTTATTGGGTTAGTTACAGTTTGCGCTGTGTAATAACCATAGCCTATTAATCCTAACCCTATTATCGCTAATAACCATCTAGCTTTAGGTTCTTTTTCACCTTTGCTACCTTCTTTTAGTAAAGCTACTATTTTTAATCTTGAAATTTTGATTATTGTATATATTAATAATAAGAAGTATACTCCACCAAATAGCAATGATGTTACTACTATCGCTTTTGGTGTAATAACAAATCCAAAACTAACACCAGTAGTGAATAATTTTAACAACGCTAATAACGCTAATTTATCCAATACTATACCTAGTACTAATCCTAATCCTAGCGTTATTACAGCGATATAAACTGTTTCTAACACTAAAATACGCGCAATTTGTTTTTTAGTCATTCCCAAAACTGAGTACAATCCAAACTCTTTTACCCTACGTTTTATTAAAAAACTATATGTGTAAAAAAGAAATATTACAGAAAATATACCAATTACAATAACTCCAAATCCCAATACTTTTGTCACTGCCGCCCCACCTTGCGGAAGTTTATCTAAATTACCACCGTATGTTAATGAGCTAAGTATGTAAAAACAAATAATCGTGAAAATAGCTGACAGCACATAAGGTACTAGAAATCTTTTATTTTTCAAAAGATTATTAAATGCAAATTTACTATAAAATAGATTCATGTTACTCACCTGCCTGCATTAATGATAGTGTATCATTTATTTTTTGGAACATTTCATTTGTTGTTGCATTTCCTTTTCTTAATTCATGGAAAACTACTCCGTCTTTAATAAACAATACTCGTTTAGCTCTCGCCGCTGTTTTCACAGAGTGCGTAACCATTATAATTGTTTGTCCAATTTCATTTAACTTATCAAAAACATTCAACAGTTGATCCGTTGATTTTGAATCAAGAGCCCCTGTTGGTTCGTCTGCCAAAATTAACGATGGATTTGTTATAATCGCACGGGCTACTGCAACCCTTTGTTTTTGTCCTCCTGAGATTTCATATGGATATTTATTGATAAGCTGATCTATACCTAATGGTTTTGTAACTTTATCTAATCTTGCTTCCATATCTTTATATTTTTTATTCGCTAAAACCAACGGTAAAAGAATATTATCTTTTATAGAAAAATTATCTAATAAATTAAAATCTTGGAAAATAAAACCTAAATTATCACGACGAAAATCTGCCAAATCTTTATCTTTTAACTTACTTAAATCTAAATTGTTAAGCAACACACTTCCTGAAGTTGCTTTATCAAATGTAGCTAGTATATTAAGTAGAGTTGTCTTCCCGCTACCACTTTCTCCCATAATAGCTACATACTCACCATTGTCTACCGAGAAATTTACATTTTTTAACGCTTCTGTACTTTGTGTACTTAATCTTGTTGTATAAACTTTTCTAATATTGTTTACTTCTAATAACATCTTTATCACTCCTAATTTTTTCTTATTCTAATTTAACTAGTTCGAACTTTTATCTACAAGTTTTATCTTGTTTATATTTATATTTTACCTTACTTTCCTTACTCATTCTATCGATTTTCCTTACAAAAAAGACTCTAATCTTACAATTTTGTAAGACTAGAGTTTTTAATCTCTAAACATATCTTTTTTAGGAAAACTAACTATTACTTTCGTTCCTTTATTTGCTTCAGAAGTTATTTCTATTTTATGTTGAAGTTTATCTAAAGTTTTTTTACATAGATATAAACCTAGACCACTTGACTTTTTCTCATATCTTCCATTTAATCCTGTAAAACTTTGTTCGAAGATTCTTGGTAAGTCTTCTTCGTAAATACCAATTCCATTATCTTCTATTGTTAATTCACTCTCAGATATATTTATACTTATCTCACCACCGCTTTTCGTATATTTTATAGCGTTGCTAAGAAGTTGTTCAAATGCGAAACCAAGCCATTTTTTGTCGCTTATTACATATGTTTCATGTGAAACATAATTCAATTTAATCTTCTTATTAATAAATAACGTCGCATATTTCTTTATGTTTTCTCTTACTACTTCATCTAAATCAATACTTGTTATTACATAGTCCGAAGTTTCACTACCTAGACGGATATATGTAAGAACCATCTCTACATACCTTTCTATTTTAAATAATTCTTGCCTAAATACTTTCACATCAATTTCTTCATTATCTAATAGGAAGTTTATCGCAGCTATAGGAGTTTTAATTTGATGAATCCACATACTATAGTAATCAGCTAAGTCTCCCATTTTCTTATAATCATCGATTTTAAGTTTTTCTACTTCGTTGTGTAATCTTTCAATAATCTTTTGATAGTATTCAACTCTTATATCTAAACTTTTAGGCAAGTCTTCCTTATTATTTAAAATATTACTTTCAAGATATCTTAAATCAATATAACTTTTTCTGAAATTATTATAATCTATTATGCACGCTATTAATGCAACTATAAAACATAGCGAACTACTATAAAATAATGCTTCAAAAGGTAGATTGTATAAATAAAATATTAAAACAAAGATAAAAATAAAGATGATAAGTAATAAGTATATTTTTAAATTTTTCTTTATATAACTTTTTATTATATCCATTAAACCATATACCCTTTACCTTTTTTTGTAGTTATAAAATCTTCTATTCCTATGTCTTTTAATTTTGATCTTAGTCTATTTACATTTACAGATAGTGTATTTTCATCTATAAAATTATCACTTTGCCACAAAGCAGCTATTATATCTTCTCTAGAAACAATCTTTTCTCTATTTTCTAATAATATCGTCAAAATTTTACTTTCATTTTTTGTTAATGTCGCAATATTATCCTTGTATTTAAGTTCATCTTTATTTATATCAAATATCACATCTTTATAAACAATTAGCGAATTACTAGTATTAAAATTATAAACACGTCTTAATAAAGCTTCTATTTTCGCTTTTAAAACTACCAGTTTAAATGGTTTTTCTATAAAATCGTCGGCACCTATATTCATCGCCATTACAATATTCATATCATCACTAGCAGAAGAAATAAATATAATAGGTACTTTCGATATTTTTCTTATTTCTTCACAAAAATAATAACCATCAAAATAGGGGAGATTTATATCCATTAACACTATATCAGGCTTTTCTTCTACAAATTCAGTAATTACATTTTGAAAGTTACTTACTTCATGTGTAGTATACTGCCATTTATTAAGATAGCCAGCTATTGAATTAGAAATTATTTCATCATCTTCTACTATCATTACTTTATACACGTTATCTCCTCCTTATTGTAAAACTTTAATAAAATTATACCATAAAAAGTAAACAAACAGAAATTAATTCCTAAATTCATATAAAAGAAGATTTTTCCTTAAATACTAAAGTAATTTTTATTTTTTTAAATAAAAATATAATTAATTTACCTTAATATTTTATAATCGATATTTCTTGTAGTTAACTGCTTTTATAAATAAATTTTAAATAAATAAAATACAAATAGGGGAGGGGAGAGTCTAGTAGCAGGAAAGGGGAGAGGGAAGTATTCACATTTTTGTAGTAAGGTACACAATATAGGTGGTAATAAATAACTTTTATATAGATATATATTAAAGAAAATGAATTAATCAATGAAAAAAAGAGGGGAAGAGGAGATAAGAGAAAAAAACAAAGAAAAAAAGGGGAGGGAAGTACAAAAATAAGGTATTTCATTCTAAACCTACTCTGCTTTTAGTTTATATCCTCTAAAAGAATATTTTAAATAGTTTTAATAGCTTAAGAAATTATAATTTTATTTAATTAAGCGATTTTTCTGTTTAATTTGACAATTGAAGAATAAAATTCTATTATATATAGTAAAGATATTTAATGTTTTAAGGTATATTTAATAAGTATTGAAATAATTTTTTACAAAAAGGAGTTTTATTATCATGATTAATATTGAAACTATAATGAAGTTATTACCTCACGGCTATCCATTCCTATTGGTGGATAAAGTAATTAGTTATAAACCGGGTTTAATTGAATGTCGTAAAAATATAACGATAAATGAACCCTACTTCCAAGGTCATTTCCCTAAAAAACCTGTTGTCCCTGGTGTTTTAATGATTGAAATGGCAGCACAATCAGCAGGTTTACTATGTATTCTAGACTCTTTAGGAGTAGAAGAAATAAATGAACAAACTGATTTTGAAAACGTCACAAATAGCGTTGGTTATTTAGCTAGTGTTAAAAACTTTAAGTTTAAAAGATTAGTAACAGCCGGAGATCAATTAAAGATTATATGCGAACTACAGTCTAGCTTACGTAGTCTTATAAGAGTTAACGCTATAATTCAAGATGAAAATGGCAAAGAAGTTGCTTCAGGTGATATGTTAATAGCTAAAGGTTAGTTTTTTACCTCTATTAACTTAATTATTATCGATTATACGGTCTTTTTGGGATATTTCCCTAAAAAGACTTTTTTATTATCTCCTCTTTTTTTTATAACTGAACATAAAAGAAGGTGATTAACTATAAAGATAACTGTAGATACTGTTTTTATCATTATTTATCTTTTGTTAATCACCTTCTAAAAAGAGAAAACTCGCGAGGGTTAAGACGTGTTTATTATAAATATACAATACAAAAATAAACGGTTATTAAATTATCAGAAGTCGAGTCTTAACCCCGCCCATATTCTATAAATATATATTTTTTTAAGGTTAATCGGTATTTAGTAATCTTATAAATGTTTCACGTAAAACATTATTTGTTTCTTCTATATTAAATATTTTCTAATGCTAATCTTAGGTCTTCAATTAAATCATCAGCATTTTCTAAACCAATTGATAAACGGATTTGAGATGGAGTAATACCTGTGTAAGCTAACTCCTCTGAACTTAATTGACCATGAGTTGTAGATGCTGGGTGTACTACTAAACTCTTAGCGTCAGCTACGTTTGCAAGGTTAGAGAATATTTCTAAACTATCAATTACTTTTCTTGCAGCTTCTTCTCCTCCAACAACATCAAATGAGAATATAGAACCCGCACCTTTTGGTAAGTATTTTTTAGCTAGTTCATAATATTTACTATTTTTTAAACCAGGATAGTTTACACTTTCTACTTTTGGGTGATTTACTAAGAACTCTATTACTTTTTCAGTATTTTCTACATGACGTTCAACACGTAGAGATAATGTTTCTAAACCTTGTAATAATAAGAATGCATTAAATGGTGATAAAGCAGCTCCTGTATCACGTAGTAACTGAGTTCTTACGTTAGTAATAAATGCAGCTGGTCCTACATCACGTGTATAACTTAAGTTGTGGTAACTTGGATCTTCTTCTACTAATTGAGGGAATTTACCGCTACCTTCCCAATCGAATTTACCACTGTCTACAATGACACCAGCGATTGAAGTACCATGTCCTCCAATAAATTTAGTCGCAGAGTGAACAATAATATCAACACCATGGCTGAATGCATTAATTAAGTATGGTGTAGCAAATGTGTTATCTACTACTAGAGGAATTTTGTGTTTGTGTGCAATTTCTGCCCATTTTTCTAGATCAGCAACATTAGCTAATGGATTTCCTAAAGTTTCAACAAATAAAGCTTTTGTATTTTCATTGATTGCTGCTTCTACTTCTTCAAAGTTGTCCGGATCAACGAATGTTGTGTTAACTCCATAGCGAGGTAATGTTAATTTGAATAGGTTATATGTACCTCCGTATACAGTTTTAGATGATACGATATGATCTCCTGCATGAGCTAAAGTTAGGAATACATAAGTGATTGCCGCCATTCCAGATGCAACAGCTAGTGCTCCAACACCGCCTTCTAAAGCATTAATACGTTCTTCAAATACAGAAGTAGTAGGGTTAGTTATACGTGTATAAATATTTCCTGCTTTTCTTAATGCGAATAAATCAGCAGCTTCTTCAGTATCATCAAATACAAAAGATGTTGTTTGGTAGATTGGTACTGCACGAGATTTTGTATCTCCTACAGATTGTCCTGCGTGTAATTGTAATGTTTCAAAACTAAATTTTCTTGTCATATTGTGTTTCCTCTTTTCTCTAAATTTATTCGTTGATAGTAAATTAGGGGAGTGTAATAAATAAAAAAACTCACCCCTATTGCGTTTGCAATAGAGGCGAGTATATTAATATTCGCGTTACCACTCTACTTTATACTAACTTTACAGCTAGTACCTTAGCCAGTACAAAATTATACTGCGTGCTATATCGTGCAACTCACGTGTTTACCTATTAGATAAACAAAACTCTAAGACCATTTTCAATTAATCTTCACTTTGTTACTTCGCACCATCCAGTAACTCTCTGTTTTAGCTACGTACTAATCTACTTATCTTTTCAACGTTTTTTATTAAGTTTGTACTCATTGTACACCTGTTTTTTTTATTTGTCAACACTTTTTTTCTTTTTTTTCATTTTATTTTTTCTTCTATAAAATGTTTCTGAAAAAATTTTCAAATTTTGAATATTATAATTTTTAAAATTTTAATAACAATACTGTTAGCATCATTAATAGAAAATTATTATTCTTTTTATTATTTATATTTTTGTTATTTTTAATATTCGTATTACTATTTTAAATATGATATAATGAAGACGTAAAAAAATAATTATAGCTAATGATATATTTAGCTAGGGAGGTTTACTATGGAATTTGAAAAAACTAATAATGGTTTAGTAAAATACGATGAAAATGGCAAAATAATAGCCGAAATTACTTATGCTACAACTTCTGATCCTAATGTAGTTGTTGCAGACCACACATTTGTTGATTCTTCATTAAGAGGGCAAGGTGTTGCTGGAAAACTTTTAAACGCTCTTGTTGAAGATATGAAACAACAAAATAAAAAGATTAAAGCTAGTTGTTCATATGTAGTTAAAAAGTTTGAAGAAGATTCTTCTTACGATTTTATTAACGCGGATAAATAGTATTTTATAAAACAAAAAAACATAAAATTTATTGTATTGATAAATTTTATGTTTTCTTTGATTTTATCTTTATTTAATTAATATTCTACTATATGTAATTGACCTTTATCATATTCGGCTATGAATATTTTACTAACATCTTCATGTCCTAATTCTTTTAGTTTATCCTTTAACCATTCTTCTGTTTTATCTAATGATTCTAATGTAGATATTTGTATTTTCCCATCAGTTATTACTGGATATTTAGGATTTTCATCTCCTTTTAAAACTACTATTAATTGTCCATTTTGTTCTAATACGGCTCTTTTTACATTTTTAATACTATATATTCCTTGATTACGTAGTTTAAATGCTAAATCATTGGCTGATAAACCACTTTTTCTTGTTGCTTCAACATCTATTTTTCCTGCTTTTATGACTGTATTAGGTTCTCCATCAACTGCTTTTTTGAATAACATGTTGTTAGTTTTTAGAAATTTTTGAGTTAGTACTAATATAACCCATATTAATAGTATATTGATAAATTGTAAAATTGAAATACTTGGGTTATAGATAACACCACCTATTATCCCCCCAAGTACATAGTTTTGAACTTGATCACTTGCTGATGTAGGAGCTAAGTTACCTTTTCCTGACACATTAATTACGAATATTAATGACAGCATACCTAAAGCTAGTTTTATTGCTATATCTATATATGAAAGTTGCATTATTTATTTACCTCCACTTTCTCTATTACTGGATCTACTAATTCTATTTTTTCTAATAGATATTCATCTTTTTTCCCACTACTTATAACTCTATAATAAGTATTATCTACTTTTACAAATGAGTTTTCTATAGAGGCTTCACTATTTATATATACATGTGTTTTATCTATATTTAAATGGTTAGCGACATTCTCTATAAATTGAATAGAACTTTTATATTGATTTGATGATACTGCGTTTGATTTATATTCATTAATACTTACACCTACCGCGAGTAGTGTACCTAAAACAAGTATAATTGATAATTCTCTATATTTTGTATCTTGTCTGTTTTTATAATACTTTATTAATGTGAAACATAGTATAACTATTAAAACACCTATTATTATATAAGATAGTAAATTATTTTGTTGTAATTTACTTTGTAAATAATCGTATGAATAAAATTTCATATTTTTTCTCCTTCTTTTGTTTTACGTGAAACATTTATATTATTCAATTTTCAACTCATAAGCTATTCTTTCTTTATCATCTAAAATATTTTTCATTGATAATTTTATTTCATCTAGCTCTTTAAACCTATTTTTCCTTAAATATTTTCTCATTATTTTATTATCTTTATGAGTATCTATTCTTATGTATTCTACACTATTTTCTTTAGCAAATAGAATAATATCATTCATAAATTTATGACCTACACCTTGAGAACGACACTCTTCTTTTATAGCTAAACGATGGATAACTAAATAATTATTACAAGTTGACCAAAGAGTAGGGTATTTTTCATAATCAGCATCATAAGTATTTAGCATAGCTGTTCCTACTATTTCACCATCTAACTCATAAACATATGATATTCCTTGTTTTATATCTTTTTCTATATCATTAATACCTGGTGCACCATGTTGCCATTGATTTATACCTTGTTGTTTTAAAAACTTTACTCCATCTTCTATTATTGACATTATTTTTTCTATTTCCGTACTTTTTGCTTTTCTTAACATTGTATTACCTACCTTTTTTGGGTAATTTTGAAATTATTTTTAATAATAATCATCTTGCTTTTATAATATAAAATGGAGAGACATATATTTGTTCCCTCCAAATTATATTATAGTTTACATCAAAGTTTCATCTAATACAAGTTCTACTGGACAATGATCACTACCAAAAATATCATTATGTATTTTAGCACTAACTAAGTATTTTTCCAAATCCTTACTTACTAAAAAGTAATCAATTCTCCATCCTGAGTTATTTTTGCGAGCATTAAATCTATAACTCCACCATGAATAAGCACCTGTTAACTCTGGATTAAAGTATCTAAATGTATCGATAAAGCCTGCATCTAATAACTTTGTAAATTTTTCTCTTTCTTCTGGTGTAAATCCTGCATTTTTAACGTTAGTTTTTGGATTTTTTAAATCTATTTCTGTATGAGCTACATTTAAATCTCCACAAACAATAACACCTTTTTCTTTATTTAGTGTTAATAAATAGCTTTTGAAATCATCTTCCCAAGCCATTCTATATTCTAATCTCTTTAACTCACTTCCTGAGTTGGGTGTATAAACTGTGATAAAAAAGAACTTATCATATTCTAATGTTATTACTCGACCTTCTTTATCATGTTCTTCTATTCCTATTCCATAGTTTACATTTAAAGGCTTGTGTTTTGTGTATATTGCAGTACCAGAATATCCTTTACGCTCTGCATAGTTAAAGTAACTATGATATCCGTCAAATTGTAAATCTAATTGTCCTTCTTGCATTTTAGTTTCTTGCAGACAGAAAAAATCTGCATCTAATTTTTTAAAATCTTCCTCAAAATTTTTTCCTACTATAGCACGTAGACCATTTACATTAAAACTTATACATTTCATTATTTAATTCTCCTATAATTTTACTTTTGTTTCACGCGAAACATTTTATTTTCCTAAACAGAATCTACTAAATAATTCATTAATTAACTCATCTCCTGAGTTTTCTCCGATTACTTCTCCTAATAAATTAAAAGCATTTGTGTAATCTATAAGCACCATATCTACTTCTAGTCCTAATTCTGCAGCTCCTATTGCTTCATTTAGACTTGATAGGGCTCTTTGAATTAAATTAATTTGACGAGTATTAGATAGGTAAGTAGCATCTTTAGGACGAGCAGCTCCACCAAAGAATAGATCTCTAATATTTTTTTCTAATTCATCTATTCCTTTATACGTCGTCATAGAAGTTTTAATAATAGGGTGATTATAAGCTAATTTTTCTACTTCCTCTATATCAATTTTAGTTTCTAAGTCTAATTTATTAAGTATTACTATAGTCGTTTTTCCTTCAGTAAGTTTTAATAATTCTTTATCGTCTTCTGTTAATTCTTCACTACTGTTAAGTAAGAATAATACTAAGTCAGCTTTTTCTAAAGCTTCTTTACTACGTTGAACTCCTATTTGTTCTACTATATCATCAGTCTCACGAATACCCGCTGTATCAATTAGTTTGATAGGTACTCCTTTTATATTTACATATTCTTCTAATACGTCACGCGTAGTTCCAGCTATATCAGTTACAATAGCTTTATTTTCTTGTAATAGGTTATTTAATAATGAACTTTTACCTACATTAGGACGTCCTATAATAGCTGTATTTATACCTTCTTTTATTATTTTACCTTGCTTAGAAGTTTCTAATAAGTCTTCTAAACTACGTTTTATACTTGTTGATTTTTCTAAAATAGTTTTTGTTGTTTCTATTTCAAGGTCATCATATTCTGGATAATCTATATTAACTTCTACTACTGTCAATATATCCAAAATTTCCGCTCTTAGTCGTTTTATAAGGGTAGATAGGCGCCCTTGCATTTGGTTATTAGCTATTTGACTAGCTTCATCTGTTTTACTCTTAATAAAGTCGATAACAGCTTCTGCTTGTGTTAAGTCTATACGTCCATTTAAAAAGGCACGTTTTGTAAATTCACCAGGTTCTGCCATTCTTGCTCCATGTTCTAAACATAAGGCTAATACTTTTTGAATAGTAATTATTCCACCGTGACAGTTTATTTCTACAACGTCTTCTGTAGTATATGTACGTGGACCTACCATTTTAACAAGCATTATTTCTTCTATTTTTTCATTTGTTGCTGGATCAATAACATTACCATAGTTAATAGTGTGGGTAGGTAAGCTTTCTACAGTTTTACCTTTAGGTAACCTTACTATTTTATCAGCTATACTAAAAGCTTCATCACCACTAAGTCTTACTATACCAATAGCTCCTTCTCCTAAGGCAGTAGATATAGCGCAAATCGTTTCACTCATTACTGTACTCCTTCTTTCTAATTTTTTTATCTTTCTAAATACCTTATTAATTATACACTATTATATTATATATTTAAAACTTATTATCTTTTTTTAAAATTTTAAGTAGCATTTTAAGTTCCCTTTAAGTAAGTTATATATAATAGTAATCAGTTAATAATATTTTTTTCATAATATAGGCTCGCTACTTTGCGGGTCTTTCTCCATTTTATAGGTAATTAATTTATAATGTTATAAATTTATGTTATATATTACTTAATTACTAATAAATGTCTTTTTTAAGTTAAAGAAAATGAGTAGGGCATATGCCTTACTCATTTTTTATATCTATGTCTCTATAACCTATAAAGCACACCATACATATTTAATATACTCCCTAATAAACACAGAATACCTACTAATATTGTTGCTTTTCTGTATTTTTTTTGTATTTCTAAAGGTAGCTTTTTTAAGTCTTTGTTTGTAATTTTAGATCCAGAAAGTAATTCTACACTATTCCTAAATAGTAATTCAAACGATCCGTACAACATACCTACTGTTACTATTATTCCTCCACTTTTCATTGCTACTTTATTATTCGATATTATTATTAAACCTACACCTATCGTTAACAAAGATAATAATATTGTTTTTTTTAGCATATTTATTCTCCTTATAAAGCGATATATTTGATATATGGGGTAAACTATCCTAATTTTATAGTTTTTCTCAACCCTCATTCCTAATTATTTATTAAAAATAGTATATATTAAATATATTCCAACAACAAATGAGAATAATCCACAACTTAGGGTTGCTGGTCTATATTTAATTTTTACTTCTTCCGATAAATTATCTAAATCTTCTTTTTTTAAACCTGAACCCGCAAATAAATCTATTCGATTTTGGAATACCATATTATATCCTGTGATAAATGACATTATAGCTAATATAGCTACTCCTGATTTTAACGAATAATTATTTTCCATAGTTCTTCCTATAACTATCAATAAAATAGAAATCCCTGAAAAAATTAAAATTTGTAATTTTGACATAGTTATTACCTCCTTAAAATCTTAAACAAGAGAAAGCAACTACATACTTATGCTAATGCTTCATTACATTTTTTTAAAATATTTTCCTTAATATTAGATGAAATCTCATCTAAACTTGATTTTATAATATATTCAACTAATTTTTTTGAATATACAATCCCTTTATTCTCATAAATAAAATCTAAAATATCTTTTAATTCCGGGAATATTTTATGTAATAACTTTATTTCTTTATTAATTACTTTACTATCTTGTATAGCTCCATAACTAATGAATAACCTTGACATAGCGAAAATAGATTGTTCCTCTTCGCCTTCTAAATCATCTACTCTCTCCTCTTTCTTGTATTATATCATCAATAAAAAACCGTTTCAAGCAATAATATTATAAAATTAAAAATCTTTTTTTACAAAATACCTATATTTTATATAGTTTCATTCCTAATATAGGCTCGCTACTTTGTGGGTCTTTCTCCATTTTATAGGTAATTAATTTATAGTGTTATAAATTTATGTTATATATTACTTAATTACTAATAAATGTCTTTTTTAAGTTAAAGAAAATGAGTAGGGCTAAACGCCTTACTCATTTATTTTATTTCATTAGTTCTAGTTCTTTTATAGCAAATTCTAACTCATCTAAATCATATTCTTTTGGTAGAATACCTTTAGCTCCGTTATCATATGCTTGGCGTCGATATACTGGTACATGACCCACACTACTACAAATAAGTACATTTGCATCAGGATAACGAGAACAAATTTGTTTAGTAGCCTCTAATCCATCCATAAGAGGCATACAAATATCCATTGTAACTATGTCCGGTTGTATTCTATGATACATTCTTACTGCTTGTTCTCCATTTTCTGCAAAATGACACTTAAAACCAGCTAGTTCAGCTATCTCTGCACCACGACTTCTATAATATGCACTATCATCAACAATTAGTATTGATTTCATTGTTTCTCCTATTTTGCTGTAATAACTAAATATCTATATGGTTCATCACCACGTGATTCTGTTTCAACATTTTTTATACCAGTTAAAGCATTGTGAATAATTTTTCTTTCAACACTTGTCATTGGTTCTAATTCAACTGGTCTTCCTGTTTTTTTAGATTTTTTAGCAAGATTAAGTGCTAATTCTTCTAAAGTTTTCTTACGACTTTCTCTGTAATCGTCACAGTCTACTTCTATTCTAAAGAAGTGTGAACTGAATTTTTTAGCATAATTATTTACTAAAAATTGTAAACTATTAAGAGTTGAACCTCTTTTACCAATAATTAAGCTTGTGTTTTCTTCTGTTTTTATGTTTAATGTAAAGTGTCTATTTCCATCTTCACTAAATTCTACTGTAGCATCTGGATAACCCATAGCTATTACAATATTTTGTAAATAGCTAACTATTTTATCTTGATTTTTTACAATATAGTCTTCTCTTTTTGGTCTTTGTTCTTTAACTTCTTCTTTTTCAACTACTGTTTCTTCTTTTACTTCTGTAGTTTTTTCAACTACTGGTGTTTCTTTTTCTTCTTTAACAACAACTTTTTCTTCTTGTTTTTGTTCTTTAACTTCTTCTTTTACTTCAGTTTTTACTTCTTTAACTTCTTTTTCTTCTACTTTTGGTTTATCTTCTTTTTTAAATTCACTATCCAGTGGAGATAATTTTACTCTAGCTTCTTTTTTAAATAAACCAAAGATACCAGCACTTCCACCTTCTAATACTTCTATTTTAACATCTTCTTCTTTTAATCCTAAGTCTGCTAAACCATTTTTTATAGCCTCATCTACTGTTCCAGCTACATAAATAAACTCTTTTTCCATTTTTAAACCCTCTTTCCTCTATATAATTTTGATCTTTTTAATACGTGGTCAATCGAACTACCAAACTCTAAAAATGATAATCCTTTTGCCGCAGGTCTTACTATAATTATAATATCGTAATTTTTTAAGAAATCTTTCCTTGTCTTAAAACTCTCTCTTACATATCTTTTTAGCCTATTTCTTTCATGTGCTTTTCCTAATTTTTTACTCACAGAAATACCTAAACGCATATGATCCAGTTTATTTTCTTGATAATAAATAACAAACTGTCTATTAGCAAAAGATTGTTTTTTTCTTATTATATTATCAAAATCTTGACTTTTTTTTACTCTATATTCTTTTTTCATCTTTAAACCTTTCTTAACACTAATATTTTAACAGTTTCTTATAATTTTTACAACTATCTTTCTTTAAATTGTCTATCTTGTTTGAGTTATAGAATATTTTTCTTTTTACATTTTTAATTTTTATAATATGTTTTTAAGTACAATGTATTCAAAATTCAAGTTCTTTTTGCATACGTTGTACGTAAGTATTTCTACCTAACTATTATTAACAACACCGCAGTTGCGTTAATCATTAGATTTCTTAAATCTATAAGATGCAAAGAAATCTTATTGAGTAACGTACACAAGAATATCCCAAGGATAGGGAGGAATACGACTCTATCCTTGGCTGATATTCACTGTAGGAACTAAAAATTTCTTCATCCTTGCGTCTTCAAAATTCAAGTTCTTTTTGCATACGTTGTACGTAAGCATTTCTGCGCATCTATCTAGTAACGCTGCAGTTGCGTTAATCATTAGATTTCTTAAATCTGTAAGATGCAAAGAAATCTTATTGAGTAACGTACTCAAGAATATCCCAAGGATAGGGAGGAATACGACTCTATCCTTGGCTGATATTCAC
>ERZ773180.331-NODE-331-length-30286-cov-4.301181_pt1 | contig 30286 bp, 26 predicted proteins | sample MGYA00511080_ERZ773180 | MGnify/ENA primary metagenome ERZ773180 (study PRJEB29015, sample SAMEA2738175) | human oral metagenome | biome: human oral; feature: human-associated habitat; material: saliva | place: China | collected 2178 ... | reverse complement strand
TCGTCAGCAAAAATGACTGCCGGGTCGTTTACCAGCGCACGAGCAATGGCAACGCGCTGCACCTGACCTCCAGAAAGCTCATTTGACTTATGCTCGTAGTACTCCTCGGGCAGACCAACGGAGCGCAATGCTTTCCAGGCTCGTAGCTCTCGCTCTTTTGCGGGAATATCAGAGTAGAAGAGCGGCAACATAACGTTTCGCAGCACCGTAGTGCGCGGCAGTAGGTTAAACGACTGGAAGACAAAGCCCAGACGCGTGGCGCGAATCTCCGCTAGATCGTCATCGGAAAGATCTGCAACCTCAAGTCCCTCGAGCTTGTACGAGCCAGCAGTAGGCGTATCCAGGCAGCCCAAAATGTTCATCAGGGTTGATTTGCCCGAGCCTGACGGACCCATGATGCAGAGAAATTCGCCCTTCTCCACAGTCAAGGAAACACCCCGTAGAGCGTGCGTCAAACCTGCAGCCGTCTCATAAATGCGATGCAGCTTATGTACCTCAATTACCTTGGACATACGCGTCGCCTACTTGGAATCTTTGGAGCCTGTTGCATCAGTCGATGAGCCAGACGTTGCGCCTGCTGGAGCGTCCATAGCCGCGCCCTGAGATGGACCGCCGGCGCCACCGCCAATCATCACCTCAGTGCCGTCCTCAATACCGGCACCCTCGATGACGGCCGTCGTAGAACTTTGTGCCTTTACGGTCACTGGCACGCGCTCTACCTGCGGGTAGCCCTTCTCGTCACGAGAAGTGACCACGTTGACGTAAGCGCCATCCCCGTCGTCCATGACAGCAACAAGAGGCACGGTCAGCACGTTGTCCATGTGCTGAATCATGATGTCCACGTTGGCAGTCATACCTGGCTTGATGGAGGCGTCGGGACTGCTAATAAGCAGGTCAACGGTGTAAGAAACAATGGATCGACCGGGGTTATCGTAACTTGCACCTGCGTCGGCGCCGTTGGACGAAACAGCAGAAACGTGAGTCACCACTGCATCGCAATACAGGTCTCGCAGAGCTGTAAAGCTGACCTGCGCCTTCTGGTCAACGGCAATGCGGGAAATGTCCACCTCGTTGATCTGGACGTTCACCTTCATCTGGGAAAGGTCCGCGATAGTAATCAGAGGACCGGCATTGCCAGCACCTGGTGCAGACGAGCCAACCGAAGCGCCGTTCACCGCGTTCATCACAATAACCGTTCCGTCACAAGGAGCGGTGACTACACGCTTATCTGCCTGGGCAATTGCGTCGTTATAAGCAGATCGTGCCTCCTCAAGCGCAATCTGGGCGCTCTCCAGATTTGCTTCCGCCGCTTCCACAGCCGCAGCGATGGATGCAGCGTTTGCTTCTTGTCCGTCCTCACCTGCCTCGGGGACACCGTTGCGTGCGGACGCTAGGGCTGAGCGTGCTTTGCTAACCTCGTTCTCGGCTGCTTTTACCTGCTGAGATGCCTTACGAACAGCCTTATCCAGCTCATCGTTCTTTACAGTAAAAAGCTTGTCGCCTTTATGGACGTACGTGCCTTCAGAAACCTGAACATCCTGAATAATGCCATCTACCTCGGGAGTTACCACTGTTGACGACACGGGCTTGATGGATCCAGACGCAGAAACAGAATCGCTGAACTCGCCGCGCGTGACAAACGTAGTGCTTGGCATCACGGTGGTGTTCTGGTTCTGGCCGCCCTGGCACATAGGCAAAATAAACAATATGACGAGAAGAACAAAGACTCCAGCAGCTATTCCTGCCTTGATAAGTTTCTTTTTACGACGAGCTTTACGGTGACGAGCCAAACTCTCGTACGCCTCACGAGCTTCAGCGTCTTCTTCGCTCTCACCTGGAGAAATGACACCAATCTGGGAGCCTAAGTTAGCCGTCTGATCAGCAATTGTTGGTAGCGTAGAGGCAAAGGCTGCCTGCTGATATCCTTCGGGTGGCGTGGGGATGTTAGGGGCTCCGGCGCCTGTAGCGCCTGTAGTGCCCGGCGCGCCTGTGGAGCCCGCATCGCCTGCAGTGCCCGCACCGGCCACATTTCCCTCATTGGTTTCTTGTTTTGAACCGTGGTTGAAGTGAAGCATAGGTCCCTCCGAAATCCATGCTTAAAACACGAGAAATCCCAGAAGAAATCAGTTTGACCTTTCAGTTTATATAAAAATTTTCAGCAGAAGTTAGCTTGCTTGAACAACTACGGCGAGCGGTATAAAAGCAGCGGTCTGTGTCAGCGAGCTACTCAAACACAAACGCGCAACCACCGTAACTGTCCAACGTGTTTCTCGCCCCTATTGCACCACAAGCTCAAAGTTATCATTTGATCGCTGAATGCTCCATTTTATCGATGTAGCGGAATCAACCAGCGAGAGATCATGTGAGACCAACAACAAAGCTCCTGGATATTCAGACAGTAAACGTTCAAGCGCTACGGTCGAACCAAGGTCTAAATAGTTAGTTGGCTCGTCCACTACGATAAGCTCTGGTGATTCGAGCATTCCCAGCGCAAGCATAAGCTTTCTCATTTCACCTGGACTGGTCGACTCACCTGCAAGAACATAATCAGGGTCGGAATTGAGTTGTGCCACAATAGACAACACTCTTCCACGCTGGGAGTTTGATAGCCCTTTGATTTTTCTTACTGTCTCTGTTTTTTGCAGTTCAGTTGGCTCTTGAGGAATATATAACATCCGCACATCATCAGAAATACTTGAAATAATTTTCTTTATCAGCGTTGTTTTACCACAGCCATTATCGCCAACAACGCCAATATGATCCGTATTACCAATAAATAGCGGTGGTGTTTGTAGATGGCAATCTCCTATGAGAATGCTGTTGGGCTCCATCCTCAATAAAACTTTTCTATTACTTGCTTCACTATCCAGCCAGATATTGGAATCGTATTGTTTCTCAACCTGAATACCTGTGGCTTTACCTGTTGCCTTCTCAAGTCTATCCAACATGCGAGCAGCCAGCTTTCCCGCTTTACCATCTTGGCCTGAAACTATATAGCCCCGCTTTTTTGCACGCGCATCACTGTCATGTTTGTCAATAGTTCTTCCACTTTTGCGCGCCTGAACTCTAGAAGCCTCTTCTCTACGTCGCTGGGTTTCTCGCTCAAGGCGAGTCTTCTCTTTTTGCGCCGCTTCCTTTGCGTGTAATGCGCTAGAGCGTTCAAGCTCTACCTGTGATGATGCCTGAGAATAACCACCAGCTCTCATGTTTGCCGTGCCGTTAGCTACAAACAAACATTGAGTGCAGAGTTTATCCAACAGCTCTCTATCATGTGAAATAAGCACCCCAATACCCTTGAACTGCGATAATGCTGCAATAAGAACATGCTTTGTTGATGCATCTACATGATTGGTAGGCTCATCTACCACAAGAACGTCAGGTGATGCCCATAAAGCACATGCTACCTGGAGTCGTTTCTGCTGACCACACGAAAGCGTCTCAAAACGCCAAGACCAATCATCCTCCAACGAAAGCTCTCGTCTCAACTTATTTGCCGCATCATCATAGGCAACCGCAAAATCAAAAAGAGTAGCTGGGACCTCCGTTGCATTTTGTGCACAATATACCGAGAAAAACGATGGGCTTATAACTCCCTTATTTGGCTGCAATAAACCACATACGATACGTGCGAGGGTTGTTTTTCCAGATCCGTTATTACCAACAAAGCCGGTCCATCCCTGTGGGAGTGTAATAGTCACATCATGTAAGGTAGGCTCTACCGCTGATGGATAGGTATATTCAATATTTGAAAGATTAAGCTGCATGATACCTCGGTTCTGCCGAAGACCACGCGGAGTAGCATGCAATTATGCACAGGTAAATGACTATAAATTAAGACATGATTAAGCAATACTACACCCGCGGTAGTGTCGTCAGCGACGTTACGTGAATTCGGGTTTTATGAGTATCGCTAGTTCTTCATGCACCTAATCCCTTCTCTTGCCAGTGCTTGCCAAAGGCCCCGGCAATTCAATTGAACTTATTATAGCTATAAGCAAAATCGTAGACAGCTGACATCTATCGTGATATTTTGTAAAAAAATATGTTACTGACAAAAAATAAGTAGCGATAATTTGGATTAGGAGTCTAAGTATGAGACATTTTAAGAATATTATTATTGGCTTTGGCAAAGCTGGTAAGACTTTGGCAGGGAGCCTGACAAGTCATGGCGAAGAAGTGCTTTTGATTGAAAAAGATCCAATGATGTACGGCGGAACGTGTATCAACATCGCATGTTTGCCAACTAAGAACTTGGTGATTAACTCTCAAAGAGGAGTTAAGTATGAAGAAGCTTTCGAAACTAAGGAAGCTATGACAGCAAAACTACGCAACAAGAACTACCACAAGATAGCAGACCAAGACTTGGCAACTGTGCTTGATGCAAGTGCTGAATTTATTGATGATAAGACAATCAAGGTAACTGATGAATCAGGTACAGAAGAATTAACATTCGACCGTCTTTTCATTAATACTGGTGCCGAAAGTAATGTACCAAATATTGATGGCCTAAAGATTGACGATAAGATATTTACTTCAACTGAAATGCTTGCTAAAAAAGAACTTGCTAAGAATCTGGTTATTTTAGGTGGTGGACCAATCGGACTTGAATTTGCTTCAATGTACGCTGGCTTTGGCAGTAAAGTAACTGTAATTGAACCAATGCCAAGTATCTTGGGCCGGTTTGAACCAGAAATTGCTCAGGCAGCTAAGGCTGATATGGAAGCAGATGGCGTTACCTTCATGCTTAAGTCTTCTTTGACCAAGGTTGAAGAAACTGAAGCTGGTCTTAACTTAACTGTTGAAACCGAAGATGGTGTTAAGGACTTGCAAGCAGACGTGATGCTTGTGTCAGTTGGCCGCCACCCAGCCACTGCCGCCCTTCACCTAGAAAAAACCAGTCTTGAAGTTGGCCAAAGAGGCGAAATTGTCGTTAACGATAAGCTTGAAACCAGTGTTCCTAATATCTACGCTATGGGTGATGTTGCCGGTAGCTTGCAATTTACCTACATTTCGCTTGATGACTGGCGGATTATGGACAATCAACTCTTTGGTGACAAGACTAGAACTAAGAAGAATCGTCCAGTTTTTGCTAACTCAATCTTCATTAAGCCAGCAATTTCTTCAGCTGGACTAACTGAAAGCGAGTTAAAGGCCCAAGGTAAAGCTTACAAGGTCTTAACAATGCCTGCAGCTGGTGTGCCAAAGGCCCAAGTCATCGGCAACCCAAGAGGCTCATACAAGGCTTTGATTGACCCAGAAACTCACGAAATCTTAGGTGCTACTATTTACGCTGAAGAAGCTTACGAAAATATCAATGTCATTACTTTAGCAATGCAGCACCACTTAAAGGCTGAAGACTTGCGTGACCAAATTTACGCTCACCCAACTATGACTGAAGCTCTTAATGACTTATTCAAATTCTAAAAACTAAAAAACTGACTTATCTCATAACTTGAGTAAGTCAGTTTTTTGTATGGGCCTAGAATAAAAAGTGTACAAGTTAAATAGAGACTCTGATTTAGTATAATTAAGGAAGTAGTTACTGAGACTGGGGAGTTTGGCCGTGGCTCTGGTAATTTTGCCAGCGATAAGGACAAGGAGATTGCACGACTAAAGCGTCAACTTCGTGACGCTGAAGGAGCGATCGAAGTATTAAAAAAATCAATCGGAATTCTGAGCAAGTAACTACCGAAAAGGTATACCAAGAAATGGATGTTCAGCACGCTTTGGAATCCCACCCTTCCATCAATGGTATGTGTGATTATGTTGGAATCTCAAGAAGTGGTTACTATCAACGAGAAAAGCGTCATAATCACCAATCACCGCGAAAGCTTCGGAAGAAGTTTATTCAAGGTGAAATTAAAGCGATTTGGATCAAAAGCCTTTGTATTTACGGTGCCGGCAAAATCACCCAAGAACTTCGCTCAAAAGGATATAAGATCGCTGAACGAACTGTTGGTAAGTATATGCGTGAACTTGGCATTCACGCCGTTTACCTAACCCCTTGGACGACTACCACTACGCGAAAGACGCAGTAACCCCCCTCCCCTGAGGATGTGGCAACGGCTCACGAGAGTCTTTTGTTATCCAGGAAGAGCTCATCGACTGCATGCGCAATATGATGACGCTTATTAATCTGGTTCAGCAATATAACGTTAAAACGAGAAAAGCAGTTACACCTACTTATCACCGTACGGAATTCGGAAGTAATCCAGCGTGGCTTTGAATCTATCTTGAGCTGTAAGGCACGTATCAAGAAGATAGCCGTTCTCCTTATCCCACTTAGAGAGTCCACGATAGTAGAAAGACTTCATATCATCAGTAATGACAAACGGAACAACGTTATGAGCAAGGCATTCTTTAAGCATAATCAACCTGCCGACACGTCCATTGCCATCCTGAAATGGGTGAATGCGCTCAAAGCGAACGTGATAATCAACAATATTTTCAAAGGAATGAGACCTGTTTGAGTTATAAGCCTTTAACAGCGATTTCATCTCTTTAGCAACATTTTCTGGAAGAGTGGTTTCTCGCCCACCGACCTCATTTGGTAGGCGTTTGTAATCTCCAACAGCAAACCAATCTTTTACAGAATCTGTAGTTCCCGTTTTTAGAATACGGTGAAGTTCTTTAATGATGACCTCTGTAAGAGAGTCTTTTGCGTGGTCAATCACATAATCGATAGCGCGGAAGTGATTCAGAGTTTCTACAATGTCATCAATGTGAACAGGATTTCCTTCAACGCCGATAGTAGCCGTTTCAAAAATCATGCGTGTCTGATCGAGGGAGAGCTTGCTTCCCTCAATGTGATTAGAGTTGTAGGTAAGCTCGACCTGGAGCTTGTGGTAAATGCCACCTTTTATTTTTGAGGCCTTTTCTTCAATCAAGCGCGAAAGCAGCGGACTTGTTGACGATGTCTTAGCGTTTTTTCGAGAAGGTTTTACTGCATCGGCAGGAATGTTCCATGTTTTTCCCACGAGAAAAGCACCTGGCACGCGACCTGTTGCACAGTAATTGCGAACACTTCTTTCAGATATGCCCCAGAGCTCAGCAACCTCTGCTGCAGAAAGAAATCCCATTGAGCTTCACCCCCTATCGGCAAAAACTGATGAGATTATTATAGCAAATGAGGCTATTTCTTGCCGATAACGGCAAAATTTATAAGTAAAATGATTAAGTCAAACAATGAAACTATGAAACGATTTCGCTCAGTTGAAGCCTATCTTTCTCTTCTGGCTTTCGCGGGTTTCTTTTCCGGAAGCTCAGCATACATACCATCCAGAAGTTCCAGAACAAGCGCCGTATCTTCAAATCTATCAAATACATGCATTAGTGTCTTTGAGCCTTCATACGGATATCGCAATTCTGAATCAGCAAGTAACGTATCCGATGTAGGCGTTCTCTTCAAAAACAGTTCATTGTCGCCAATATCGCCTATCAACTTACCATCAAGATACACGAGATATCCGCCCATCATGGATCTTATGGTAATATCGCCTGCTACAGAAAAGACTTCACGAACATATTCATTGAATTCATTCACCTTGAATGCGCTCCCATCAAATTTGAATTTGTACGACTCAGCCGAAGCCGTCTTAGCAGGTTTTATTCATAAAGCTGGATATCAATGTCCTCGGCCTCTATAAAAATCTGGCCGTTGTTCATATAAATCCCGAGCTTTCCCAGTTCTGGTTCTACAACCTCATAGAGCACAGTCGGCATAGCCACATCCAATGATAAAACGAAGTTACTCACCTCGTTTGCCCGGATGTGCGCCACTGTAGGTACGCCACTAAGATCGGTCGGCTTCCTAACTTCCGAATGATCTTCAATGATCAAATGGAAGGCCTTCTCCTCAAAACCACAGAAGCCCACGTTCAAATCATAGAACGCATCCACCTTGTCGAGAAGTTCCGCAAAGCTTTTCATCCGCTCCCCCATCCCGTTACTGCTTTGTTCACCTAAAAACTGGAGAAAATAAGGACACAAAAAATGTTAGTAACGGAGGTTTTGAGATGCAACTACTCCCACTCAATGGTCGCATAACCCGTTTTCATGTACTCAGCAGGGTGAGTGACTGGGAAAATGAGACTTTCAACTCATCGGGTGGCTACATACCTATTGTTTATGATGAGGCTTCGTCATCGCGAGAAGATGAATTTCAAATTTGCATACCTCATCGCAACAAAACCTCACTAATCTCATGCGCTCCTCAGAGATTGACTCTTTTCCCGATTATGCGAACAGCGTCCATGGCATCCACCACTGAGACCGCGGAGGCATATGGATTCAGACGCGTATACGCGCTCCATATGCGGGCAATTTCATCGGAGCCTTCAATCTCTCGACTAACAAGCTCATAGTCTTTCATCATGTCTGAAGAACCGCGATGCTCCGAGGTTCGCTGTACAGCCTCCCGCAGCGTCTCCCAGTCAATCGTCTGTTCGTATAGTCTTACGAGCATTGCGAGATCGTACAGATCTCGAGCACGCGTAGTAGCGACACCACGCTTCACTACCGCCTCGAACTTCTCTGCGATACACGTCTCTAACGGATACGACATCAAATGAATCAACCTTTCCCCAAACAGGGTGGGGAACTGGTATTCAATCTCCCTCGGGGTGATGATGTCGCCCGTCGTGACATCAACCTTCAATGGTGTCCTCATACGCCCGAATGTCGCAGTCAGATGCGCACGCAATCCGCCGTAGTCGTCGTCCTTGCGGATGGGCTCTACTCGCTCGAACGCAAAGTCAATCCCATCTCCTAAGTTGATGGAACAAATATCTCGCATGGCAGCTGCAACTGTCTCTTCGCTCACTGTCAGAGCTCTAATAGTCGCGTCTAAATCCATGGTGGTACGCTGTGCGACACCCATCATCGAGGAAAGAAGCAACCCGCCCTTGATGACGAAGTGTTCACGGTACTGCGTCCTCTCTAGCCTCATAAGAAGGTGCTCGAAGAAATAGCGCTGCATAATCTCCTGGGCAGAAAGGCCGTGCTCCTTTGCCAGAGCCTTCGCTTTGCCTCTCAGGCTCGCGTCGTTGAGGATTGTCATGACAGCACCTCCAAGTACATCTGAATCTCTGCAGTTGCGTTCATGACCTTTGCATAACGCATCAGCTGGGGCAAGTTCTTCTCGGGAGAGTCAAAGTACGCATTCATGGCCTGTCTGAGAAGTTGGGTGTCAGCCTCGCCGCGTCTGCGCGCCATCACAAGGTCACAGATGCTGCGTTCACGGTCGTAAAGCAACAGCGGTGTGCCCGCGGGAGACTCGCCTTGCACCACACCCAAACCATAGAGCCCCTTGTCCTCATGCGAGACAAGGCAGTTGGGGAACTCCCCTACTATGCCATCTTCCTTGTATCCCCGGGGAAGCGAGACCTCGTACACACCCGGCACGATATCAGTCATGCCGTGAAGGTAGAGCGAGCTACTGCAGCGAAAGACGACCTTCGGCCAGCGAAGCGAGATGACGGCGAAGTCATCTAGCGGTGCATCTGCGAGTGCAAAGACCCCACGGCTCTCCTTGACCGCTATGCCCTGAGAGACGAGCAGCTGCAACATGCTCGATGAGAAGCCCGCCTCACGTGCCTGTTTGGTGGTAACACGACCGGCGCTTTCATGCATGAACTTTATGAGGGCATCCTTCTTCGTTTTTTCCTCCAATGGTAAGACATACGACAATAATACTTATAATATAGTATATATTGCCATAGACTTAGATATGATTAGATAATTTAAGGCTTGCATGGGAGGGCGCAGAAAACATTTTAGGCGTGTTGATGTAGGCGCGCGTAGCTACACGGGAATTATTTGACATAAGCAAGCAGACGTTTCTGCACACTTTTCACTGTGCTACCAAAGCGTTATCCCTTACATAGGTTCTTGCTCATATAAAAGATTTTCTATGGTTGAACGAACTGCGGCTTGAACCGTTCTTCCGTTTGACTCGGTAACGAGGATTTTTCTTGCCGCTAACCGTATCACCTGCTGGCGATTGATATCTTCATGATTGACAATCTGAAACAACTGCTTATCTGCTTCTATTTCCAATATTTTCAATAAATTGTTTGGAGAAAAGTCTTCGAAGTAGATACTTTTATCAATTCGGAAATAGATCGGATCCCCAAGGTTTCTTCTTGGGGTCGTGTCCCGAAAAGTGGTGTAAGCAAGCACTTCAGGTGTTTAAAAGAAGTGCGGTTATTTCCTAAAATATAGTCACCACAACCAATTCAGAAAGGAAATAACCGCAATGCAAACTCTACACGAAACTGAGCTCTCCTACACCCAAGATCACAAATTAGATTTAAACGGTATGGCACGAACACTACTTGAAGACTTAGTAAATACCGTAATGGTTGAACAAGTAGAAGAGCTTGGTTGTGTTCGCAATGGATACCGTGAGCGAAAGCTTGTAACCAAGTGAAGCCCTCATATTTAAAGTACCTAAGCTTCGTTTGATAGCGAAAAAGCCCGTAGATCATTCGCCGACCAGGTCCGCACTCGCATGACATGGCGTTACGGTTAACAATCCGCTGCTCCATCTGTCACCATATGCACAGCACGATATGGTTATGTAGATGGTCGGACACCTGACGACAACGACCAGAGCGAGGACAATCACTCCAAGTACCATGCTTGCGAAGCTAGCTACCGCAATATTGTCGATGCAGCAGCTGACTCAGGGTTTTGCGCTCAGCGCTCATAATTCGAGAGAATCATCCAGCCGGCCCCACGACATGCTGAAGTCATTCAGAGTTGTTATTTTCCTCTACCGAACTTGACAGCATCATCGTGCATCGTTCATACAAAAAAGGACCGTCATTTTCTCATTCAGCTATAAACGCTAACTTCTTTAGTCTCATCATTCTCAGTCTCATCATTCTCAGTCTCATCATTCTCAGTCTCATCATTCTTGAAACATTCCTTGTAATTCAGCGGGTTGGTTAGTGGTCGAGAATCATTATTGGAGGATTCTGTTTGTTTGTGCTGCTCTTCTTGCTCAGAAACGGAGGGTTTTAGTCTCGATTTCAAAAATGTTACCAGTTTATAAAACCAAGTTACTACGTAATAAAACCAATATCGAGACAGCTTGCCATTTTCTCTTCTAATCCAACAGCGTCCAGCGGCATCCTCGAAAATGAATACATCAACTTTCCATTTCTCATCGTTGATGATCGGCCGTACTTTACCAATCGTTTCTTTAATTACAGACAGTTCCTCAGGATAGGTCCAAGGACGCTTATCGGGTTTGTTGTTATCAACAACAGCAAATGAGATGAACTCCCCGGGAACTAAGATGGGTTGAAGAAGGAGCGTCTTCACTGGCTCGTTTACTTCAAATCTCTTGCCGTTTTCCATTTTGTATACTTTAGATCTCTTGCCTTCTTCCATTTTGTATGCTTCGCCATAAACAGCCAGATTTCTAATGGGGGTCTGCGATTGGTTGAGCAATACCATTCCAACATGGTACTGCAACGCATCTTTATGCGGAGGCTGACCGAACCTATTATCGCTTTCGTCTTCGTTCTCGCCACAACGATCATCGTCAACGCGCGCCCACCAAGCACTGATCTGCTCAGCCTGAGCTCTAATCTTCTCCTTATGGCCTCGATAGCCTTGAAAAAGCGCTATAGTCGAACCCATGACAGCCAATACTGGCGTTGCAATATCTTTGATAAACGACATCAAATCCATTAGACGCTCCAAAAAAACATTATCAATTCGAATATCGTTAGCGCTGTCCCCCGTCATTTGAAAAGGACTGCTTCCTCTATAGTAAAACATCATCATTCTGAACTGCCTCCCATTTCTTGGACATAAGAAATGGGAGGCAGTTCATATTCCAAGGAGTTTCTATTTCAGATGCTTTCATTGCTACTGCAGATAAAACAGTGCCTTATTTTCAACTGGCAGCGTCTACGTACAAAGACAAATACACTCTTTCAGTCCGTACCTATGCGAGTGGGAAAAGTTTTGATTTGCTTTGTTCTGTTGTGGACAATATCTGTAGTGCGCTTGAAAATTTATAGCAATTCTTCAGCTCAAGTTTTGCTTTATCCAATATTTTGATTGCCGTTGCTGGACTTTCAGCCACAACTATTCAACCGTTACTGACTTTGCAAGGTTTCTTGGCTTATCAACGTCACAACCACGTGCAAGAGCCACGGAGCGCGCAAAAAGTTGGAGAGGTACCGAAGCAATGATTGGCGAGAAGGCATCTCTGACTTTAGGCACGTAGATGATATAGTCGGCATGCTTTTTGATTTCCTGATCACCTTCGGTCGCCACGGCAATAATCATGGCGCCGCGTGCTCGAGATTCTTGGATATTGGAGATCATCTTGTCGTATACCGGAGAGTTAGTTGCTACGGCAATGACAGGATAGCCTTTGGACAAAAGTGCAATGGGGCCATGCTTCATTTCTCCTGCAGCATATGCCTCAGCATGAAGATAGCTAATTTCCTTGAGTTTAAGGGCACCTTCGTAGCAAATAGCGGCTCCCATGCCACGACCAATGAACAAAGCATTATTGGCATCTTTGCAGGCCTGCGCGGCAATGTCGATAGCTTTTGTATCGCTGAGGACTTCTTCGACCTGCTCGGCGGTATCGGCAAGGTCTTTAAAGAGCAAGCGTATCTGAGCAATTGAGAGCTTTCCTTTTGCCTGTGCAAGAACCATAGCAAGAAGCGTTAGGCTCACAATTTGGCCAAGGAAAGATTTGGTTGAGGCAACGGCAATCTCCTTGTTAGCCTTAGTGTAGATAACACCGTCAGACTCACGGGCCACGGGACTACCAATAACGTTGGTGATGCCAAAAACCTTAGCGCCTTTGATGCGGGCGTCGCGGATGGCAGCAAGAGTATCAGCGGTCTCACCGGACTGAGAAACAGCAACTACCAGCGTTGACGGAGTAATAATGGGATTTCGATAACGAAATTCACTCGCAGCTTCAACTTCGACAGGTATGCGTGCCCAACCTTCAATAAGCTGACGGGCGATAAGACCAGCATGATAGCTAGTTCCGCAGGCAATGATATAAACGCGATCAATTAAACGGAGCTGTTCCAAGGACATGCCCAGTTCATCAATGGAAAGTACACCGTTGGTCAGACGTCCTGCAAGGGTATCGCGGATGACACGAGGCTGCTCATGGATTTCTTTGAGCATGAAATCGGGGTAGCCGCCCTTCTCGACAACATCAACATCCCAATCAACATGCATGACCTTAGGTTGAATGGGATTTCCATCAGCATCGGTATAGCTGATACCATCGGGCTCCATAACAGCAAACTCATTGTCGCCAAGAACAGTGACATCTCGGGAGGCTTCGATAACCGCAATGATGTCAGATGCAACGTAGCTGCCCTTCTCGCCATGTGCAAGGACAATGGGAGAATCTTTGCGAGTAACTACAATGCGACCGGGTTCCTGAGAGCATATAACAGCAAGGCCATAGGTTCCTACAATTTGCGAGCATGCCTTGGCAACAGCATCGCGAAGGTTGCCTCTGTAGGCTTCTTCAATAAGGTGAGAAACGACTTCAGTATCGGTATCGCTGCGGAATTTGTGCCCCCGAGCCTCAAGCTGCTCACGGAGTTCGGCAAAGTTCTCGATGATGCCGTTGTGTACGACGGCAATTTGATTGTCACAAGAGGTATGTGGGTGGGCGTTGCGCTCACTTGGAGCGCCGTGCGTTGCCCAACGGGTATGTCCGATGCCACAGGGGTTTGCATTATTGAGGTACTCCACCGCTTCAGCTAATCCCGCAACTTTTCCTACGCGATGTACGACCGTAAGTTCTTCGTTAGTTGTGTTTTGCAAAGCAATACCGGCAGAATCATACCCACGGTATTCGAGACGTTTAAGACCTTCAATGAGGACATCTTTTGCACTTTGGTGTCCGGTAAAACCAACGATGCCGCACATATATAAACTCCAATCGTGTGCTTCTGGGAGTGTCACAGAAACGATTAGTTTTAATCAACCCACTCTATATTTTAGCGAGTTATATAGGCGAACTTGTATGGTATTAAAAAGGCAGTTGGCAAATGCTTATCAGAAAGCGAATAGTAGCTACGTGATTCAAACGGGACATAATGATACAAATGGGCTATTGACTGAGTTTCTGTGTGTCTATCCTTTATAAGTTAGATAGAGCTAACCGAAAGGAGACGCATTATGTCTGAAACACCCTCAGTCAAGAAAAAAGGGCTGCAACCGAAGGACCTTATAAACATCGGTATCTTCACCGCTCTCTACTTCATAATCATCATGGCTGTGGCAATGTTGGGCTACGTTCCTATATTCATTCCATTGCTCTCCGTCATCTGCCCGCTTATCGGAGGTATTCCGTACATGCTCTATATCACAAAAGTAAGGCATTTCGGAATGGTTTTCATCATGGGAATCATCCTCGGCCTCCTTATGGGTCTCGGTGGCATGGGCGTATATGCCTTTATTACAGGGCCAGTATGTGGTCTTCTCGCCGACCTTGTCCTCAGAAGCGGTAACTATAACAGCGCAGGGCGCGCCATAATTTCACACGGAGTCCTGAGCGTATGGTTGATAGGCAACTATATTCCCATCGTCATGAATCGCGCGAGCTACTTCGCAGGTATCGCCTCTGGCTACGGACAGGAATATGCCGACGCCCTCTCCAGCTACATTCCTGACTGGAGCCTTCTACCTCTTGCTCTTGCTGCATGTATCGCGGGGTGTATCGGAGCTGTCATCGGCAAGAAACTCCTCCACAAGCACTTTGAGCGAGCCGGCATCGCATAATGAAAAAGGGGCTGTTCCTCTCAACTGCCAATAACCGAGGGCTTGTACTTGATCCCCGCACTAAAGTGCTTGCCACACTCGTCGTCTCAACAATTATGCTTGGGTCTTATAATGTGGGGCCTCTCCTTGTGGTTAAGCCACTGCTTATTGCAACACCTTTCATCATGCTAGCCCTCTCTCACCATTTCCGCTCAGCAATCACATACCTCACGCTATACGGGTCTGCAAGCGCTGTAGCAGCAATCGCGGAGTCATGCCTCACTGGAGTTGCTCTCTTTGCCACGCTAGGCATCTCAGGAATCGTAAGGCAGTTTGCCCCTGGTATTGCCATGGGAACCTGGCTAGTCACAACCACGTCAGTAAGTGAGTTCATGGCAGCATGCGACCGCATGCACATGCCTCAAGCAGTAGAAATTCCCTTTGTCGTAATGCTTCGATACTTCCCAGCAATAGCCGAAGATTACCGTCAGATAGCTGCTGCAATACGCATGCGCAGCAGCAAGACGTTCAGAAATCCTATCTCCGCCATCGAGAATTGCCTGGTACCGTTGCTTGTCTCGGCAGTGCGAGGCGGTGAAGACCTCTCTGCTTCGGCGCTTGTGCGAGGGCTCGGTGGACCAACAGCTCGCACAAACATAAACGAAGCACGCATGCGTGTACGAGACTGGATAGTAATCGCCCTTCTCGCCATAGCTGCTACCTGCGCGGTGATCACGCCGCTGCTTTACTATTAGGATCAAAATGATAGAGATAGAAAACGCGTGCTACCAATATCAAGCAAGCGAGAAAAACAGCCTCTCCGAGGTCACCCTTAACGTGGCTCCCGGTGAGGTTGTTTGCCTGACAGGCGCCTCGGGATCTGGAAAGACAACCCTGACAAGGCTCGTCAATGGCCTCATCCCCCATTACTATGAAGGGAAACTCTCGGGGAAGATTGAGGTCTGTGGTCTTACACCTTCCAACTGCGAACTTTGGGAACTTGCGCCAAAGGTCGGGTCAGTCTTCCAGAATCCTAAAACCCAGTTCTTCTGTCTGGACACAACTGGTGAACTCGCATTTGCGTGTGAGAACCAAGGAATAGCACCTGACAAGATACGCGCACGACTAAAGAACGTCACCAACGCACTTGAACTCTCAGATCTTATCGACCGCAGCTGTCTCTCACTTTCTGGTGGAGAAAGGCAGCGCGTTGCCTGTGGCTCGGCCACTATGCTTAACCCAGATGTTCTTGTCCTTGACGAACCATCCTCCAACCTTGACTTCGCTTCCATAGGGCTTCTCCAAAAGATTGTTGCAAAATGGAAAGCTGAGGGTCGCGCCGTGCTCATCTCCGAGCATCGACTCCATTGGTTGGAGGGCATCGCCGACCGCATTATTGTGATGCGCTCAGGAAGCGTGGAATGCGAGATTGACTCCAAGCAATTCTATGCATCCACTGCTGCCGAGGCGCGAGCGCTTGGTTTGCGTGCACCAACCTTTGCGGCCATTGCAGCTGAACAGTGCTGCGCACGATGCGAGAAAAACGAGTTTGTAGAAATACGGGATATGAACTATCACTACCCGCAATCGAGCCGCGGCATCAACGTTTCTCGCATCGCCTTCAGGCGAGGAGGTGTCACTGCCATCATCGGAAGCAATGGTGCTGGAAAGTCTACCTTCGCACGCTGCATCTGCGGTCTTGTTCGCAATTGCAAGGGAACCGTAGACGTCGGAGAAGGTCCTCACCCTCTCTCAGGCAGATCAAGAAATGGCTACTTGGTTATGCAGGACGTGAGCCATCAGCTCTTCCAAGAGAGCGTATTTGATGAGGTACTTGCCTCCACAAGACGTGCCGACGAACACCTCACCCGTACTATACTTGCATCGTTGGACTTATCCGACCTGGCACAACGCCATCCACTCTCGCTTTCAGGCGGGCAGATGCAACGCGTTGCGCTTGCTGCAGCGCTTGCATCAGAACGAAACCTACTTGTACTTGACGAGCCCACAAGTGGACTTGACCTTGCTCATATGGAGCAGGTTGCCGCAAGCGTTACCGCCGCAGCGGCAGAAGGCCGAGCTGTCGTGGTTGTAACACACGATCCTGAGTTCATCAGAGCATGTTGCACCGACTTTGCCCGCATGGAAGACGGATCGTTTGTAGACCAAGGCACGCTCGACGATGTGGGCTGGTCAAAGGTACTGTCATTTTTTGAGAACACTCTTCAGAGAAACGTAGGGGATTGGAGACACGATGGACATTGCTAACTATGCTGACATGGGTGGCAACGTCCGTCGCGTGACGCACGATACAGATCATTCTGTATGGAGGGCGGAAGGTACTGACGGACAGGGCATCATGACAATGCACGACGTCATGCCTGGAATTACCCTCATGTTCAATGACTTTACAAGCGTATGGAACCTTGAATCGGGCTTTAAGCTTACCCCAGGATCACGCATGCTCTGCCTGAACTATTGTCGAGAAGGAAGAATTGAGTGGGAATCCGGGACTGACTCATGCCTGTACCTTGACGTAGGTGATCTTGGCATTGACGATCACGCAAGACATGAAAGTCTCTTTCGGTTTCCGTTTGGACACTACCGTGGTGTCACCGTCTGTCTTGATCCCGACATAGCAGATAAATCGCTGCAATCAATGTTTCCCGAGGGCTTTCCTGTAAGTGTTAAGCAACTCTACGAGAGGTTCTGTTCAGGCGATGAACCAAGTGTGCTCCGTAGCGGACCGTCGGTCGAGCATATTTTCTGCGAGATATACAACGCTCATGACCGCTTTAGAGATGCTTACCTAAAGCTCAAGATTATGGAGCTTCTCTTGTTTCTCGGCAGTAATATTCCTGAAGGCGGACGCATTGGACAGTACGGTCTCACACGCGCACAGGTTGATAAGGTAAAGGAAATAGAACAAGCTATAACCTCTGATCTTTCTTCCCATAAGACACTCAAAGAGCTCTCACAAGAGTTCGAGTTTCCCTATGCCAGCATGCAGCGGTGGTTCAAGGAAGTTTATGGCGCTAGTGTGCACGCATACCTCACACGCTATCGCATGGCACAAGCTGCAACCCTCCTCCGAACAACCTCCAAGCCAATCGGTGAGGTGGCATTTGAAGTCGGATATACCAATGCCTCAAAATTTGCTTCCACATTCCGTAATGTCGTTGGCATGGCACCTGGCGATTACCGTGAAAGCGCTGGGCAAGAAAGATAATCCACCCGCATAGATACACTTGGAGCTAACCGCGACAATCGGGCTTTTCTCATGCAACGAGCTATGAATACAATTTGCTCATACTCGTCGTTTGGGAGGACCCATGGACCCTAGCAAAAAGAAAAAGAGCAGTTGGATACAGCGGCTTGCTTCATTTACACGCGGACAGCGTCTAAAACTTGGAGCCTCGCTGTTATGTGCTGTGGTAGGTGTTGTTGGAGGCATTATTCCCTTTTTTGCCGCCTACAAGTTGATTGCGCTCTCAATAACAGACACCCTTGCCATCAGTGAAGTTGGACACTGGGCACTCATTGCCCTTCTCGGAGTGGCAGTTCAGACAATAGGCTATCTAGCCTCAACATCAACATCACACAGCGTTGCCTACCATACGCTTGAAAACTTGCGAAACGCCACTTGCAAACATCTTGCTGCATGCTCCCTCGGCGATGTTCAATCAGCGCCCTCTGGAGCACTTAAGAAAATAATCATTGACGATATTGAGCAAATGGAGCTGCCCATTGCCCACGTTATCCCGGAATTTACCAGCAATGTGCTTCTTCTCATCTTGTGTTTTGCAATCGTGTGGTCAATTGATATCCGGCTCGCTCTCTCTATGCTCATCGCACCAGCCTTGTCAATTGTGCCCCTTTCGCTCCTTTTTAAAAACTTTGAACGAGACTATGCAGCGTACTGGACGGCAAGTGAGCGCGTTAACTCAACACTCGTCGAATACATCGATGGAATCGAAGTCATCAAGACTTTCAACCAAGCCGACTCCTCGTATGCTCGCTTTCGTAACGACATCTCTGAATTTGAGAAACTAACGCTTGCCTGGTATAAGTCTGCTCGTATCCCCATGAACGCCATGTTTGCAATACTGCCAACGCTTCTTCTGGGTGTTGTACCAGTTGGATGCATTCTTGTAGCTTCGGGCAGTATCGACGTAGCTCAGATGGCTCTTGCATGTATGGTGTCAATCGGCGTCATTGGTCCTCTCACTAAAATTACGCAGTACACCAATATGTTCAAGGAAATCGAGAAGGTAATGGACAGCGTTAGTAAGCTGTTAGAGATGAAACCCTTGCCCGAAGTCTCCTCTCCCGCACTCATCACGTCCCACGATGTCTCATTCAAGAACGTCCGATTCTCATATTCCAACGAAGAAGTGCTCCACGGAATCTCTCTTGAAGTGCCTGAAGGTACCTCATGTGCTCTGGTGGGACCAAGTGGTTCTGGAAAGTCAACAATGGCCAAGCTCATTGCTCGATTCTGGGACGCAGGATCAGGAGCAATCCGCATCGGGGAAACTGACGTGCGCGATATACCACTTGATCAGCTCGCTGGCCTTGTAAGCTTTGTGACTCAAGACAATTTCCTCTTTGATCGAACAATCTTTGAGAACGTAAGGCTCGGACGTCCAGGCGCAACTGACGCCGAGGTAGAGCGCGCGCTTGCTGCTGCGCACTGTGAAGAGTTGGCAGATAAGCTTGCAAATGGATTTGAGACCCTTTCCGGAGAAGCCGGAGGAGCTCTTTCGGGTGGAGAACGCCAGCGCATCTCTATCGCACGCGCCTATCTGAAAGATGCACCGATTCTTGTGCTCGATGAGGCAACTGCGTTCATAGACCCCGAAAGTGAGGAGCTCATTCAACAGGCACTCTCAGAACTTGCACGTGGAAAGACGCTGATTGTAATCGCGCACAGAATCTCAACGGTGCGTAATTTTGACAAGATAGTAGTCATGGATTCCGGAAACATCGTCGCTGAGGGAACACATACGGACCTCCTTGGTTCAAGTGATCTCTATCACCGCATGTGGGAAGCACATATCTCCAATGGAACTCATGAAGTGAGAAAGGGGTAGCGTAATGTTTAGTGCGCTTATAAAAGTGGTGCGTTGGACGGGCAACAAGAAAACGCGAATTCTCTTTGGCTTTGCATACTCTTTTCTTATCTCACTTGTTTCTGCAGCACCCATCGCTATTGCCGCCTGGGCCATGTGCGGGTTTCTCGGCTTATCAAATGGCGAGAAACCCGATCTTAAAATTGCACTTACGGCTGGGCTGGCCATTATTGCTTCGATTGCGCTACGCGCGGCACTTATGTGGTTGAGGGCACGGGCCGAGGAGACCGTAGCTGCGGAACGTTCTAACGAGGTGCGTGTACGTATCGGAGAAGCACTGAAACGCGTCCCTCTTGGTTACTTTGACAATCACCCATCAGGAGAAATTCTCTCGGCACTCACAACCGAGCTGTCATTCGTGGAAATCCACGGTATGCGCATGGTAGACATGCTTGGCAACGGATACATAACCGCAGCCGCAATGGTGGCGTTTCTCGCCTTCATGGATCTGCGGGCCTGCTTCCTCGCATTGGCTGCGATTGCGGTAGCAACGGTGGTACTGGAGCTGATGTTCAAAAATTCCGAGCGTTTGTCGCCCGCGCAAAATGACGCACGCGAGGATATGGCTCAAGCAACGTTGGAATACATCCACGGTATGCCCGTTGTTAAGAGTTACCGGCAGGTAGATGCTGCTGTTTCAGCAGTACGCTCCGCATACGCACGTTCTAGAAATGTAAATCTCAAAACCGAGCTTGCTTTCCAACCCTTCAACGCCTTGCTTCTCTTTGTGACACGCAGTGCTTCGATTGGCGTCATTTTTATCGTATGTATCTCTTTCCTGAACGGCACGATATCTCTGCTTAACTTCTGCACGCTGGTGATGTTCTCCTTTATGCTGTTCCAATCAATTGAGGCTTGTGGCGATGCTGCCTACGTAATTGGACACATCGGAGAAGTTATCGACCGTCTTGACGCTATCGAATCCGCACCTGCAATCGATGACAATTGCAAAGCTGTGAAACTTGAGCATCACAACCTTGAGATGCATGACGTCTCATTCGCTTACGGAGATGGACCTCTTGTGCTCAACGGAATGTCTTTGTCCATTCCCGAAGGAACAACTGCAGCTCTTGTTGGAGGAAGTGGTTCAGGTAAGACAACTGTTGCCAAGCTGTTTGCACGTTTCTATGATGCAACAGGCGGCTCCGTACGCATAGGAGGCCACGATGTACGCGAGCTTTCGTGTAACAGTATTCTTGAGGACTTCTCCATGGTTTTCCAAGACGTCTATCTTATGGATGACACGATTGAGCGTAATATTGCCCTAAGCAGGCCAGATGCACAGTTTGAAGAGATTGTAGAAGCAGCAAAAGCCGCACGCTGCGATGAGTTCATAAAAGCTCTGCCCGAAGGCTATAAGACAAAAGTTGGAGAAGGTGGAGCGCGACTCTCTGGAGGCGAAAGACAGCGTATCTCTATTGCCCGCGCAATTTTGAAAGATGCACCTATTGTTGTTCTTGATGAGGCAACAGCAAGCGTTGACCCAGAAAACGAAGCGGAGATTCAAGCTGCCCTGACACAGCTCTGTAAGGGGAAAACGGTGCTTGAAATTGCGCATCGTCTCTCAACAATTGAGGAAGCTGACCAGATTTTCTTCCTTAGAGATGGACGTGTTGCAGAACAGGGCACCCATGAGGAGCTTATTTCGCACAACGGTCCCTACCATGACTTTGTTGAAGCTCGTTCGCGTATTGAAGGTTGGCAGATCTCGAAGTAATAGGTATGCTATATGCGAAGTTTTGGGACACAGTTCACTCGCGGGCATGTCCACAGGTAATGTGACTGAAACAGAAAAAGATTAGATTAGCGGAACACACGCAATCTCAATTTATCGTATGGTGACGAGAGCCTCCGATGCTCTTTGGGTCATCATCAGCCATGGGGCTATCCTGTCCCATCTCTCATTTTTCTTGTTGAGAGACGTCCCTTAGACAATTCCTGCCTTCTCGAAGTGCTTCCTCATGATTCTTAGCGAGACGAGGGCCCCCGCCAGGCTCGTCGCCACCGTAAGGACGACCATCCCTGCGTACATGGAACCCGAGAACATTGCGACGAACTGCGCCATGGTCTCATCGGTGAGTCGAAGTATTTCTTGGCGCTCGGAAAGATACTGAGCAGCTGAAAGGTATATGGGAAGGGTGTAGAGCGCCGACTGCAGCGTGCAACCGACAACGTAAGCCGCAACGAGACCTTTCCTGTTCGAGTACCCGATCCGCGTGGCAACTACCTCCGCAAGGGCCCAGCCTGCGATACTGCCGATGACACCGAAGACATTTGCCGCCATCAGGCCAGGCAGCACGTTTATGGTTCCCATGATGAAGAAGGTTCCGGTCTTCCTGACCTTTGCGGCAAGGAGCAGATAAGCTATCGATGTGAAGAAGCAGACGATGGGTATGTTGGCGACTGTCCCCACGACGGTAAGACCAGCGATACCTCCCACTACGAAGAAGATTAGGAGAGACAGCGCTCCGAAAACTCCAATGGATACGAGATCTCGAGCACCTATGGTCGAGGTTTCGCCTTTTTTCATAATGAGTCCTTTCTTCCGTTCTGGTTTAAGACGTACAGGTTTGACGAGGCAAGTCTCGTCCTGAGCCCTTCTATCGCGGTCCGAATTGAAGCCACGCAAGTACTCCAGTTGCCAGGAGGGTCAAAGCGGCTGCCACGGCGTCTATTCCTCCGAAAGACAAGGGCCGCAGCACCGTCGCTTTGGCCTCGCCATCTAAGCCGCGGGCAAGCGCGGATGCCGCCAGTTCGTCGGATATCCTTACGCTCCTCATGAGGAGCGGAACTATCAAAAGCTCGCATGTGAGAGCTGGGTGTCGGAATGCGAACCCTCCTCCTGCGAGCACGCGCCGCGTTTTTAGGCTTTCCATGAGATGCGAGGCGTCCCTGCGTATAGTTGGGAAAAACCGCAGAATGACCGTGCATGGAATGAGAACTACCTGCGGAGCCCCCATAGACTGCAGCGCAGCGAGAAGATCCTGCATCGAGGCCAGTTTAGAAAGGGAGACGCCTAGGAGAGCCAGAACTACGAACTTCTGGGCCATGTAGCTCAGCATGACCACAGCGGTCATAAGCGTTGTACTTCCGACTCCCTCGGCAAGAGCCATCACGGCGGCTATGAGGCCATAGGCCGCAGATAGGGCGATGCACGACCGCCATGCCCCGGAGACGAACGCGCATGCCGCACCGATGACGCATGCCGCATGGGCTGCTTCCGGTCGGTTGGAAAGCATTGCAGCAGTGCCCAGAAGGCAGATTGAGAGCAGGGCAGTTCGCGGGTCTATGCGTCTGTATGAGCGTTCCATTGCGCGTCTCCTTTCCAAAGCGACCTCAGGAGTCTCTCCCTCGTCGGACCGCCAAGAGCGTAGTCATCAACAATGAGTCCACCACTCAGATGGAGAATGCGGTTACAGGTAGAGAGGAGGAACTCAGGATCGTGCGAGACGGCGAATACGACGCTTCCCGATTGTGCGAGCGATCGGATTGCGGAAGAGACTCTCTCCATGTTCTCCCTGTCCAAGCCGCTCGTCGGTTCGTCGAAGAAATAGGTGGATGTCTCATCGACGAGGGCACATGCTATGGTGAGGCGCTGCTTCTGCCCTCGCGAAAGCGTTGCGGGATGAGCTTCCCTCATATCCCATAGCCCCAGCCTTCTGAGTGCTCGCTCACAGACATCGGCGTCTCTCCGCCCGCCCAACGAGAGTTCTCCCAACACGCTATCGGAGAAAAGCTGGTAGTCGGGATCCTGCATGACTAGTCGAATGCGCCCCAACCGCTCCTTTGGCGAAAGAGGTCTGCCGTCTACGGACACGGTGCCCCTATCCTCTTTCTCAAGTCCGCAGCACAGGCGCGACAGAGTTGTCTTCCCCGCACCGTTTTCCCCTATGATTCCGATTACCTCGCCGAGTCGGGCGGAGAAGCTCAGCGGGCCGATGGTGCGGGGGTCGCGCGGTGTCGACCCGCCGCTCCTCGTCGAATGCTGTGAGCCGTATGAGACCGTAAGATTATTTATCTCGAAGACCGCTTTCTCACGCTTTGACAAGGTCGGCTCGTGGTCGGGTATAGCGCTTAGCGCCGACTTCAGCTGCAAGCTCCTTAGGCCCATATGGGCGAGTGTGGCGTCGTCGAGGGACAACGCACTGGCTGCGTCGTATACGTGGGATACGGTACCGTCTTCGATAACAATCATCCGATCGATGAGGTCGGATAGATAGAAGAATCGGTGCTCCAGAACGATGACGGTCTTTCCTTCGCGTTTCAGCTCGGATAGTGTCTTCCTGAGGGTCTCCACGGCCCCCATATCAAGGTTTGCAGACGGCTCGTCGAAGACGTACACGGAAGGCCCCATCGCATAGCAGGAGGCTATGGCCACCAGCTGCATCTCTCCACTCGAGAGCTCGAACACGCTCCTATCCCGCAGACGCTGAATATTCATGCGTCGGAATGCACTTTCGACCCGTTGCGCGACATCGTTGCGTGGCAGTCCCGCGTTCACGCAGCCGAATGCCACCTCGCTCGTCGTGTCGGTCATGAAGAACTGGCTGCGCGGGTCCTGGAAAACCGAGCCGACCATCTTTCCGATGTCTCCGATTCCCATCTCGCGCGTTTCCGTTCCTCCGACTTTCGCCGTTCCTTCCAGCTCGCCCTCGTAGAAATGAGGGATAAGACCATTTATAAGCCGTGCGACCGTGGTTTTCCCGCAGCCACTTCTTCCTGTCAGGAGCACGAACTCGCCTTCATGAATATCCAAGTCGACGCTGTGGATAGCATTGCTGCTCTTTCCCGAGTATCGGAATGTCGCCTTGCCGAGAGCTACATGCGCAGAGGCGTTCATGCCCGACCTTCCGTCTTGGCTCCCTGCTCCCAAAGGGTCCGGTAGTAGCCTGCGTTCTCCTCGAGAAGCTGCTCGTGGGTGCCCCGCTGAACGATTTTTCCCTGCTGCATCACGATTATCTGATCGGCAGAGCGAATGGTACTCAGATGGTGTGCCACCACAAGCACCGTACGGTTTTGCGCCAGCGCAGAGACTGCCTTTTGCATGAGCACCTCGTTAACCGGGTCCACGTTGCTTGTCATCTCGTCAAGGACGAGGATGGGGGCATCCTTCAAGAATGCTCGCGCGACGGATAGCCTCTGCTTCTGGCCGCCCGAGAGGCCTACACCGTTCTCCCCGATAGGCGTTTCGTAGCCCTGGGGGAGCGACATTACGAACTCGTGGATGCAGGCTTTCTTGGCCGCCTCCACCACCTCCTCATGTGTCGCGTTTGCCTTTCCGATGCGAATATTCTCTTCGATGGTGTCGGCGAAAAGCCGAACGTCCTGCATGACGACGCTGATGGAGGCCAGAAGGTCATCGTAGGGGATGTCTCTCACGTCTACGCCGCCAACACTCACACTTCCCGCGTCCACATCCCAGAACCTCAGCAGGAGGTTGGTCAGCGTGCTTTTGCCCGATCCGGACTCGCCCACGAGTGCCGTCATAGTGCGTTCGGGGACCGTGAAAGTCGCTTCGGATAGCTTGAACGAGTCCCTTCCGTAGGAGAAGCGCACTCTGTCGAACTCGATCGAGTGTGATGAAGGCACATGCGGCTCCTTGGGCTCTGGGACGGCAGGCGCGTAGACGATCTTCTCTATCCTGCGGAAGCTGTCCCTCACCTTGAGGTAGTTCATCCAGTGTGACTCCATGGCGAAGAACGGCTTGTAGAACTCCACGCTTGCAACGATGAAGCCGATATAGACGAACAGGGGTAAGGAGTGATTCAACATGAGCATAGCGCCGCCTGCCGCCATGACCACGAAGGCGAGGTCCGCCGTAAAGCTGTAGGCGGACAGCACGAGCGCTTTGTTTCGCGAAGCTGTCTTGCTGCTCTCGCCGAAGTTCGACACCGTTGCCTCGAGCCTGCGATCGAGAGCCTCACTTTCGGCAAAGGCCTTCAGCAGTGGGATGCCCTTCACGTACTCTACGAACAGGCTTGTCATGTCTGCTGCGTCGTCGCCACATTTGCCTTCGAGGACCTGCGCCTTTCTCAGTCCCGCCGTAAGAAAGGCTAGTGCTATTGGCAGGGTCGAGATCATGAGTAACGCCATGCGCCAATCGACGACGATTGCAGCTGCGAGCAGGATAGCTGCGACGATGAAGTCAGCTGCCATTCTCGTCCAGAGATGCCCCACCACCATCTCCATGTTGTCGATGTCCTTGTGGACGATGTCGCCAATCTCTCCCAGGTGCTCTCCCGTGTAGAAGCCGAGGGAGAGATTTTTCAGACGCCTGACGATGGCTATTCTGATTTTCAGCACGAGGTTGAATCCTGCGCAATGCTTCTGCTTGTCGGCCACGATGCCGCTTGCCCCTTTGACAAGGAGAAGGCAGATAAGTTCTATCCAGTAAGGAATGAGGTCGGCAGATCCAGCCAGGACCGAATGGATTGCTGCGAGAACGACGAAGGCCATCGCCACACTTGAAAGCGCGTAGATCGAGAAGGAGACAATGCTTATGGCCATCATGCGTCGGCCGACAGGAGTCATCTGCTCAAGAATCTCCCTTACCATGATGTAACCTCCTTGATGTCCCAGTTGTCCACTTGCTTTTGCTTGTCGACCATCTCCTGATAGAGAGGACATGTACGCATGAGGTCTTCGTGGGTTCCGGAACCAACCACGCGTCCTTCCCTCATCACCACGATTTGATCCACCTCTCGAATGGCGTTCAGGTGGTGGGCGATGGTCACGACAGTCTTATCGCGGGACAGATCGTCTATCGCCTCTTGGATGAGGGCTTCGTTCTCGGCATCAACTGCGGCTGTCGCCTCGTCGAGAATGATAATGGGGGCGTCTTTCAACATCACTCGGGCGATCGAGATGCGCTGGCGCTCGCCACCCGAGAGCTGGATGCCGCCCTCGCCGACGACCGTTGCGTAGCCCTGCGGAAGCTCGGAAATGAAGTCATGGATGCGCGCCCTCTGGGCCGCCTCGACGACCATCTCATGTGTTGCACCCGGCCGGCCGATGAGTATATTCTCCTCGATACTCTGATTGAAGAGGAAAACATCCTGTTGGACTATGGAGAAGAGGCTCGATACCTGCCTTTCGGAGAGGCAAGACAGGTCTCGTCCACCCACAGTGATATGTCCGCTGTCAGGTTGCCAAAATCCCATGATTAAGCTCGCGAGCGTGCTCTTCCCGCATCCCGAGGAGCCAACGAGCGCGTTGGTGCTTCCCTTGCGGAACACGAGGTCGATCGAGTCGAGGGCCTGCTTCCTCTCGTTGCTGCATCCATCGCTCTTTGGGTAGGAGAACGAGACTCCGTTTAGCTCGATGTCTCCCATGCGAGGCTCCTTAGAGTCCTTGATAGGGTCTGCGGCCTCAACGCCCAGCACTGATTCGATGCCTGTCATCGCCTGGTTGAACATGAAACGATAGTGCTGCAGAGTCGCCGTCTTGGCCACCGAGGAGGTGAAGGCCGCGGAGAGCACCATAGACAAGATGAGGCGTTCGATGGATATGCTGCCCGTGGAGAGAAGCCATGTTCCCACGATCAATACGAGCACCGTCCCAGATTCCATAAACAGGGCGATGAGTGCCATGGGGACAGAGACGTCGTTCATAGAGCTCGTCGCCCAACTCACGTAATCGCGTGCCGCCTCGATTGTCTCTTCCGTCTTGCGCTCTTCCTTTCCAAATGCTTTGATGACTGCTACGTTGGCAACGTATTCCATAAGACTGTTCTGCATACGGGAGGCGTACTGGGCTACTATCTCGAATCCTCTCGCCCAAGCGGGAGCTGCTGCCTTCTTCACGAGCCACATGAGAGGCAGGCCCGCCAACATGCACAGAGCGAGCCGCCAGTCCACTGCGAGCATGAAGATGAATGCGGCGGCGGGAAAGAGGGTGGCCGAGGCCGTTTCAGGTAGCCCGTGGGCAAGGTATACCTCCACCTGCTCCACGTCGTTGCGCATGACGTTCGCGAGGTCCCCTGGCCTTCTGATCTGAAAGAAGCCGAGAGGGAGTTTTTTCAGATGACGCACGATGCGCAGGCGGATGTCCGTCAGGTACGAGTACGCCACCCGATGCGCCTTCCATGTTGCCGCGAACATGCATGCCGCTTTCCCCGCCACGCATGCCGCCATCGCTACAGCGGCGCAGGCGATCGCCAAGGGCGAGAGGGTGCCATCCAAAAACAGATGGACAAGGTAGATTACGAGAACCGTGGGCACGAGCCCAAGGACCACCCTGGTCAGAAGCATGGCATTAGAGAGCCGACTTTTCGCCGTCATCTCCCTGGCTAATTCCCCTTTGTCCTTCATAGAACCTCTCCTTCAATACTAAATATAGATTCGATATTGTAAGTAGATTAAGGCCTATCTCAGTTTGACTAGACTAACTATATCAATATTGAATTAAAATTCAATATTGAATGTCAGGGTATCGGAATAGAGTGGCAGGAATTTCTGTCACAGGGAGTTCACCCCTTCGTAGTAGCATTGCGCGATGAGCGCCAGCATGTCGCGGGCCTCGTCTTCGTTGCTGTAGTGGCGGGCCACCTCCATCAGGCTTTCCACGAAGTTGCTCGCAAGCACGTGGGCGAGCAGGTCCGGGTAGCGCAGGGACGCGCGCTCGTTCACCATGTATCGGATGTGTCGCTCAATGCTCTCGACGAAGTCGTCCTTCGCATGCTCGTAGGCGGTGCCCTGGCTCTTGTCGATCAAGATAACCAGCAACTTATGATGGGCCAGCATGTTGAGCAGGGGTCCCTCGGCGGCAATCTGGTACCTCTCAGAGGGCGTATTTGCAATGATAGATTCTTCTTCACGTGCAATCCGGTTGAAGTCAAAGGGAGCAGACGAAACGACGCCCTCGAATAGCTTTTCCTTGTTTTTGAAATACGAGTACAGCAGGCTTACCGACACGTCTGCGAGTCTTGCGATGTCCTGCAACTTCGCGCTACGGAAGTCCTTCTCGTAGAACACCTGGACGGCGGCGGCAAGTATGCGCTCGCGCACCTCTTCCTTGAGAACCTGCATGTTTTTCTCCTCAAATCCTCTCAATGCTGAATATTAATTCAGTATTGTTCATTCTAGGTGACGCCGAACGAATGTCAAAGAGTGGGGAGACGATAAACCCCACATCGGTATGCCTGCTGAAACTGAAAGCTCCCATAGAGCCTATTCTGTTTTCCGCTGCCTAAGCCCCGATGCATGTCACAAAAAAAGAAAACCGCAATAGCCGAGGAGGCGACATGGCGAGGACAACGGCAACACTCTGTTCGTGATGGGGCCCGTGCAAAAACCCGTCCTGCCACAAAACGTCTATTCCGTGGCAGAGGTTGCGAGGCTGCTGGGGTCAAGCCGATTAAGATCTACCACTACGCGAAAGACGCGATAATCCCCCCTCCCCTGAGGAAGTGGCAACGGCTCACGAGGGTCTTTCGTTATCCTGGAGGAGCTCATCGACTGCCTGTGTAATATGATGATGCCTATTAATATAGTTCAGCAATACAGCGTTAAGGCGAGAAAAGAGCAGTTAAACTTACTTATCACCGTACGCGATTCGGAAGTAATCCAGTGTGGCTTTGAATCTATCCTGAGCTGTAAGGCACGTATCAAGAAGATAGCCGTTCTCCTTGCCCCACTTAGAGAGTCCGCGATAGTAGAAAGACTTCATATTGTCGGTAATGACAAATGGAACAACGTCATGAGCAAGGCATTCTTTGAGCATAATCAACCTGCCGACACGTCCATTTCCGTCTTGGAATGGATGAATACGCTCAAAACGAACGTGGTAATCAACAATGTCTTCAAAGGAATGAGAGCGATTTGAGTTATAGGCTTTTAACAGCGACTTCATCTCTTGAGCAACATTTTCTGGAAGAGTGGTTTCTCGCCCACCGACCTCATTTGGAAAGCATTTGTAATCTCCAACAGCAAACCAGTCCTTTGCAGAATCTGTAGTTCCCGTTTTTAGAATACGGTGCAGTTCTTTGATGATGACCTCTGTAAGAGGGTCTTTTGCGTGGTCAATCACGTAATCGATGGCACGAAAATGATTCTGAGTTTCTACAATGTCATCAATGTGAACAGGATTTTCTTCAACACCGATAGTTGCTGTTTCAAAAATCATACGCGTCTGATCAAGGGAGAGCTTGCTTCCCTCAATATGATTAGAGTTGTAGGTAAGCTCAACCTGGAGCTTATGATAAATGCCGCCCTTTATTTTTGAAGACTTTTCTTCAATCAAGCGCGTAAGCAGCGGACTTGTTGACGATGTTTTGGCATTTTTTCGAGAAGGTTTTACGGCATCGGCAGGAATGTTCCAAGTTTTTCCCACGAGAAAAGCTTCTGGTACACGACCTGTTGAACAGTAATTGCGAACACTTCTCTCGGATA
>ERZ773180.325-NODE-325-length-30640-cov-37.951806_pt1 | contig 30640 bp, 34 predicted proteins | sample MGYA00511080_ERZ773180 | MGnify/ENA primary metagenome ERZ773180 (study PRJEB29015, sample SAMEA2738175) | human oral metagenome | biome: human oral; feature: human-associated habitat; material: saliva | place: China | collected 2178 ... | reverse complement strand
CAGAGCAGCGGACTCATAATCCGTGGGTCGTCGGTTCAAGCCCGACTTGGGGCACCATCGCATCGTCGTCTCGCCGCCGCCTGGCGGGTTTGAAAGGCGCCGGGATCCAGCCGCCGTTCCCGTCGGGGGTGGGCATGAGATCGGCGGGTTCGATGCCAAAGAACATGGCTGTGCGCAGCACTTCGTCAGCTGACCATGAGACATTGCCTCGCAGTTTCCGGCTCACCGACGATTTTGTCAGCCTGAGAGGTGTTGCGAGTTCCTGAGCCTGCATTCCGCGCGCGAAGATCTGCTGGTTGACGGCCAGGCCAATTGCTCTATCCGCGCTCATTGTTCCAAGTTCTTGGGCTGTCATATCTGCAACTGTATCGATTTGGTGCAACTAGTGCAACTGTATCCGTTGACAGCAACTGCATCGTAGTGGATCATTACACTCATGGAGTCGCATATGATGCAACCAGATGAGTTGCTTAAAACTGGTGAAGTTGCTCAGCGCTACGGTGTGGCCGCAAGTACAGTGCGTCGCTGGGTCGCCGCGGGAAGGCTCTCGGCGACCCAACTGCCTTCTGGCCAGTTGCGTTTCTCAGCTCGGGCTGTCGAGGCGGCGATGCGTGAACTAAACGCAGAATCTGCGGGGGAGCCAAGGAGTCGGTCATTGTCGGATGTTCCGCTACCTGGCTTGGGTAGGGGGGTGAGGTAGTCGTGGAACGCAGCGGCCGGGCGCCGGCCTGGAGGCAGATGGCACTGCCTCCAGGCCATCGTAAAAGATGCCGTGCGTGCCCGGCCCGTTCGGTGGGCGGGGCACTGGGCGTGGGTCAGGTTCGCGATGTCCCAGTGCTTACTGCGCCGACGTGGCCGCGGCGGTCAGGCCGTGACGATAGTTCCGTGGATGAACCACAGGTCGTACACGGTTTTGTCGACGGTTTCGAGGGTGAGGTGCCCGTGGCCGGTTTGGGCAATCTTCGTCAGCTCCCGTGCGGCCCGATCGAACTCCTCCTGTGTGACGTTGTAGTCGGTTCCATCGATGGTGAAAGTCCTGTCGCCCTCCGGCTCAACGAACCATTCGCGGGTGGTATCCATGCCGATGACCTCCTTCTGGTTGTTCTTCATCTTGTTTGCAGGCGGCTGGCGCCGCCCCAGTACCACCGTAAACCCGCCCGCGCGCGTCTGAGTGGAGCGTGCGTGGGTCCTCGTGGAGGGGAGCAGTGATGGGCGAGTACTTCGTCGTGCGGCGTGGGGCGACTGCGTTGCGTAATGAGGTCGTTTTTGATGAGCGGATCTCGTATGCGGCGCTGGGGATCCTGGCGCGCGCGTTGGCGTCTCCGGAGGGCGCGAACTTGGGGTATCGGGCGTTCGTTGGCCGGGGGCTGGGGGAGAAGGCCGTGCGGGCGGCGATGCGGGAGTTGGAGGCAGTGGGCTACCGGTTCCGTTTCACGTTACGCAAGTCGTCGGGACGGGTGTGTACGCTCACGATCTTCTCTGACGAGCCGATGAGCCCGAAGCAGGCGCGCGTGGTGGCCCTCGAACAGTCGCGGGGGGATTACCTGTTGGAGGGGGCAGCGTCCCCGGATCCGGAGCTTGCTGATGAGGGGGAGCGTTTGCGCAGGTCGCACCGTGCGGCAACAGGTGCCGCACGGTCTGACGGGCGCGCCTCCCACCGTGCGGCAACAGGTGCCGCACGGTCTGACCAGGGAAAACAGGGTAAAAGTCCTGGTCGCACCGTGCAGCGCTCCACCGTAGCACGGTCGAGCGCGGCACTATCCCTACGGGATACCAAGTCTTCTAAAGAAGACCTAACCCAACCCCACCCCCACCCGCCCCAGAGGTCGACCAGTCCGACCTCGCCGGGTGAGGGGCAGGGTTCGGTTGGGTCGGGGAACGGCTGTGCCGATGAGGCGGTTGCCGAGGTGGCCGCTGCGTCGCCGGTGACGACAGCGGCACCCCAAGCGGCCTGTAAAGCCACTCAGAAGCCCCCTAGGAGCGCGAAAGGCCCTGCGGCTATGCCTGGGGGTGATCGGGGTGCTGAAAGCGCCTCAGAGGCTGATCTAGCGATTTTGGCGGCGTGCGTACCTGAGCCGATGCGGGTGATGGACGCGCGGGGTCTCGGTCTCGTGGTTGGCTTGCTACGTGAACGGCTGGATGCCGGATGGACGCCGGGGGAGATCAAGCGGTTACTGGATTCGCCGTTGCCTGATCGCGTTGCCCGGATGTCGGGTCTTGTGGCTTCGCGGCTTCGTCGTCTGGTGGCTGTGGGGGAGTCTCCTCGGGCTCAGGCTGCGGCTGCCTCGCGTGAGCGTGAGCGCCTGGCAAGTCAGCGCGCGGCCGTGGTGGATGCTCGCGAGGCGCAGACAGCCCCGTCGGTGGTGCACATGAGCATTCATGATCTCGTGACGCGACTGGCCCCGGGGTTGTCGCCCGCTCGGTGCGCGAGGGTGGAGCTAGCTGTTCGTCAGGCTCTCGCGGATGCCTGGCATCGGGAGAATCCCCAAGGGGGGAAGCCGTCACCGTCGGCGCTGTTGGAGGTGCTCGCAGCTTCGGGTGAACGGATCGCGGGTCGTGTGATTGCTGAGCATGTGGACGGGGAGGTGGCCTGAGATGGTGGATGTGGTTTTGTCGTGGCCTGCGTGGGCGCGAGCTCAGCGAGGTTTGGGGGCTTCGGCCCGCGCGTGTTTGCGTGAGCTGGCCTCCTTGGCGGATGATCGGGGGGCGGCGATCGTGGAGATCAGCTGGTTGGCTGAGACGACAGATCGATCTTGCCGGACGGTGTGGCGTGGTCTAGCGGAGCTAGAGGATCGTGCGCTGATCGTGCGTGAGGAGCGCCGAGAGGCGGGGCATCGCGCGCCGTCACGATTCCAGCTCGTGCGCGATCCTGCTCGAGCGATCAATAAGGCTCGCGCCCGCGTCGAACAACTCGGCACCGACGTCGACACCGTCGCCGCGCACGCGATCGACCTCAACGACAATGAGGGCCTGCGCACCGCCCTCGCTCAAGCCTGCAGCGATGGTTGGCACGGTCCCAGCGCGAACCGACTCGCCCTGACGCTCCTTGAGCATGGCCCGAGACAGTTCGGACGAATTGCCGCCCGCCAGGCCCGATATGAAGCCATGAGCGTATCGACGGCGCTCGCAGACGTGCTCACGCTGGCATGGATCGAGCTACGCACATCGGCTATGTCGATGATCAAAGCGCGCAGTCCCTGGGCGGTATGGTCGCGCGCAGTCGAATGCGCCGTTGCCAACGAATCGCTCGCAAGCGCCGAAGATCGAGCGGCAATCACCCTCGAAGGAATCCTCCCTGAAAATGGATCGGCCCCCTCGAGCGACGCCAGTGAACTCTACGTTGGTATCGATGAACTCACCGGCCCCCTCGAACGATTCATCCGCGCCCTCCGTGAGGCTGGAATGCCTGCCACGCTCGCCTGGGCAGGCAGTGTGCGCATTGCCCACATCGCCGCGCACGGATCGCGAGCCAACGCGCACACGGCCGCAGCTCGAGATGCAACCCTGCAATCGCTCGGCATTGGCCCGCAAGCTGCGCGTGCCTGGATGACGCTCCTAGTGGGATCGAGGCGCGGAACGGTTGCCTCGGCGCTCCGTGCGGACGAAAGCGCGCTGGCAACACAGGCTCAAGTGGTTATGAAAGCATGGCGCAACACAACACTAGTGGCCTAGATTACATTAAGGGAATGGGGCTGACTGACAAAAGTGTCAGGTAGCCCCATTTTCCGCAGAGTAATGCCACATTTATAGTTTGTCGGGAAATGTGTAGCCGTCGATTTCTCGGATCTCGTCAATGAGCTCGTCAATGAGTTCATGGCTGTCGATCGGATGCTCGTCGAGCACCCAATCGCTCTTGATCGTGACTTCTACACGGTGAAACACCTGCATGGCGCTGGTGTCGATGCCTCGACGCATCGCGATATCGAGCGCCTGCGCGATCGCGAAGTCACGATCAACGGCTGGCCACCCTGCCGCGTTGAACTGACCGTCCGCACCGGGCGACTGTCCGTCAAAGGTGACAGCCCAGTAATGTAGCTGCTCGTGTGGCTCGGGAGAGGATTCCGGCGTCATTGGGCATCTTTCTGGCGGGGTGTAAAACCGTTCTCCTTAATGATGCCACTGTCGTCAATGATCATGTGCCACTCGCCTTCGGCGCTTCGCACGTCAAGACTTAGCGAGCGCCCGTAGAGGCGCGCCTGCGAGCAGGCAACATCAAGGCAACGCTGGCGCAGATCAGCCGCGTGCGCGCTGATGCGTGCCACGGTAATTCCCGCAGCGTCAAGATGAGCACGAGTCTCATCGTCGACGTGTAGCACGAGTGGTGGCCACGAGGGTTGATGTGTCAAGAGCGTCTCGCTTTCATTGCGGTTATTGAACAAGGTGGTGTCACGTGTGCGTGCACCACGGTACGAATAAGACGTAAAGAAAGGAACGCACATGCTGACCCTGTTCGCACGGGCACAAACCCCTGCACCTACGGAGAACCACTGGATTGCCCCTAGTGGCCCGTCTGTGCCGATCCCGCCCCCGCCCGCTGTGGCCGCCACGCGCGAGTGGGCCCCGGGTGTCGACGGGCTTACCGTTCGGCGCCACATCCGGCGCTCCACCGTCGACGGCGCGCCCCTCCTGTGGATCGTCGGCGCCCATGGCGGTGCAGGAACTTCGACCTGGGCGCGCATCCTTGGTGTCGGTGATGCAGGGGCATCCTGGCCGCAGCACGTCAACCCCACGCGAGCGCTGAGCATTGTTGTCTGTTGTCGCTCAACAGCCGCGGGCCTGCGTGCCGCGCAAGACGTCGGCATCGAATGGGCGTCAGGCGCCCTCCCCGGTCAACTCGTCGGCCTGATCGTGGGTGCTGATGCCCCTGGGCGAATGCCCCGAGAACTTCGCGCGCTTCGCGAAGTCACGAGTGGGGCATATCCCCACAGCATTTTCGTTCCCTGGCAGGCGCAATGGCGCCTCGCCGGAGAAAACGGTAAGGGTGTCGAACACTCTCGCCACATCAACAAGATCGCCGCCACCGTGGCGACATGGACCGAAAGGACAAACTCATGACGATTATGTCGCACGTGCATGCAGCAATGAATGTGCTGGTAAAGGCAGAAATCGATCCAACCCCGACTGCGCCGCCTGGAGCTGTTGCAGGCTTCAACACGCTCTTGGGGTGGGTGATGTGGGGTGCCGGCGCGGTGGGCGTGCTGGGCTTCTTGGCCATCGCAATTCGACTCATGGTTTCAGATAACAGGGAATCGGCGATGGACTTTGCAAAATACTTTGGGCGTGTGTGTGGTGGCTTAATCCTGGCATCGGCGGCATCTGGTCTTGCAAGGATGTTCGTATGAACATTGAAAGTAAGGAGTCCACCAGTGCGGAGGAGTCGACACAGTCCGCATCTCCTTGGGTGTCAAAAGGTTTCGTGTTCGGAGCAGGATTCATTGTTGCGATCATTGTTGCCCTTGCCTTTGTTCTGGCGTCGGTATGGGGAAAAACCTCACCTTCTACACCTCTGCATTCTCAAAGCGAAGAAGTAGCAAACGCACCTGCAGACGATACTCCTGCTGCTTGCGAACTCGGCGTTACTGGAATGAAGCCGCTAACGGCACCTCCTGCATCTGTCGACGCTTCTTTTGTGGGTGTCACCGTGGCATCAACATCTCACGCTGGCCCCTCTCGCACTACTGATGGATTGCCGACCTGCTACGCGCATTCCACAGAAGGCGCCGTTCTTGCGGGGGCAAATTTTCTGCGTTTGCAAAGCCAGTATGCGGATCAGATGAAGCTGTATACAGCTCTCGTTGCGCCGTCCGATGTCCGCACAGCAGCTCTCGAAGATATGCGGGCAGCTGGAGGCTCTATGAGGGGATGGTCTCCGGATGTCGTTGTGATCAAGGGGGTCTACACCGAAGTATGGTCTGACGACATCGTCTTCATGTCGTATGCCGTTTCCATTCCTTCACAGGGGCCTCAGATCAAGTCAATTCAGTTCAAGATGACTTGGTCTGAAGGTGACTGGAGGGTTGAGCTCCCCGCGAACGGCTTTGGAGTCAGTGTCATTGACTCGCCCGCTTCGGTGGGGATGATTGATTGGAGGGTTCCCGTTGCCTGACGTCTGCTCTCCCTGGAACCCGCTATGTACATTGAAAGAAGGTGCACATGCTGCTCTTGACTCAGCGGCACAAAACGTTGTCGACTACTGGGTCGAAGCGTTGAATGAGTCACTGGGTAACGTCATGATTAAGTTGGGCAGTTTCTGGACAAAAGGGACTGTTGGCATGGATGTTGGTGAAGGAAGCCCAATCGAGTTCATGCAACAACACATGCAATTTGTTGTTACAGCCGTTCTCGTGGCTAGTATGATGGCTTGCGGTATACAAATAATCGTTACTCGAAAGAATGATGAACTGCAGCGACTTGGGCGTGGCGTTATTACGACGATCATTGTTTCCGGAGCGGGAACAACAGGGGTCACTCTTTGTGTTGGCATGGCTGATGTCTTTTCAACGTGGCTCATGGATGAAGCAACTCAGGGGCAATCGGCCAACTTTGGAAGCGTAATTTTGTCAACAGCTTCCATCCCTTCGGGTGGGTTGTTTGTCGTGCTTGTCATGGGTGGTGCGGCACTGATTGCCAACATCGTGCAGATTGGCTTACTGTATTTGCGTGCGGCGCTGTTAATTCTCGTGATCGCCATATTCCCTGTAGTAGCAGCAGCGTCTGCATCAAAGATCGGGGAAGCGTGGTGGCGTAAACTCACTGGATTTGTAATTGCCGTGATTTTGTATAAGCCAGTGGCAACGATTATCTATGCACTCGGTGTGCGTGTTCTTTCATCTGCGGCAGGAAAAGAAGATGTTGCCGACGCATTGACGGCTTACATATTGGGAGGTATTTTCCTCGTTGCTGCTGCACTGGCTTTGCCTCCACTGATTTCCTTCATTATGCCGGTTACTGCTGCTATTGGTGGTGGGGGTGTCGGCCTTGCAGCTGCAGGGGTAGGGGCCGTTGCGTCTGGCGCAGTGAATGTTCGCGGAAATATCAGCGGATCGCGTGCAGAAGGATCTGGCGCTGCCGGAGGCGCACAGTCGTCGGATCTTGCGAAAGGTGCTGGCTCATCGGCAGGAGCAGCGAAAGCTGGGCAAGCAGCTTCTGGTGCTGCGGGTGCAGGTACCGCAGCTTCTGGTGCAGCAGCAGGAGCAACTGGAGGGGTGTCCCTTATTGCTCAAAAGGCAGCTGAAGTTGCGGGAAAAGTCAAGGATGAGGTGTCTAGTTCCATCGAAGATGAGACACAAGCGACAGGAGCAAAAGCATGAGCAATGTTCCAACTTACGGGAATTTCCGCAAGCCAAGAACGGTTGGTATGTGGGGATTGAGCATGGGCCTAACGCTGTCGGTGTTTGCCCTCTCTGCCGTTGTCGTTCTTCTGCTTCTTCGTCAAGCCTGGGGTGCAGCGCTTGCTGTTGCGGCTAGCGGTGCAGTAATTATCGGAGCTTTGAGCTTCACAGATGTTCACGGATTGAGCATTGCAAATCGTTGGATGGAGAGACTCATGTTCGGAATTGCGAAGCGACGCGGTCGTACCCTCTACCGCTCAGGACCGCTCGGAGTCATGCCGGGCTCGGCAACACCACTGCCCGGCATCCTGGCAGGATCCAAGATCAGCGAACACCTTGACTCGTTTGATCGAACATTTGCTCTTGTACACCATGCCGATAAAAGCGTAGCTGTGGTGATGAGTGTGACTCCACCGGGAATTGACCTCATTGATCGAGATCAGATCAACACATCAGTGGCTCAGTGGGGAGAGTGGCTCGCGATGCTTGGTAATGAAATTGGTATTGTCCAAGCATCAGTCGTGATCGAGAGCTCTCCCGATACAGGTGAAGCACTTGTCCGACACATCCAGACGATGAATGCAGCTGGAACCTCGAGTGTTGCGCGTGAGGTTATGAACGAGGTCGCCGCAGAATACAGGGTCGGTGCTGCACAGATGCGCGTGTGGGTGTCAGTCACGTTCCAGCCGTCTCTGATGAGCAGTAAAAAGCGAACGATCGACGAACTGGCGCGAGATATCGGAGGAAGACTGACAGGAATCACGCAGCAGCTCAAGGCCGCAGGAGCTGGCGCTGTTCATCTCATGACTGCACCGCAGCTCTCCCGCGCGATCCGCACGGCATACGATCCCGCAGCACTTGCACTCTTTGAGATTGCACAGTCACGGGGTGAGCAAGTCGAACTGTCTTGGAAGGATTCGGGACCTATTGCTGCAGAAGCGCTGTGGGATGCATATCGACACGATTCAGGCTTGTCGCGCACGTGGGTTGTGTCCAAGCCGCCACAAGGCGTCATCCATGAAAATGTCCTTGAAAGAATCCTACGTATTTCTGCAGATGTTGAGCGAAAGCGCGTCGCGATCATTTACAAGCCGATCAGTGCTGCGCGAACAGGAGATGTTGCAGAACGTGATCAAATCCGAACAACGAATGCTGTCACTGTCGGTGGCGGTAACAATGCCCGAGCTCGTCGTGAAGCACGTATTGCAGAGCGCAATGCAAACGAGGAGGCTGCAGGAGCAGGTATCGAAGACTTCGCCATCATCATCACAGCAACGACAAGCGATGGCAACCTTGAGGATGTTTCTTCGGTTGTCAGGGCACTGGCATCAGCGTCGAAGCTGGCGCGCATCCGCGTTGCATATGGAGCTCAAGACAGCGCCTTTGCTCTCGGCCTTCCGCTCGGTGTTAGGCCGTCTTCGTCGATCGTGAAGGGAATCTAGCGATGGGTATCGTGCGAGAAGCTGTTAATACCGGTGTTGATCTAGTGCGAGTCATCGTGGGAGTGTCCCCTGTTGAACGCACTCCTGAGTTGATGGCCTCGAAACAGCGTGGAGGTGGCGACCCAGCACGTTACCCGCACTTGGAATGGTATCGAGGCACTTCCAGGCAAACATGTGGCTTGTATCCGTTCGTTGCTAGCTCGTCTACCCCCATGATTGGAGTACCTGTTGGGAAGGCGCTCGACGGTACGGGAACAGTATGCGCAGACCCGATCAACTGGTTTGAAACCGGACTGATTTCAGCTCCATCGTGCATGGTGCTTGGACTCAACGGATTAGGCAAATCCTCTCTGGTCAGACGGATGGTGATTGGCCTCGAAGCGCAGGGTGCCCACACGATGGTGCTCGGAGATATCAAGCCGGATTACCGAGATGTTGTTGAAGCACTTGGTGGGCAGATTATCGCGATCGGACACGGACGATCCGGAATCAACCCCCTTGATGCAGGAAGTGCAGCACAGGCAGCAGCTGCTTTGCGTGAAGCTGGGCGTGAGGATCTGGCTCGCGAAGTCGAACAAGCAGCTCACGAACGCAAAAAGACTCTGGTTTGTTCACTTCTGCACGTTATACGACGAACGCCTCCCACGGATCGTGAAGAAACCATCATCGACGAAGCTGTCCGTGTCCTGGAAGACTGGGGACGTCCCGCGAAACTTTCTGATCTGCTCGACGTCGTGCGAGAAGCACCCGAACCGCTGCGGTTAGCTGCTCTTGATCGTGGCGATATGGCGCGTTATCGGCAAATTGTTGAAGATCTAGAAGCATCTCTCACAGCGTTATTGAAGGGGCGGTTTGGTGCCATTTTCGCTGCGGATAAGACTGTCCCCATGATGACGGATCGATCTGTCGTCTTCGACGTCTCAGCCTTACTCCAAGCTGACGAGGATCTGCAAGCAGCAGTTCTCTTGGCCTCCTGGTCGTATGGCTTCGCAACAGTCGAAGTCTCACAGGTGCTCGCAGATGCTGGGCTCGCCCCTCGAGCCCGCTACATGCTTGTCATGGACGAACTGTGGCGAATCCTGCGCACCTCTCCTGGCATGGTTGAGCGCGTCGACTCACTGACGCGACTCAATCGAACCGTAGGCATTGGACAGATGATGATCACACACACAATTTCTGACTTCACCGCTTTGGCATCCGAAGCAGATCGGAAGAAGGCTCAAGGCTTCATCGAACGATCCAAAATGCTCTTTATTGGTGGCGTACCCAAGAAAGAAATCGATGAGCTGCGCCGCGTTTTCACATTTAGTGATGCAGAACAGTCCCTCGTATCGTCGTGGAACGCACCCGGAACCTACGACTCTTCCACCGGCGCGCGCACAGCCCCAGTCGGTCAGGGCAAGTTCCTCCTTAAGACGTCGGACGGGCCGGGTTTCCCCTTCTACATGCGCTTCACTCCCTCAGAGTTCCGCCTATCGAACACCAACCAAAGATGGGACATGAAATGACTTGGAAAGATCTCGACGAAAACGCGCGCCTCGCAGTGCTTGGGTTCATCCTCGTTGCTCTCGCAGTCATGTCAGCGTATGCAGGCGCAGGCATCTATACCCTGACAGGTGGGCACGTCGATTGGGTCACGAACCCAATGGAGATGTGTTTTCGAGTATGGATTGGACAGTGGGACGCAAATCCTCGTTTTTATGCGATCGGCGTCCTAATTGTCATTGTCGTTGTCTTCTTCTTCTGGCTTGGACTTCGCGGGGTTTCTCCTCGTACATCAAAACGCACGCGTGGCGATCAGGTGGCGCGCAAGTCGGCCTCGAGGCGTGAGGTTGCCGTTCTAGGGAAGAAGGCTGCGTTGTCTTCGGCAGCGCAGCTGGGCACGAGTGTTAATTCGCCTGGTCTGCCGATCGGGCGCATGGTCGCGGGCGGGGCGCCGTTGTTTTCCTCATGGGAGTTCGTGTCCCTCATGATCGCGGGGCCTCGCACGGGTAAAACGACTGCGTTCGTCGTCCCTCGGATTTTCGCTGCGCCTGGTGCTGTGCTAGCGACGTCGAACAAGCGTGACATCGTCGATATCACTCGTGAACAGCGTTCTCAGAGCGGGAAGACATGGGTTTTCGATCCGCAGAGCATTGCGGGTGAAGCACAGTCGTGGTGGTGGGATATCCTCGCAGGCATCAAGACTCCGGTTGATGCTGCCTCGCTTGCGGAGGTCTTCATCGACTCACAGCGCGATGCGACCGCCACGAAAAACGCCTATTTCGACGGCGCCTCAAAGGATCTATTGGCGGCACTGTTGTTGGCTGCGGCGCTTGGCGATCGCGATATTCGTGCGGTGCATGACTGGTTGACTCGGCCGCTTGATGATGAGCCAGTGCAGATTCTTGAGCGGGCCGGTCAGCTCATGGTTGCGCGATCACTGCGCGGGATGATTGATCTCCCGCCCGAGACGCGCGGCGGCGTGTATGGAGGGGCATCGCAGACGATGAACTTTCTGCTCAACGACGTGGCCACGCGCTGGGTGCTACCCCCCGCGGGCGCCGCGGATGATGAGGGTGCACTGATCGTTGAGTTTGATCCGGCATCGTTCGTGGCCTCCACGGACACGCTGTACTGCCTGTCGCAAGAGGGGCGCGGTAGTGCATCCCCGATCGTGACGGCATTGACGGTCGCGGTCATTGAAGCTGCCCTCGAGCATGCGAAGAATCAGCCGCGCGGGCGCCTGGCGCTGCCCCTCGTTGTCGCCCTCGATGAGGCCGCGAACGTGTGCCGGTGGCGCGAGCTCCCCGACCTGTACAGCCATTTTGGTTCTCGAGGCATCGTCGTCGACACGCTCCTACAGTCATGGAGCCAGGGCGTGAGTGTCTGGGGCGAACCAGGCATGAACAAGCTCTGGTCAGCGTCGAATGTCAAAGCCTACGGTGGCGGCGTTTCAGAGGACAAGTTCTTGCAATCTCTGTCGAACCTGATCGGCGTGGAGTACGTCGACCAGGTTCAAACTTCCTCGAGTCGTCAGGGAACCTCACGCAGCGTTTCTGTGGGAGCCTCGCAGCGCCCGATCGCGCCGGTCTCGGAGCTCATGTCCATGCCCCCAAACCGTGCGTGGGTTCTCGCCTCGGGAACCCCTGCGGTTTACGTTGAGACTGTTCCATACTGGAAGTAAGACATAGGAGGTCATCATGAGCGACGCCGCTCAGATCGAACAGAAACTGTCGATGCAGGCTGCGCAGCTGATGCGCGCCGCGATCATGATTGCTCGTGCGCTCGCCGCGCGTGAGGCGACCGCACGACGCGCGGCCGCGCGCGCCTCCCTCGAGCACGCCCGCGCCCTGCGCGTAGTCACCGAACAGCAGCGGCGCCTCGCAGCGCCGATCTATCGTGCGGCACGCCGCGATGACTGGTGGCATGACCCCACGATCAGCGCTGCGGAAAGAGCTCGAGCAGTCGGCTTAGCTGAGCGTTTCGCGCACGTCGACGAGGATGCGCGGGAAGTAGCGGCGGAGGCACATCGGCGCCTGGAAGCCGAGGCCCGTGCCCGGGAGGCTGCCGAGGCACGAGCTCGCGAGGAATCCCACAACCCACCATCATTCCGAGACCAGCGTAAGGATGAGTTCGTTGACATGACACTCGTGTCTGTGGCAGAACTAGAACTGGCCGCTGCCGCTCCCCTCGTCGACGGGGAAAAACTCGAGCAATCCATCGAGGGAATTCTCGAGGAAATTCGTATGTCGGACTCATTCTCCGCGCCTAAGCCCTCGTCTGAGCGCGGGGACATCTATACGGCGACACAGATGCTCGCCACCGCACCGGATACACCAGTGTCTGTCCAGGCGCTGGATGCACCTGAGCTGACCGCCAACACCGCCGCGGTGGCGTGGGATAGCACGGAGGCGCGTCACGCCTGGGCACAGCATCTGCTCGACGTCGGCATCAACGCCGAGGGGGTGCGAGCCTTCACGGTCGCATCGCAGGCGCAGCCTGCGCCCGCACAGGACATGCTGGCAACGTCGGTGAGTGTGCCGGCCGGCCGAGTGCCGGCCGCGCACCTCGAGGACGTGCACACACTGCACCGATAGAGCGAACGCATGGGGGTGGGGTAGCCAGTTTGGCTACCCCACCCCCATGTTTGCGTTCGTTATTTGCGCTCATCGACGAGCCCGGGCGGTGGCGGCGTCGTCGGTAGCACGCGCCCTGGGTGAGGTGCGGACTCGTCTTTGTGTTCGCCCTTGCGGTGCCTCTCGTCGGGCTGGCACCCCTTGAAAGGGCCGCTCTCGGCCATGAGGCGATCCATGATCGGGTACAGGTACTGCACGGACCAGGTGGCCATCGCCGTGAGCTCGCCCGATGCCCGCAGGCCCTCCCATGAGTGCCACAGGGCAGTGAGATAGAAGACCGCCTCGGTGTGCTTCCACCACTCCGAGCACCAGTTGAGACCTCTTCCGAGGGGCCGATCATAGATCTGCGTCAGGAACTCGTCGACGAACGCATGAACACTCGAGTAGTACAGCTTCGGTTCGTCCCTCGAGGGACCGGTAGGCGCCGCGTCCTCGAGGTCGCTGGGCGGCTCAACGTCAATCGGAGGGACATCCTCGTACGGGTCATCATTCACAGTGATCGCCCTTCAGTTTGATGAATCGTGGATGCGGGTGTCCATCGCATTGGTGTCGTCGTGAACGCCTGAGTTCCGAGATGTGGAGCACTCTTCCCGAGCATCTCAGGGGGAATAGACGAACGGCGACTAGCTACGGAAGAAGAATCTTGAGCTGCTTCAATAGGTTCACCAATGTGTCCGTTCTCCTGACGACCTGCATCAACGGTGGGTTCTGCTCTCTTGGCGGCTTCGATCGCTTGGGCGAGGGTGGGAACTCCCGGCGCATGCATGGCATCGTTGTGGATGTTGTCCAGGTCGTCGGAGAGAACGATGAGAAATGCCGTGAGACTTTCGCTCCGTATTCCCATCATGCGGGGGAGACGGGAGAAATCGGGGCTGGCGATGATGTTGTCAAGTTCATCGAGTGCATGTCCGTGGAGGCGAGCCCATCCACCACCAGCGGTGCTAGAGGTGCGCAGATCGATCATCGGGGCGCCGTTGAGATCGGAGAGGGTGAGGGTGAGATCCTCAGTGTCGATGTCGACGACGGGAGCGTGTGCAAGCGCCCACGTAGTAAGGGCTGGGTTATCCTCGGCTAACTCGGCGATGCGCGCCATGATGTGCGCGTGCGCAGCGTCCTGGCGAATGCGATCTACGTCCTCGCCCTTCCAGGCAACAGCCTGGCGAATATACTCCTGACACGCTGCCTCACCGTCTATGGAGATTGCCTGCTCGTCACCATCGGTTGCGGACGCGTACACGGTTGCTTCGAGGAGACGGCCGGTTTCGCTCGTTTTGATGACGGTTGGGTTGCCGAATGTCCAGTAGTCGTAGAAGGCCGTGGAATCCTCGTCCTGGACCGGAGTTGAATCAGCGACATTTGGATGCCGCGCCCCCCGTTGTAGACCAAGGCGCGCAAGCTCATTGCGGCCCGCGTCGATGTCGATTGCGTTCATACGAGTCCCTCCAATGTGCGGTACGGAGGTGCCAGTGTTGGGCACCTCTCACCACTCATCGTGGACACGTGCGCGCACGACGGAGGACTACCTGGTTGGGCCGTTGTCCTTGTGCTGTGCCCGCTGGGCGGCCTCTGTTGCGAGGCGCTGGGCCTCATCCGTGCTTATTGCTGCGTGCTTGAATGTGCGTGGCTGTCCGCCCAGGACGTCGCGCGGAATACCCGGCCGAGCGTCGTGAGGCCGAGGAGACTCGAGCGGCATGCCGGCCGCGTCTAATACGGCGCGGACACGGTGAAGAGCATCATCAGCCGACGCGTTGGCGAGGGCCTGGGCGTCGCGGACGATCGCGCTGTCCTCCCTGGGTGCCGGCGGCGGGGGAGGAGGCGGTACAGCCTCGCGCTGTGCGGGCGCGGAGGCTCGCTCAAGACGCTCATAGGCAGATGTGAGGGCGTCGACGTCGACGCGCGGGTACGTGTTCATTCGATCAAAAACAGCTTGCGCGTCGCGCTCGATTGCGGCGGCTGTTGCTGCTTGGCCTGCAGCCTCATGAAGATCCGCGATCGCCTGTACGAGATCGACGGTCGCGTGTGCGAGGGCGACGGCCGCCATGCGAGGGTTCGTTGCGGCCGCAATCGACAGTGCCAGGTCTGAGGCCATGCGTGCGCCCACATCGACCAGGCGCTTGTCGGCCGGCCGTGTCTTCAGCTGTGCGCAGCGTCCGACCTGGACGGCCGCGCGCTCGAGCATGTCGCGGCCCCCTGTTGTGCGCGCTGTGATCGCCTGGGCGTGCAGGAGTCCAGCGATGTCGGCTGCGGCGGTTGCGAGTCCTAGATGGTCGGTGGGGGAGAGGCGATCGAGGTGCGTGCGGAAGTGCTCGAGGGCACGGATACGGTCCTCCCACAGCGGCCCATCGTAGGGCGCCTTCTTCGGGTAGTGGCCCTTCCAGGCTTCGACGGCCTCGAGGGCACTCGTCGGAGTGTCCTCCCAGCGCGTGCGCAGCTGAGTCAGCGTCAGGTCGCGGGCGATCCTGCCGCCGCCCCACCACCTGGTCTGCTGACCGTCCTCGGTGCGCAGTGCCGCGCTGTAACCGACCACAATGTCGGTGCGCCCGCGCGCAAACCTGGGATGCAGACGCACACCGAGGCGACGAGCTCGACGCACGAAGTCAGCTTCATTCGCTGCGGCGGTTGCTGCTGCGCGCAAACGTTCTTCAAGGACGGCGCGATCTGTGCGCGAGGCGCCCGCGCGCTTCGCGGCGCTCTGTGCAGCCGCGCTGTCACACCTCGAGCCGCGACCGTGCTCGCGTGACTCTACAACGAGGAGTCCGTATCGGTGCTCAAGCGTGTTGCATGCCTTCTGAGCTCGCCGCTGGTCGTACCACGGACTCCACTTCGTGCCATCCTCGCGCACGATGTTCGCTGCGATGTGGATGTGGTCGCCGCCGTTCTTCGCGCTTCCGTGATGGATCGCAACCCACCGACATGGCGCTTTTCCATCGGTGCCGGTAAAGCCCATCTCACTCATGAAGTCCGAGGCGATGCGTCCCCAGACCTCGTCCCCGAGGGCAGCTTCTTCTGGTGACAGGGAGAGAGAGCAGTGCCAGACATGGGTGGCCTCGATCTCGCCATTCCACTCCACCTGCCCGGTGGCCGGGTTGAAGCGGCGTGCCTTGCCTGTGGGGAAGGTGCCTGTCTCGTGCATGTACGCGTCTAGGCGCGTCGCGATCTCACTGGCCTGCGAGACGCTGATCGTCTCCCAGTCGCCCCACTTGCGCACGATATCGCGCGAGCCCGCGATCACGTGCGGGTTCTCGTGCTCATTGGCGCGCCCCGGCCCCACCAGGTAGCGCATGAGCCCGCCAGTGTCGCCGCCGGTGACGATGTTAGGAATCATCGCCGTACCCCATCGAGGCGAGCGTTAATGTCTTCGATCGTATCGGCCACGCCCGCTACGACAGCCTTGAAATCCTCGGGCACCTCGTGCACCGTGTTCGCATGGTGTGCGATCTGATTCAGATTCGTCATCGCGCCCTCAAGCTGGCGCCGATAGGCGCGAAGCAGCTCAATTAACTCCTCCGCATGAGCTGGCCCAGCAACCCCCTCAGTGGCAGTGACCGGGTGAAGCGCTGCCTCCACCACAAAGCGAGACAATGACACGCCACGAAGACGAGCGCCCTCCTCAATGAGCGCGCGCTCCGACGACGTCAACGACACAAGCAACCGAGACCGCTGAACCCCTCGCACCGACCGCCGCGCCCTGCGAGCCGTCCGAGAATGCGACACTGCTTTACTACTCATCTGATCCGCCTCCCTCACATGTTCTTCAAGCCAGCGCAGCGATCCTTCGGACCACACTTCCAGTGTGCCACGTGACGCCATATGCGTCGCGCCAAAAGCTTAATACCGATATCGGTATTATACAGCTTGCTACGCGAATCTTACTTCGTGGGACACCGCGCAGACCGCGCATGACAACGCAAGGAGACAACCTCAACGTTCGCACCCGAAAACTCAGCCCAGCTCCTTCGTTCCGGGCGGACCGCGAATGCGGTTCGTCCGGGCCCTCGACGCTCACGCTCCGTGCTCTTTCTAACCGATCTTTGCGCGCTCTCCGTGCCGCTTCGTGCGCTTTGCTTAGCGCATTCATTCTCCTCGGACAGCGCCAGCGAGCAAACAATACGCTGGGAGACAACACTGGCCCGACGTGCTCATGTCCTTTTGGTTTGGTTGGGGTCGGGTCGCGCCCCCAATGGAGGGGGCACGACTACCAAGTCGCCCCGCTCATTTGCCCGGCCTGCGGGAGCGCCCTTGCGTCCTCGCAGTGTGTGCGTGCACACCAACACGGATCAAACACCAGGCACCGCACTCGGTGGTGCCACTAACGAAAGGCGCACGCACATGAACCCGGTCGACAAACTGCTCAAGCAAGACGAGCACCGAGAAGCCATGCTCCGCGCACTCGGCAGCGCACACACCGCCCTCGGCGACGCCGTTGCGAACTACCGTCTCGCGTTTAGAACCGCCACGACAATCGGCTGGCCCAAAGCCGACCTCATCAAGGCCGGCTTCCCCGACCCAACTCGTCTGCCCAAAGTATCCACCCGAACCCCCGACGCCGAAGCCTGACGACTCACTCAACCCCTGAAAGGACACATCAATGAACAGCGCTATCCTCTTTCACATCGCGTGCGGCATCGTCATCGCCCTCACCGGATACTCGATCAGCACACTGCCAGGGATGCGCCCCGGCCGTAGCTCGGGATCCGCATCGCAACGGTGGCTTCCCACCATGATCTATCAGGTCGTCGGGATCGGTATCTTCCTCGCAGTAGCTGCAGCGATCTACGCCGGCGCAACCTACATCGCCGCCCACAACCCCGACGACAGCGCATACAGGTCACTCACAAGCGTCACCGGCGCCCTACTCATCATCGTCGGCTGCATGCGCATCATGACCACACGAGGACCGCGCGGGATAATCGAAACAAGCACACTCGCCCTCATCGTTCTCGGTTTCGCGCTCCTCATCAGCGGCCCAACCCTCCCATAACAACACGGTGGGGTGGTAGCCCACTGGGCTACCACCCCACCACCCAAGTGGATGCACCACTAGGATCCATCACGATGCTTGGCGAGTGCTCGAGTCACCGTCGACCGATGCACCCCCAACGTCGATGCGATTTGCTTATGCGTCATTCCCGCCTGAAACATTGCTTTGGCCGCTTCCAGGCGATCCCCAGTCACCCGTGGCCGCCGCCCACCAACACGCCCCTCTGCGCGCGCATGAGCGAGACCTCTGCGCGTATTCTCCCGAATCGTTGACACCCGTAGTTGGGCCAACACGGCCATGATCCCGATAATTGCCTCACCCATTGGCGTGGACGCATCCACGTCAAGGAACGGCTCAGTCAATGATCGGAGCCGCACCCCACGCCTGCCCAGATCCCGGATTACCTCGATCGCGATTCGCTCCGAGCCTGCCAACCGATCCAGCGCGCGGACAACAAGAATATCGCCCTCACGCAGATAGTCCACGCACGCGTCCCACGCGGGCCGATGCTCGAGCCGAGAACTCACGCCGTGGTCGACGAACACACGCTGCGCGCCGGCCGCCCGCAGCTCTGCTTCCTGCGCGTCCGTGGCCTGCTCGCGCGTCGACACTCGCGCGTACCCGATGGTCGCCACACCAGCCTCCTACAACCTCAATCTGGTTATCGCACGCCCTAACGTGTGTACCCGTCATGCTGCGTCGGCGTATACGGCCGTGCCGACAGCTCATCACCCCCAGCATGCGCGCGGCCAGGTGACACCACCCCCGCCGGAAACGCGACCGACGTGACGGCACGAGCTCTGCGCGCCTCGACGGGCACGATCGGTCGGTGCGGCTTCTCCGCCTCGGTGAGGGGACGAACAGCGTAGGACAACACCTCTGCCATAGGACCGGCATCGTGGCGGTCCTGGTAGTAGAAACGCGCAGCTACCAGCCCGTCGCGCAGCGGGTTGGTCACTCCCGCGAGGATCTGCGCCTGGGACACAGGAGCGAAAGCATCGGCATCCACGTAGTAACCCGCATGATGAGCGAGCTCTGAGAAGAACACGAACTGGCTGCGTGTGTTGCCCTCGCGAAACGAATGAACCTGGTTGATGGCGGCCCATCGTTGCGCGAGCGCGTCGACGAAATCATCGACGTCCAGGCCGCGCAGGTAGTCGGCATGACGAATTGCGTCGTATTCGCGCTCGGCCGCTCGCCTCAGCTCAGGGCCGGCACGGTAGTACTCATGTGCAACGGAGCGATCAGCCGGATCGTAATCAGGGAATTGGGACACATCGGGTCCATACTTGATCAACGGACCAAGCATCGGGGTTGTACGCTCAACGCCCGCCCACTCGTAAACGTCCTGGAAAATATGCCGGTGAATGGCCTTCATATGGTCGTAATCAAACAACCCCAGGATCGGATTGTCTCGGAGCTCGATAAGGCGCAAGCTCGCCCAGTGTTCCTCCAACGCTCGCAACGCGCGTTCCGAATCAACCCCGTATGGCAACTCACCACCGCCGGTGAACTTGTTGCGCAGTACCTGAGTCCCTGGGATGAAATACTCATCCCAACTCGGATCCTCACTCATGCGAATACCCGAACTTCTCGTACAGGTACCTTTCTCCTGCACTACCTGCTTCTTCGACCGTGAGCTCGCCCGTGGCCGTCTTCCACTGAAGGTCACGAAGATGAGCATCAGTAACAACATGCCCAGCAAGATTGAGCGCAGCGTCAGCGAAAGCGATCGACGCTCGTGCTTCCTCATCGGAACGAATCTGATCGTTAGCCATAACGTTCTCCCTTGATTGATCGGCAACACCGCCACGAACCTTCATGATATACCGAGGTGCATAAACGGTCAACCATCACCGTTTTGCACTATCGGATTCGCACCTAGTTTCTGCACCCGATCTCTGGCGATTTTCGGTTCACGTTAGGGCTGGTGCGTGGCGGGTGCGATAACGGCCGTTTACGCACCAGCCACCACACCAAGATTCACGGCCGTCACGAACACCCACACGCACACAAACGCCGCTACTGAGGACACCACGAAAGCGGCGATCGCGGCGCCGATATGAAAGCCGACGGACGGATTCATGCGCCTGACGCAGGTGACATACAGGGTATGGATGATGCAGTTCCACCACAGAGTCCCCAGAAACAGGAACGGCATGATTAGTGACTTGGGGTCACCACGGTCGACTGCGCCCCCATAGAGCCGCACAACGGCGACAGTAACGACCACAAGAAACGCCAGACTTGGCAGGGCCCACAAGCGCCACCACCTCCAGCGCCACCGAACGCCCTCCGGCATGTATGCGGCGCCAGGTGTGCGCCATGGATTCGCCGGGGCGTTCGCACTCGGACAAACGATCGGCTCGAGGTAGCTCAGATCCTCATGTGTAGGTGTCGGCGCTGCAACGGCTGTCCGCTCAGGCGCGTGTGTGCGGCCCCGTTCCTCCTCGAGGGCCATGATCACCGCCCACTCCTCGTCAATCGACAAGGCGCGAGGTGCCACTGGCTTACCGCTCTCCTGCGCGGACCAGGGCGGGCTCGATTTGCGGCGGTGAGACTCGTCGTTGATGCTCATACCGTGATCATTCCCCATCGCGTGCACATTTGCGTCCATCTCACACTGTCCGGCGAGTTGGCCACCACGTCATCCCCTGCCAATACGGTGTGTCGAGGCGTGTCTCTTCGACGACGCCTCCCACGTCGGGTGCATGCACCATGATCGGGTGCCCGGCCGCGTCTGTGCCGGCATAGACGCCGATGTGATCCACGTAACCCCCCGGCGTGTGCGAGAACCCGATCATATCGCCAACGACAAGCTGATCGCGGGCGATCGGTGCCGCGTCAGAGTACTTGGTGATCTGATCGGCCGTGCGCACCGATGCCGGGAAAGGGTGACCAAGCTCGGCATAAGACAGCACGATGAGGCCCGAGCAGTCCACGCCAGCGCTTGTTTCCCCGCCCCACACGTAGGGAGTACCCAAGTGGGTACGCGCCTGCGCAAGGAGGGTTCCGTCACCCGAGGGCTCCGAGGTCACTGTCTCGACAAAACTGGCCTGCGCCTCACGAATACTCTTTACGTATCCTTGTGTCTCCTTGAACGGTGGAATCCCACCCCAGGACCTCACCGCGCCCGGCCCCGCGTTATATGCAGCGAGAGTCAGGTCGACGCGGTCCCCTGAGACGAGGCCGGAGGCAAGCCAGGAGTCAATGTTCTGAGCGAGTTCGCACATGTATAGGCCTTGCGAATAGATCGAATCAGATCCATTGGTGATGTCAGCTCGTCCATCTCCATCCCCATCGTGCCCATGGGTGGCCCATGTGGCCGGCATGAACTGAGAGATCCCCCGAGCCCCGGCCGGGCTCGTAATCTGTGGGTCCCACGTGTGCGCGGACTCATGGTCAGCCTGTGCCGCGATCAGCGACGGCGACACGACATCGCACGCTTGGCCAGCGCGCCACACCACATCCTGGTATTCCTCAGGCACCCCCGACACTCGTCCGCTCCCACCTCGAGCGTTACCAGCTGGCGTATCCGGCTCACTGAGCATCGCAAGAGGCATGAGAGCTGCGCCAGGAAGCACAAAAAGCGCGACAACGAAGACACCCAGCCCCTTCTTCACAGTGCCCTGCCTCGATGAGCCTGCACCTCGGCCGCCGGAGCGGGCACATGGGCCTGAACTCCTCGAGCAGTCAGGCGTGTCGGCGTAGCGGCATCAATGATCGCGCGAATCCGATCAGGGCGAAAACCCGCGCTCCTCGAGGTGCCATCGTCAAGGACCGGAGCCTGCAACAGCCCTTCACTGCGCAGCTGCTCAACGAGATCCGGGCGCCCACTGAGGTCAATCACCTCATAGGTGAGCCCAGCGCGATCCAACGCCTGGCGCGTGAGACGACACGACGGGCAATTCGGCGTCGTGTAGATCGTGAGCATTGGGGCATCTGGGGTAGGGTTCATAACTCCTCCTTCACCCTCCCCGTAACCGCGTGCACGCACGCCCCCCTTTCGCGTGGCCACGCCAATGTGGCATACTGAAGGGGAGTCGAACAGCGTCACCTGTCCGACTCCCCGGGTATCCGGGCTGGTCTCAGCGCCCGATGAGAGCGCTGAGCAGGAATGCAATCGCCCAGATCAGCTGCGGCAGTGTTGTCACCACTGCTACAGCGATCTGGGCTTTCTGCTTCCCATCCAGACCCAGCCGCCTCACTCGAGGTGGCCGATGGCCTTTCGTCATCACCCAGTCACCTCCTCTCGTCGGTGTCAACTCCCCGGCAGGAATACTGCTGGTCCGGGGTCGACGCCGCGGAGGCCCCCCAATTCTCTCACGCACACCCATCAACAGCACTAACGCTGCATCCCATTGCTGGCAGTGCTGGAAATACCGGCATTGCTGGCATTCAAATTGGGGTGTTGAATCCACCTGTGTAGGCCACGTCAACTGCCTTTCGGGGGAATTGGAGACTCCCATGTGGCCGCTGTCCCATCAGACCGCATCCAGTGCACGCGGATAGCCCGGTGCCCCTCTGCCGCAATAGACTCTTCATATATGAAGGAAAGAGAGGCGTGAGAGTCGATACTAGTTGGCATTGATTCAGCCTCGACGTCAAAGGCAACATGTTTCGCGAGGCATTCAATTTCGACACCGTCGACGGTCTCCGCACCCATGTTCACCAGTCGGTAACGAGCCCCGCTGGACCAGAGCAACTCCCACGGTGGAGCTTGCTGCTGTTTTGCGGCGGCACTTGCTAGCACCTCCAGAGATTGGGCTACCTTCTCGGCTGCTACTCTCTCCTCCTTTGACTTGCGCGCCTGGAACACCGACACCACGGCGCAGGCGGCGGAGACGAGGCCCCCGGCGACACCGAGCCACCCACCAAGATCCATACGGCTCACTCCTCTGTCTTTTCTTGAGTTTCTCCGGCGGGCACCCCGCCCGCTCGAAAATGATGTTACCGGGGAACCTTCGGATTCTGTCCCGCGCGCTGGTCGCGGGCATGTCCGGAGCCGGTTCAGGAGATGAGCCGTAGTCTTGTCGGCTCGAAGGGGGTGTCGGCGTCGTCCGCGGCGCCTATCAGTAGGTGGATCTCGTGGCGTGTGAGGCCCGCGTCCGCGAGTTGGCGGCCGATGGATGCCGCGAGAACTGGCGTCTCGGGCGGGAGTGTGTCGCTTCCTGGTTCGTGGACTTTCCAGCCCTTCGAGTTGAGTTGCCGGTAGAAGCGGGCGCGGTCGTCCTTCGTCGCTTTCCTCAGCCCGTGGGCGCGCTCGAAGAGTGCCTGCATGCTGACGCCCCACTCCGCTTTCAAATCGGAGAGCCTCCCAAGGGTCAGTCTTGTCAACTGCGATGCGATCACGGCCTCGGGCATGAGGAACTCCGCGGCGAACTCGTTCGCCTCCCTCTCCACATCGGTGTCGCTGTCGGCCTGGTTGTGGAGCACGAGGTGCCCCAGCTCGTGGGCGAGCGTCATTCGCTTGCGGTCGGTGGGAAGCGAGCTGTTGATTATGATCACGGCCGCCTCGCCCGCCCATTGGGACATCCCGTCGATCCGCGGGGAGTGGAGGTCTTCCTCGAAGATCAAGACCCCAGCGGATTCGAGCCACCGAACGAGCGAGCGAACAGGGCCGATCGGCAGCCTCCATGTGGAGCGCACCTCCTGCGCGGCGCGTACGGGGGTCGTGGACTCCGAGGAGATGCTGGGCACGTGGTTCTCGGCGTCCAGGGGGATGCGCGACGCGATGTAAGCGGCGTGCATCCGCAGAATGTTCAGCCTCGCCTCGACGCGGCGCCAGTCGCCGGGCCTGGCCGTGCGCTGCCTGCGCATGTGGGCATGGGCCGCCACCGCTCCGACGGCGCGGAAGTTGTGCGTCAGGAATTCCGGGGTGACCCCGAAAGCGTCGGCGATCCGCACGAGCGCATCAGGGTCCGGTTCCCGCAAATCGTTCTCGTACCGGGAGAAAGCGGCCTGGGTGATGCCCAGGTGCTCGGCGACTTCGGCCTGAGTCCTGCCCGACGAGATCCGCAGGACATGTAACACCTCGCCGATGCTGTTCATGACCCCTGCTCTTCACGGATCTGGGCAATGACAGCGGAAAGATCCCACGTCGGCATCTCGGGCACCTCGCGGGCGCTGAAACCACGGGCGCTGTCCGAAGCCGGGGTCAAGACCGTCGCCCACACCGCCTTGTCCGCGCCATCGCGGAGGGTGAGAACGGCGTCCCCGACAGCGCGCTCATCCGAATCCCAGCGATAGCCCAGGGCAAGGGGGACCTCCTCCAGTCCGTCGAGTGCGACCGCAGCGGCCGGCGTCCAGAAGTCACGCGATCCTTCAGTGGGATAGGAGGACAGGGAATCGTCGAGCTGATGGCGTTTGATGCGGATGCGGATATTCGTGCCGTGTGTGAGCTGACGCTCGGGCTCGCGGTCGTGGACGCTGATCGAGGGATCCCCTTCGACCAGCGGGACGAACGCCGACCAGATCCAGTCGTGGATGAAGCACGCGACCATACGCTGTGTCGGGTTCGCCGGGAAATCGGGACCCGAGCGGAACGAGGCGTAGTGGGCGCGGGCCACGCCCAACGCTTCCAGATATGCGCGGACGAAACCGTCGCCGAGCTGATTGAGGACCTCATCACGAGTAGGGAAAACCTTGTCATTCATACCAGGAAATATACCACCATTTGCAGCAATGCTGGCAATGCTGGCAATGCTGGCGATTCCGGGCGCCACCGCGGAGGCCTCTCTACCGGCGGCCCCTGGGGACGCGGCCGGTGCCCACCGGCTCGTACGCCCGCCCCCGGCGCTCCTCCTCCCGGGCAAGCTTCTCCTCCAGCGCTTCCGCGATCCACGCCTCGAACGACGCGGGCCCGCCTCGGAGGAGACCGTCGATGTAGGCCGCCCGGCAGCGTCCCGCCAGGTCCTCGCCGACGCGGGCGGTCACCTTGACGACGCGCTCCTCCGGGTCCTCCTTGCCGGGTTCGCCAGCATTGCCGGTTTTGCTGGCAGTGCTGGCCCGTCCGGCACTGCCCGTGGCGCGCGCGACCTGAGGCCGCGCCGCCGCGGGGGCGGGCCGTAGAACGGCCGCAGGGCCGGTAGTCAAGTCGGATTTGATGGGGGAGGGCCTGCGGGGTTTCATTCGGCGCCTCCTTCGAGGTTGGCGATGATGGTTCTGGCGTGGGCGTCGTAGAGGTCGACGAGGCCAGAGGGCGCGCCGGGGTATTGGTCGAGGCCCATTTTGGCCTCGGCGGCGTCGGAGATGACGACGCGTCGGGGGATGGGCGGGTCGAGGAGGGGGAGGCCCTGGCGGGCGCACGCCTCCCGCAGGTCGTTGAGCCAGTGGGCGCCGGCGAGGGTGCCCGCCTCGTGGAGGTTGACGAGTACGCCGGCAATCGTCAACGAGGGGTTGAGGTAGCGGCGCGCGACCTCGATGGTGTCGAGGAGGTGCGCCAGGCCTGTGAGGGAGAGGAGCTTGGACTGGGTGACGATGAGCACGCCGTCGGCGGCGGCCAGCGCGTTCGACGTCAGGAGATCGAGCGCTGGGGCGCAGTCGATCAAAACCACGTCGAAATCACTTTCGACCTGTTGGAGCTGTTCGGCGAGGCGGGCCTCGCGCCCGGGGCCTGCGATGACGAGCTCGTCGCGCACGCCCGCCAGGGCCTCGCCCCCGGAGGGGGCCAGGAGCACACGCTCCCACATGGTGGTCGTGATGACGTCGTGGAGCGCGAGGCCGGAGTGCGCCGACAGCGCGTTGGCCACGCCCGCCTGGTCCTCGACCAGGGGCGGGTCGGCGAGGATGGTGCTGGCGTTGGCCTGGGGATCCAGGTCGACGACCAGGACTCGGTGGCCGGCGAGGCCGAGTGCCCTGCCGAGGCCGATTGCGGACGTGGTCTTCCCGACCCCGCCCTTCTGGTTGGTCACTGCGATAGTCAGCATTTCCGTTCCTTCCTTTCTTTTCGTGCTCAGGCGCCCGCGAGGACGGCGCGGGCGTCGCGCGGTTGGACCAGCGCCGTGGTGACGGCCCTGTGGGCGAGCGCGAGCTCGCCCTTGGCGCCCTCGGGCGGGGCCTTGCGGGCGCCCTCGATCTCCTCCAGGGCGCGCTCGGCGGCGTCCATGGCGTCCTCCACCGCCTCGTATGCCGCTTCCATGGCCTCTCGGCGCTCCTCCTCTGTGATGTCGTCATCCATGGTCTTCTTGTCCTTTCAGTGGGAGGTGATTCTCTGGGGGCCGGTCCCGGTGACGGTGGTTGTGCGGCTGCCCAGGCCCGAGGCGCGCCCGGCGCTGTAGCCCGCGCGACGGGTGTCGTCGTTGGATGTGATTCGGGCCCCGGGCCGAAGGCTCAGTTTTTCGGCCCATTCGGCGATCCGGGCTTCGCGCGAGCGCACGACGAGGGCCCGCGTCGGGGCACCGTCGTCGGATGCCTCGGTGAGGGCCGTCGTCCGGGTTTCGCGCACCGCGTCGGCGACGGCGATGCCGAACCCGATGATGAAGCCGTCGCGGAGCTGGCGCCGGTGCGGGGCTTTGCTGCGCTTGTAGCGCGCGCTGTTCGCCCGCCTCCACGAGGCCCATCCGGCCGCCGTGTAGGAGGCGAGCGCGGCGGTCAGGGGCATGAACCAGTCCAGGTCCGAGCCGAACCCGACCACGCGCGCCAGGACGTGGGGGTCGCCCCGGCGGTCGCGCCGATCCCTGTAGTACGCGACCAGCCCCGCCGCGTCGGCCACCCTCACGATCGCGACGCAAGTCGCGTAGGACGCGGTGGAGCGCCCGCCGCGCAGGACGAGCTCGCGCTCCTCGATTCGCTCGCGCTCCGCTGCCTCCACGTCCAGGGACGTGATGGCGTGGCGCGCCATGAGGACGCTGGCGCGCTTCGTCGCGACCTCGCGCTCCGAGGCCGAGGCCCCCTCGTCCTGCGCGAGCGCCAGGAGCGCGCGGATCTGCTGCTGTATCTTCTTATCGTCGTTCATGGGTTTGCCCTCTTTTCGTTGGGAATGGTGTTCGCTGGCATTGCCAGCACTGCCGGGTGCGCCAGCGTTGCCGATTGGTCCGGCAATGCTGGCGGCGTGTGGGATCACTGGGTTGCAGCGCCACCGCTGGTGGTGGGCGGCTGGATGCGGGTAGCAGCGAGAATCGCGTCGCGAGCTCGGGGGGATGGTGCGATGTAGCGGACGGTCGTCTGGAGCGATGCATGGCCCAGGAGTTCGCGCACAGTGAGCAGGTCATGCTCGGCCGAGTACGCCTTCGTTGCGTAGCGATGACGCAACTTGTGCAGTGTCCAGGTGCCAGGCAAAATCCGGCGTCCGATTTGCGAGACGGAGTTGGCGGCCATATGACCGCTACAACGTCCAGGAAACGCGTACTGTCCAGTTGTTGCGCAGCGGGTGATGATTGCCTGGGCCAGGTCGGTCGTGATCGGCACAGTTCGCGTGCGACCTCCCTTTCCTCGGACGAAAAGGCTCCACCCGTCGGCATCCTCGTAGACATCGCCGGCCTCGACTTGAGCGATCTCCACGCACCGCAGGCCAGCCTCGGCGGCCAACCGCAAAATGAGAGCGTCACGTGGACTTGCGTTATCGACGCAGTGCGCCAGGATGGAGTCAGGTATGGGGCGTGGAACTCCTGAGGGGCGGCGGATGCGGGGGAGTACCGTGGAAATATTGCCGCAGTGGTGTGTGGAGTCGAGCCACCCGAAGAACTTCCGGAAGGTGCTGTAGTAGGCATGTCTCGTTTCGTTTGCCCAGGTTCGCAGGCCGCACCACTCGACCAGGGAGCCGGGATCGAGTTCTGTGGGAGGAATATCGGGGAACGCGCGGGCCAGTTGGAGTACATGGTTGCGCTTAGTGTGGATTGAAGTCGCAACGAGTCCCTGAGAGCGCAGGAAGACGATGAAGTTGTCAACGTGGCCCTCCCACATGAGAGGGGTCGGTAGTTCCAAGACATGATGATGAGTGCTCATGGTCTCCAACGTTTCCATCTACGTGGAAATGACGGGACCCATCATCCGCAGCTGACAATAGCGGCAATGCTGGCGTGGCTGGCAGTGTCGGTAACGCTGGCGCAAGTGGCAATGCTGGCAAATGAGCAAGAGCATCGAGGATGACCAGGGCTGCCAGTAAGTAAAGCCCGCGGAGACTCGAGATATATCCGTGGGTCGTCGGTTCAAGCCCGACTTGGGGCACCGCCAACCCAGCCTGGGAGTAGCCGCCGTCGCGCCTGACGGACCAGCCGGCCACGGCCTCGTTCCCGTGAGACCTTGCACATATCACACGGACCCTTGACTCGCGACGCGACTCACGGTAATCTGAGTATTTGCGCCTTATCATGCCCGAGGTGACCCGTATCCAGCCGTCGTAACAGGCGCTTGACGGACCAGGACGCGTCAGATAATGGGTGATAAGGAAGCGTGCGCACCGTAACAGCAGGGAAGGACCCCCTTTGGCTGCCAACAGCACCGCCAAACAGCCCAGCCACCGCATCTCGTTCGCGAAGCTCCGTGAACCCCTCCAGGCCCCCAATCTGCTGGGCCTGCAGGTCGAAAGCTTCGACTGGCTGCTGGGCAACGACGCGTGGAAGGCCCGCGTCGAAGCCGCACAGGCATCCGGCCGAGATGACGTCCCCGACGTCTCCGGCCTCGAAGAAATCTTCCACGAGATTTCCCCCATCGAGGACGTCGCAGGCACCATGAGCCTGTCGTTCCACGACCACCGCCTCGAATCCCCCAAGTACTCCATGGAGGAAGCCAAGGCGAAGGACTACACGTACTCCGCACCCATGTACGTGACCGCCGAGTTCATGAACTACGAAACCGGCGAAATCAAGTCCCAGACCGTGTTCATGGGCGACTTCCCGCTCATGACCCCCCGCGGTACCTTCATCATCAACGGCACCGAGCGTGTCGTCGTCTCCCAGCTCGTGCGTTCCCCCGGCGTGTACTTCGAGAAGCTCTCGGACCGCTCGACCGACAAGGAAACCTTCGGCGCGAAGATCATCCCCTCGCGCGGCGCATGGCTCGAGTTCGAGATCGACAAGCGCGACGCCGTCGGCGTGCGCATCGACCGCAAGCGTAAGCAGTCGGTCACCCACTTCCTCAAGGCCATCGGCATGACCGAGTCCGAGATCCGCGACACCTTCGCCGCGTACCCGGTCCTGCTCGAAACCCTCGAGAAGGACACCGTCGGCACGCAGGAAGAAGCCCTGCTCGACATCTACCGCAAGCTGCGCCCCGGCGAGCCCGCGAACGTCGACGCCGCCCAGACGCTGCTCAACAACTTCTACTTCGACTCTCGTCGCTACGACCTGGCAAAGGTCGGCCGCTACAAGATCAACAAGAAGCTGGCCATCGAAGCCGACCCCAAGGCCTCGACCCTCTCCCTCGAGGACATCGTCGCCACCGTCAAGTACCTTCTCGCCCTCCACCAGGGCGACAAGACCTTCGCCGGCACCCGCGGTGGCGAGCCCGTCGAGGTCCGCGTCGAGGTCGACGACATCGACAACTTCGCCAACCGTCGCATCCGCGCCGTCGGCGAGCTCATCCAGGGCCAGGTCCGCACCGGCCTCGCCCGCATGGAACGCACCGTGCGCGAGCGCATGACCACCCAGGAAACGGACTCGATCACGCCCCAGACGCTGATCAACATCCGCCCCGTCGTGGCCGCGATCAAGGAGTTCTTCGGAACCTCCCAGCTCTCGCAGTTCATGGACCAGAACAACCCGCTCGCCGGCCTGACCCACAAGCGCCGCCTGTCGGCCCTGGGCCCCGGCGGCCTGTCCCGCGACCGCGCGGGCATGGAAGTTCGAGACGTCCACCCCTCGCACTACGGTCGTATGTGCCCGATCGAGTCCCCTGAAGGCCCGAACATCGGCCTCATCGGCTCGCTCGCAACCTTCGCGCGCATCAACCCCTTCGGCTTCATCGAGACGCCCTACCGCGTCGTCAAGGACGGCAAGGTCACCGACGAAATTCGCTACCTCACCGCGGACGACGAGAAGGGCCACTTCATCGCCCAGGCCTCGTCGCCCGTCGAGGCCGACGGCTCCTTCGCCGAGCACGACGTCCTGTGCCGTGTCGCCGGCGACGACCCGACCCTGATCGCCCGCGATCGCGTCGACTACATGGACGTCTCCGCACGTCAGATGGTGTCCGTCGCCGCGGCCTTCATTCCCTTCCTCGAGCACGACGACGCTAACCGAGCCCTCATGGGTGCGAACATGCAGCGTCAGGCGGTGCCCTTGCTCACCACGGAAGCTCCGCTGGTGGGTACCGGCATGGAGCAGCGTGCCGCACACGACTCTGGCGAAATGGTTATCGCCCAGCACTCCGGTGTTGTCACCGAGGTCTCGGCAGACCTGGTAGTCGTCACCACGGATGAAGGCGGACGCGACACCTACCGCCTCGAGAAGTTCGAGCGCTCCAACCCCGGTAACTGCACGAACCAGCGCGTAATTGTTGACGAAGGTCAGCGCGTGGAAGAAGGCGACGTGCTCGCCGACGGCCCCGCCACCGACAACGGTGAAGTCGCACTGGGTAAGAACCTGCTGGTTGCTTACATGTCGTGGGAAGGCCTCAACTACGAGGACGCCATCATCTTGAGCCGTCGCGTTGTCGAAGAGGACGTCCTCACCTCGATTCACATCGAAGAGTACGAAGTCGACGCACGCGAAACCAAGCTCGGTGAGGAAGAAATCACCCGCGATATCCCCAACGTCTCCGAGGAATCCCTCGCAGACCTGGACGAGCGCGGCATCATCCGCATCGGCGCCGAGGTCACCGCCGGCGACA
>ERZ773180.324-NODE-324-length-30658-cov-5.080417_pt1 | contig 30658 bp, 25 predicted proteins | sample MGYA00511080_ERZ773180 | MGnify/ENA primary metagenome ERZ773180 (study PRJEB29015, sample SAMEA2738175) | human oral metagenome | biome: human oral; feature: human-associated habitat; material: saliva | place: China | collected 2178 ... | reverse complement strand
CCATACGCATAAAAAGCCTCCTATTTCTTATGTCCAAGAAATGGGAGGCAGTTCAATGGCGAGAAGAGGCTTTTTTCTTGTAAGTTTTAATTCGACAAAGTTAATCTAGCAGCACGCCTTCAGCTGCAAGGGCGGAGCCGTCGAGGACGTTGCACTTTTGGATCTGGTGGACAAACCAAGTGCGGAATGCCTTTTGGTCAACGCCAACGCATACAGTTGCGTTGGGTTTCTCGCCAAGGTATCCGGCCAGGTCAACGACGGTGCAGCCAGCGGTTAAGCCTCCAGCGCACTCAACGTCCACAAACACGTCTTTGGTCTCGAACATCTGAGGTGCCAGCAGGTAGGCCACGGCCGTTGGGTCGTACATGCTGAAACCCTCCTCCTGGTAGTGAACGCGGTAGTTGAGCAGCAGCTTGACCAGCATGTCGCCGCTCTTGCCGGAGTTCTGGATGTTCTCGATATCCTCGGGCATGACGCGAGCAGCGTCGCCCACCTCAAGGCCAACCATGGCCACGTGAACGCCGGATGCGAAGACAATTTTTGCCGCCTCGGGGTCAACGCCGACGTTAAACTCGGACATGACACCAAGGTTTCCGCGGGTAAGAGCGCCGCCCATCATAACAATACGCTCGATATGCTCTTTGACCTGTGGATATGCTTTCAGCAGCAGTGCGATGTTAGTCAGAGGACCAAGCGTCACCAGCGTGGTTTTCTCGCCAGCCGAAGCACCCTCCATGATGATGCGATGTTGTGCTTCAAGTGCAGTTTCTTCGAGCAGACAGTCCGGCTGAATGCCGTCAAATTCATAGCCCCTCATGCCCGAAGCGCCGTGGACGTCGCTTGCATCCATAGGTTTTCTGAGCAGAGGCTCGGCAGCGCCGCGCGCGACAGGCACGTGCTGATTCCAGAATTTGAGCAGCTTGAGAGCGTTATTGGTGACGTTCTCGATGCCAACATTTCCGCTCACGGTAGTAATAAGCTTGATATCCAGCGCCTTTGCGGCCAGGGCAAATCCCAGCGCAATGGCGTCGTCAATGCCGGGATCCGTGTCAATGATGACGCGCGTCTTAGTTGAAAGCGTTGTCATAAGTCTCCTTTGTGCGTTTGAACTGCGTGTATACTGTGTTTAAGCTGCGTTGAGCTTGGTTGGAGCCATTTGAACTGTGTGTAAACTGCAATTTATGAAGCAACGATCACTGCAATTTTAACCTAAAACTCAACTACCTGCTGATACGTTGGAATTGATTGCTGAGCGCCAACCTTAGTGGTGGCAAGCGCCGCAGCCTTTGCAGCCACATCAAGTGCCTGCTTGATATCGTGCCCCTCTAGCTGCCCCGATGCCTGGAACGCAGCAAGCGTACCCATAAACGTGTCGCCCGCACAGGTAGTATCCACGGTATCCACGCGGTAACATTCCTGCTGGTACACGCCGTGCGAGTCGGCAGCAATGGAACCTTTGGAACCCAGCGTCAACACCGCAGTTGCTACGCCGCTTGCAAGCACCTTCTGCACTGCAGCCTCGGGATCTGCCAGCGGGCTGATCTTGCCCTCGCCAAACAAGTCTGCAAACTCAATCTCGTTCAGGCAAAGCACGTCCACGCTGGCGAGAAGACCGGTGGTCATGGTAGCCGATGGCGATGGGTTCACCATCGTATAGAGTCCCAGCTCATGTGCATATCTGATAAGCTCAAACGTGGTCGACAACTCGCACTCAAACTGCGTCAAGAACACGTCACCCGGATCTGCAATGCGATCGAGCACTGCTTTTACGTCGTCGGCTGTGCGTGCGTGATTAGCTCCGTGGTCCAAAATGATACGGTTATCGCCGCCCACGCGCACGATTACAGCAACACCCGTGGAGACTCCAGACAGCTCATCTACCTGCTCTGCATTGACCCCGTAGCCAATAAGCGACTGCTTGAGATCTTGTCCGAACGAGTCAGCGCCAACCGCGCCAATCATGTGAACGTCCGCGCCCATTTGAGCTGCGGCGACTGCTTGATTGGCACCCTTTCCACCTGGGCTGGTGACAAGATTTTTGCCACCAATAGTCTCGCCTTGCTGAGGCATCTTATCTGCCTCGATGGATATATCCATGTTCAGGCTTCCAAATACAATCACTTTGCCCATGTGAGGTCCCTTCCTTGCAAGAGTGCAACGCTCGACGTTCCCGGTCAACAGTTCGGTTCGGCACTCACCGCGATGTAAAACGCTCTTCTCGACGTTGCAGCCCGACGTTCTTCTCGACAGTATGTATTAAATAAATGTCCTGTTTATAGGGTATATAGTAATTACTTGACCAATCTCGTCAACCCAACTACTCTTAGAGTGCTTGAGGACGGACATTCATTTTTTAAGTGACGTTGCTCTTGCAAAACACCTAATTTTAAGGAGGTGCTTTATATGCCTGGTCGAAGTAGCGGCTTACGTATGACAGCCGACGATGATTCTGTTCATGTGCGTATGGGATATAAAGAAACCTCCCATAAAAAGTTTTAGATTTGATTTCAACTGAATTGAAACTAAAAGAGCTCTTATAAGCTTATACATTTACAGATTTACCTGCTCGTTTGTAACTATTTCGATTCTGTAGATATATGAACCTATGCCCCGGTTTCAGACCATTTGGTTTCAAATCTCGCACATAACAGAACGCTTTCAGCTTGCGTCATACACCAACCAATTAGTCATTCGTCCCCACTAATCATCGGAGGTGCACATGGCAATCATGAAGCGCACAGACCAACCAAAGACAACTCAGACCACCTCGGGAGAGCTTGGGCAGTCCTTGACCTTTGCCGCAACTCACTCGGTGAAGAGCGTCTGTAGAAAATTCCATACCACTCCGGACGGTCTTGCCCTTGACATTGCGCAGGCAAAATACGACCTCGATGGGCCAAACGTCATTACCAGCGCCGCCGAAGAGCCCTTTATCATCCGCTTGCTCAAGAGCTTTGCAAGCCCTTTCACCTTCATTTTGATTGCCCTCGCTGGCATTTCTTACATCACTAATGTGGCTCTTGCCGCGGATGGCGAGAAGGACCCGTCAACCGTCGTCATCATTACCGCAATGGTGCTCATCTCCGGCATCATTGACTTTGTCCAGAGCTCCAAGGGAGCTTCAGCAGCGGCTGCGCTCTCAAAAATGGTAACCTCCACCACAAGAGTTATCCGCCGTCCTATCGACTTTGATGACACGGGCACTGAGCAGGGCTTAAACCAGAACTCAGACCAAGAGTTCAGCCAAGACCCAGACGCCAGCGCAGATGACCTCGCGGACTTCGAGGAAGACGCCGCTTATGAATATGCTGCCGATAAAGACGCCGCTTATGAAGACGAAGCTCCCGAAGAGCCCAAACTTGCTTCCGCGCTGGGAGAAGAAATCCCCTTTGAACAGGTAGTTATTGGCGACATCATCCGCCTTGCCTCGGGCGATATGATCCCCGCGGACTGCCGCGTTCTGGACGCCAAGGACCTCTTTGTCAACGAAACCGCACTCACCGGAGAATCAGAGCCTGTCGAGAAAACCGCTGGTGTCGTCCACGCTCGCCGTCGTGCAGATGGAACCCGCTATCCCCTCTCACTCTCTGAGTGCACAAACCTGCTGTTCGCGGGAACTACGGTTCAATCAGGAAGTGCAACGGTAGTTGTAGTTGCAACCGGCAACAAATCCTACGTGGGCACCATGTCCGAGCTGCTCCAGCAGCCTGCCGGCGAGACCAGCTTTGACGAGGGCCTCAAGTCCGTCTCCAAGGTACTTGTCTCGTTCATGCTGATCATGTGCCCCATCGTGTTCTTTGCAAACGGATTCCTCAAGGGTGACTGGTTTGATGCGTTGCTCTTTAGCGTCTCTGTTGCCGTAGGCATTACCCCTCAGATGTTGCCTGTTATTGTGACCACTTGCCTTTCTCGCGGTGGAACGCAAATGGCCAAGAAGGACGTTATTGTTAAGAACCCTGCCGCAATCCAAAACCTGGGTGCCATGGACATCCTGTGCACCGACAAGACCGGCACCATCACCGCAGACGAGGTTGTGCTTGAGCGCCACCTCAACATTCTGGGTGAAGAGGATCCTCGCGTGCTCCGTCACGCATATCTGAACAGCTACTTCCAGACGGGCCTTCGCAACCTCATTGACAACGCAATCATCAAGACTTCCAACGACGAACTGCCCACCAACCTGCTGAGCATTGAGTACGAGAAAATCGACGAGGTCCCGTTTGACTTTGAGCGTCGCCGCATGAGCGTTGTGGTGCGAAACACTAAAACTGACAAGACGCAGATGATCACTAAGGGCGCTGTCGAGGAAGTCCTCAACGCGTGCTCCTTTGTTGACCTGGACTCCGAGATTAAGCCGCTGACTCCCGCCCAGCGCAAGAGCGTTATGGACCGCGTCTACCAGCTCAATCAGGAGGGTATGCGCGTGGTTGGCGTTGCTCAGAAGAGCGACCCTCGCGGCGTCGGCGAGTTTGGCGTAGATGATGAGCGCGACATGGTGCTTATCGGCTACCTGGCCTTCTTGGATCCGCCAAAAGAGAGCGCCCGCGAGGCAATTGCCAAGCTCAACCAGAGAGGCGTGCAGGTCAAGGTACTCACCGGTGACAACGAAGGCGTCGCAGCCGCAGTCTGCAAGAAGGTGGGCATCCACGTTGACGAGCTCTTACTTGGAAGCGACGTAGAGAATCTCAACGACGAGCAGCTCAAAGAGCGTGTCGAGAAGACCCAGCTCTTTGCAAAGCTCTCCCCTATGCAAAAGGCTCGCGTTGTCTCTGCGCTCAGGTCCAACAACCACGTGGTCGGCTTCATGGGCGACGGCATTAACGACGCAGCCGCCATGCGCTCCTCCGACGTAGGAATCTCCGTCGATACTGCCGTTGACGTGGCAAAAGAGTCCGCAGACATCATCTTACTGCAGAAGGATCTGCTGGTACTTGAGCACGGCGTCGAAGAGGGCCGCAGAACCTACGGCAACACCATCAAGTACATCAAGGCAACCGCAAGCTCTAATTTTGGTAACGTGCTATCCGTTTTGGTGGCCAGCTTCTTCCTGCCATTCTTGCCAATGAGCGCGCTTCAGCTGCTCCTCTTGGGTCTTGCGTACACCGTTACCTGCATCGCGATTCCTTGGGACAACGTTGACGATTCGTTCCTCTCAAGCCCTCGCTCTTGGGATGCACATTCAATTACAAACTTTATGCTTTGGATTGGACCTATCAGTTCAATCTTTGATGTGCTGACCTTTGCCCTCATGTTCTTTGTAGTCTCTCCCGCGCTTGCCGGAGGAACCTGGGCAGAACTTGCTGCAGCTGGAAACACCGCTGCTCAAGCACTCTTTATTCTGTCTTTCCAAACAGGTTGGTTCATCGAATCCATGTGGACCCAGACCTTTGTTCTCCACGCGCTCAGAACCAATAAGATTCCGTTTATTCAGAGCATGCCATCGGCATCGCTGCTTGCTCTAACCTCTGCGGGAATCATTGTGGTCAGTGCTCTTCCGTATCTGTCGGTGTTCGCCCAGCCCTTGAGTCTTGTTGCGCTACCTTTATCATTCTTTGGATGGCTAACTGCACTCATGAGCGGGTATATGGTTCTTATCACCATAATTAAGAGCCTCTACGTTAAGCGATTTGGCTCGCTGCTTTAACCTTGCTCTAGGAAGGACCACGATGGACGTAAAAGAAGCTATGGACCAGCGCATATCTCTGCGCGCGTACGACCAAAAGCCTATTGAGCAAGAGAAACTTTCTCAGCTCCAGGAGGCCATTGACGTCGCAAATGCCCAGATGGCAGAAGCAGCGCCTGATCACCCTGCAATCCTTACCATCGAGGGTCCTCACCTTGAGGACGGCACTTCCGTTCACATGAAGAACAGGTCTATTGTCGGTCCCATTTACCACTACGTAGCAGGTTATTGTGAAAACGCAATTGCCCGTGAACTCATCGGCTACTATGGCGAGAAGATCGTTCTTCTCGCCACCCAGCTGGGCATTGGTTCATGCTGGATTGCTGAGACCATGGACTGGAAGACCCTGGCTCGCGACGAGTACAACGGCCTTAAGCTGGGCATTATTATTTCTATCGGATACGCTCCGGAGAAGATTCCGCTCAAGCAGGAGGGCATTCGTACCGCAATTCGTCTGCGCACCAAAAAGCCTGCGCAGATTATGACGGCAAACGGTACTCCAACTGAACCGGAGCAGATGCCCGAGTGGTTTAACCGCGGCATTAATGCGGTTTTGGCATGCCCAACCGCCATCAACAAGCTGCCAGTTGTATTTGACCTGACAGATGGCGTGGTAAGCGCATCTATGCCTAACCAGCGCCACCTCATCCAAGACTATGACCTGGGTATCTCCAAGCTGCACTTTGAGCTTGCCGCCGGCCTCAAAGGCGCGTGGGAGCTTGGACAGCCTGGTCGCTTTATCGTTTCTGAGTAGCGCGCTCTCCGAGTAACGCCCAGCTCACCGCACCCCCCCAGCTCACCGCCGTCCAACAGCGTACCTCCAGCTCACCACAACACCACCAACAAGAAAGGACCACGTATGGCCTGTTCCGCACAACACGTTGCAAACAAAGTTCTCTCGTCCTACCAGTGGAGACTTGCAACTAAAAAGTATGACCCTACCAAAAACGTCTCTGACGAGGACCTTGAGGTAATCCTTGAGGCTGCTCGTCTGGCACCTAGCTCCTACGGTCTGGAGCCTTGGCGATTCCTGGTTGTTAATCTGCGAGAGGATCAGGCCTCTGAGCAGTCACTTCGCCTTAAAGAGAAACTTTACGAGCCATGCTATGGTGCTCGCGCGTCCCTTAACGGTGCTCATTACCTGGTTATTCTGCTTGCTCGCAAGAACGTCAACGCAGAGTCTGCTTACGTTAAACACATGATGCACGACATCAAGCAGCTTCCTGCGGACTTTGAACCAACTTACGCTGCAGCCTTCAAAAACTTCCAGGAGAACATGTTTGACCTGGTAGGCAACGAGCGCGCAACCTTTGATTGGGCTTGCAAGCAGACCTACATTGCGCTTTCAAACATGCTCACTATGTCCGCTATGATTGGCGTTGATAGCTGTCCAATTGAGGGCTTTGACCGCAAGGCTGTCGATAAGATTTTGGGAGAAGAGGGTCTTCTCGACGGCGGCCAATACAACGACTTTGGCGTTTCCTGTATGCTTAGCCTGGGCTATCGCGATATGGATCCTGTCCAGAAGCGTCGCCAGCCGGCTGAGGATGTTATCGTCAAGCTGTAAAGGCTGTAAGTGTCATTACCTTTTAAGCTGCCTCCTATTTCCCGACACCGAGGAAATAGGAGGCAGCTTGTTTAGCAGGCAATTCTTTGTTGAGTGAGAAATTTATCGCCCACAAAGAGTTCAGTCACATAGTTCGGTCGCACGTCATTTTGGCACCAACTGGCCTTTTTGGTGCGAAATGACTTTCTCTGATCCAAAAATGGCCCATTTCAGTGCGAAGTGGTAAAAAATGCGTTTAGTTGGGGTATACAGGATTGACAAACTTCTATGCAAGCGTTTTACCAGCTCTTTTAATTGGACGAATTTTTCATGTGCATTCACATTATTTCTGAACTGCTTAAACGTAAATGCCAAAATGATAAAATCAAAAATTTATTTCCAACTAAACGGGTTTTTTACCCAAAACAGTACCCTCTAAATGACATATCAATTTTTTGATTAGTTTTTGTGAATATTAGGCAGTCTTTATGCACGTCGAGGTGTCCTCGTGCACCTCGTGCACCTCGAGCGCCCGCGTGCGCCTCGTGCACCCCGTGCGACCAACGCGCTCTGGCGTGCCATACTTGACGCCGCGTAACCACGGCGCATATGGCACGCTCGCACGAGCAGCTCAACATGCAGAAAACGGCTAATTACCTGCGGATAAACACAAAGCCGCGGCCAGAGTGGATGTACGGCAAGAATGCTTGGTCTTCTTCGCAGATGTTTCCTGCAACGTTATCGCGAGCATCAAGCTCCAACAGGCCTCGAGCAATCGAAAGCTCCCCTGCATAGCGACCATATGCTTTACTGCTCACCAAAATGGTGCCAGTAGCAACAGTTTCCCAGGTAGAAGGCTTCGCGTCGTACACCGGAGCGTCTTTCCAGAGTCTGGACTCCTGTGAACGGATAATGTACGAGCTGGAATCAGGTCGATCGGTCTGCAAGCGATCATACAGATACTCAAAATCAGGCTTGAGCTCTGTCTTTAGCTCAATGCAGTTTCGCTCAAGCTGACCAATGCGCTTCCACGTAGACTCAGTAACATCTGGGTCACCAATAAGCACCACGTCAGAGCCTGCATCGTAAAGCGCAAGCATTGCCTGAATAAGTGCATCACCAGAAAGCCCACGATGTTCCTCGACAGTTGGCAATCCCTCGTAGAGAGGTCCGCGGAAAACCTCGCCAGGAACAAACGAGAAAATCTGGAATCCAAGTGCCGAAAGGTGTGCATTAATCTGTGCTACGCGCTCAAGCGAAAGGCCCGTGTAGCTCTTGGGATAGTAATTGTGGCAGGCGGCAAAACGAGTGAAGTCGGCACCAGCTGCTCGCCATGCTGAAATGTCGTCCTTGGTGATGGTCGAAGCGTTAAAGACCACGTGGAACTTGCGAGAGAGCTCTACGGTCTCCGCCGCGTCAAACCCAAAGTCAAGACGCACATACGTAATGCCCAGCTCAGCAAGCTCGTCAAACTTCTGAACGCCAAGCTTTGAAAGAGTAGCAGGAGAAACATCAGCAATGAGGTTAATCTCCGCCTTCCTGCAAAGTTCCAAGAGCTTGCGAGCCTCAGTGCGATAATCAATCCCCTCTTCCTCGGGAATCTGTAGAGACGTAAAGGCGTAGTGGCATCCGGCTGCCTGCGCTTTTGCTACAACCTCAGCATTAGCTTCATATCCACTGGCAAAATACAGTGAAATTCCGGTGCGCATAAATCCTCCAAGTAAATTGCAAACGCTTCTAAAAGACGGGTTTCTCGCCAGTCGGACGCCGGGCGAGAAGACCGACGGCCAGCCGGGCGCCAGGCGAGAAGACCGACGGGCAGCCGGTCGGGCGCCAGTCGGGGCTCAGTCGAGCGCTAGGCGAGAAGAAAAATCCCTCTTCCTAGGATACCTAAGAAGAGGGATAAACGTTTCTAAAACGTGTGGTTTTTACTCGCCGAAGACGTCGTTAATACGATCCTCGTCAACGCCGAAGAACCAAGTAAGTGCAAATCCTGCAGCGTAAGCAAGAAGCATAGCAAGCAGGTAGAAGACCTGGTTACCAGGCTGGACGATCAGCAGACCAAAGAGGCCGGAGACGCCCTGGGAAACGGTACCAAGGTGGAAGAGGTAAGCAACGACGGAGCCAATACCGGAGCCAAGGCATGCGGTGATGAATGGCTTACCAAGAGGCAGGGTAACTGCGTACATAAGAGGCTCGCCAATGCCGAGCATACCAACTGGGATGGACTCGGTCAGGTACTTCTTGACACGCTTGTTCTTGGTCTTGAAGAGGATTGCAAGACCAGCACCAACCTGGCCGCCGCCTGCCATCATCAGCAGAGGAAGCAGGTAGTTGATACCCTGAGTTGGGCCCTCTGGGTTGTTAAGCATAACGTGGATTGGGGTAAGTGCCTGGTGAAGACCAACGGAAACCAGTGGCAGGAAGGTAGAACCGAGCAGATAAGCACCAAAGACGCCAAGCTTGTCATAGAAGAACTGAAGGACAAAGAAGATTGCCTGAGTGAGCCATGCACCTGCAGGCTGAAGAATCAGGACAGAGCCAATGACACCGATGATGACGGTGCAAAGTGGAGTCAGGAAGGTGTCAAGAACGCTTGGCATAACCTTGTGCAGGTTCTTCTCCAGGAATGCGAAGAAGATTGCGCAGATGATTGCACCAATCATGCCGCCTGCTGCTGCGTTAAATAGATCAGAGGAAGCGACGATAAATGCGCCCTCCTTGAAAGCAACAGTTGGGAGGCTGAATGGAAGGTGAACCAGACGAGTTGCAACGCCGTCAACAGTCTTGGAAGCAAGAAGAGGCATACCAGCGTTAGCAATGGAGAGTGCACCAGCCATAGCACCAAGAACGCGAGAACCGCCAAACTCCTTGGCAGCGTTCTCGCCAGCAAGAACTGGCAAGTAAGCGAAAAGTGCCCAGCCCATGGTCCAGATAGCTGCGAACCACCACTCGTTAGCAAAAGCCTTACCAGTGGAGAAGTTGATAACGTTGATGATACCGTTAATCAGACCTGCAGAAATGATGCCAGGAAGCAGTGGAACAAAGATGTTAGCAATCTTCTTGAGGAAGCGCTGAACAGGCTTGTTCTCGTACTTAGCCTTCTGAGCTGCCTTGTTGTCCTTAGCTGCGGATACAACGTCGTCCTCAGATGCGTCACCAGCAGCAACGCCGGTAAGCTTGGAGAACTCAACAATAACCTTGTTGACAACGCCAGGACCAAGAACAACCTCAAGATACTCTGCATCCTCAACCAGACCCATGACACCGTCGATAGCCTTGATGGCCTCGGAGTCAACCTTTGAAGGATCTGCGGTCTTAATGCGGAGCCTGGTCATGCAGACCATGTTGCTCTGAACATTTTCTTTGCCACCGACGGCAGCAAGAATCTGTTCTGAAAGCTTGGTGTAATCCATACTTTCCTTCTTTCTCTCGTTGCGATGTTGCAACAAATACTTATCAAGAATACATAAAAAATGAACTTGGCGGTACAAGAATCCATACCTGTGGTTCAATGTTTCATGTTTTGACCTAATTTGAGCGCCCTGTTACTGCAGGTAAACTGAGCGTTTTTCAAAACTTGCCGACCACTTGCGCGTCGTGCTGATACCACTGACCGATGTAACTGAAACAAAATGCTCACGCGTGTGTCATTTGTTACTACAGTGGATACTACAGTGCACCTCTGACATGGCCATGGGCGGCATTAAGCTTAGCTTTAGCCTCGTCAACAGGCATCTGAGTAAGCAGCATGACAATAGCAAGTTTTGCGTTACCGTCAGCCTGCTCAAGAGCCTGAGCTGCCTCTTCACGAGTGCAACCTGTTGCCGCCATGGTGATGTTCTGTGCACGAACAACCAGTTTCTTATTGGTCTGCTGCACGTCAACCATAAGATTCTGATATGCCTTACCCACGCCAACCATAGAACCGGTTGAAATCATGTTCAGAATCATCTTCTGAGCGGTACCAGACTTAAGGCGTGTGGAACCTGTGAGCACCTCAGGTCCACACGAAGGCTCAATAGCAAGCTCTGCCTCTTTGCCCACTTCAGAACCCTTATTGCAGGCAATAGCAACGGTCTTGCAGCCCAAAGAACGAGCATAGCGCAGGCCGCCAATAACGTAAGGTGTGCGACCACTAGCTGCAATTCCAATAGCAATGTCGTTCTTGTTCAGGCCAATCTTCTTGAACTCTTCTTCGCAAAGCTCAAGAGAATCTTCCGCGCCTTCAACTGCACGTACAAAGGCCTTCTCGCCACCGGCGATAAGACCAACAACCACGTCGGGAGAAACGCCAAAGGTAGGTGGGCACTCAACTGCGTCCAAAACGCCCAGGCGACCGGAAGTTCCCGCGCCAAAGTAGACGATTCTGCCGCCAGCCTCAAGCGAGGAAACAGCCCACTCAATTGCCTGTGCTACCTGGGGAAGAACCTCTTTTACGCCAGCTACCACGTTGAGGTCTTCTTGGTTCATAACGCTGACCAGCTCAAGCGGGGTCATCTGATCCAGGTCCATAGTGTTGGGGTTTCTTGTTTCGGTGACAAGTTTTGTCAAATCAATCACGTTTTCACCTTCTGTGTTGTGATTTTTACGCAATTACGTCGTTGGCTATACCAGGCAAATCTTGATCAGATGACAACGTGGCTACACGCTCAGCCGAATCCAGCTTGCCAATATAGTTTGTCGAGAAACGCTTAACGCTCTTCTCGTAATTTCTATTTACATAGGCCGCAAAGAGTGCATCTACTACGTTGAGCTGGGCAATTCTTGAAGACATGGCGCCGCTTCTCATAATGTGCTCAGTCTCTGCAACGCCCAAAACGTAGTCAGAGCGGTGAATGAGCTCTGAATCAATGCCGCCGCGAGTGATGGAGACCACTTTGGCACCGTTTGCCTTTGCAATCCAGGCACACTCGATGGCTTCACGCGTAAGGCCTGAGTAGCTGACCACAATAGCAAGATCTTCTCGCCCCATGTTTTTGGCGTAGAGCATCTGAGAGTGGTAATCGTCGCTCAAGTTGCAGTTGATGTTGAGGCGCATGAGTTTGAGCTGTAGGTCTCTTGCAACCAGAAGCGAAGCTCCCATGCCAAAGAGGCAGATGGAATGGGCCTGCATCATAAGTGAAACAACTGAGTCAACAACCTGAGCGTCAAGCAATTGCCTGGTAAGCTCCAGCGAAGAAATGTTCTTTGCCGTAACTTTTTCGATGATCACATCAGTGGTGTCACCTGCGATAACGCCGCCGACAGCAATATCGTTGCTTTTGTTGCTGACTGCCAGCTCGTAAATAAGCGCCTGCTGGAACTCTTTATAGCCACCGCAGCCAAGCTTTTTGCAAAGCCTGACAACCGTTGACGCAGACGTATACGTTTGAGCTGCTAGTTTATGGATTGACTGACCAACTGCTGCCTCTGGATCAGACAGAATATAGTCGACAATATCACGTTCAGCTGAACTAGCATTCTTGCGATACTCTTCCAGACGAAGACGAACACCTCTCACGCAATCACCTCCGGTCGTCCGGTTGACTAAAACGTTTGACTATATTGTTTCACGTTGCCATAAAAATTTCATCTGTAAAGTAGGCAGTGCCGCAAACGGTAGTATTGCGTGTGCGAGCGTGAGTGCATTCTATTTGCGTTGTATGCGCGATCGTTCATGTTTTCCCAGCGTAATGCAGGGACAATTGTCGTAAAAATCTTGCTTTACGTTAGGTACGTTACTATCACTTCATAAAAACTTTTACTACCTAGTAGACATTTGACCACGTGAAACCTGATTAAAATATTTCATTTTTGCCTAAAAAATTCAAATTTAGATACCATTGACAGCTTTTTTGATACCACTCGCAGTACGTTAACGTACCCATTATTTCAACTTGAGCAAACTAGCTGCAATTTTGATGGAACGCACGTCATCATAAGCGCAAATTATCTCAGCCAATTGAGATAGCAGGTGTTTCACCTAAGGCAAAACCGAAGGAGACAATATGCGCACCAACGAAGATTTGCACCAGAATCAAAACGCTCACTCTGAGCATTCACCCAACGCAGGCTCCCCTGCTGGACAAACCAGAAGACAATTCCTCAGCAGAAGTGCTCTTGGTCTAGCCGCTCTAGCAGGTCTTGGCCTTACCGCCTGCCAGACAAAGGGTGGCGCAACTGCTGCTAAGGGAACCGCAAAGAAAGTTGACTCCGTAGACGGAACCTTCCAGTACGAGAAGGTCTTCCCTGTTCTCAACGACAACGAGGCCTTTGACGATTCTCTTGTTACCAACCAGCTCAACAGCTTTGTTTGCTTTGCTGGTCAGGGCACCGTCTATGTAAAGAGCTCCGAGCCTCAGAGCTTTGCGCTCTTTGTAAACGGTCACCAGGTTCCAACTGACAAGCTTGACGGCTCCTCCTGGAACCAAATTGACATCTCTGACGTAACCGTCAACGGCGATAACCGCCTGCAGGTCAGCACTGTTAAAGAGACTCAGGCAACCTTTGAGGTCAAGATTGGCTACCCAACCCTTATTGACGGCACCAAGGACTACGCTGACAACGACAACTTCAAGCTGATTGACCAGATTATCAACGCAGAGATTGCCAACGGCTTTACCTCTGCCCAGCTAGTTGTTACCAGGTACGGCAAGATTATCAAGAAAACCAATTACGGTAACGTCAATTCTTACAACAAGGACGGCTCTCGTATCAAAGATGGCAAGGCTGTTGACGACAACACCCTCTATGACCTGGCCTCTAACACAAAGATGTATGCCACTAACCTGGCAATTGAGAAGCTGGTTACCGACGGTCAACTGGACGTCTCCAAGAAGGTTCAGGAGTACATTCCAGACTTCAAGGACCAGGAGGGTGATAAGATCCTGGGCAAGAACGACCTCACCGTTCGTGAAATCCTAGAGCACCAGGCTGGATTCCCACCAGATCCTCAGTATCACAACCGCAACTACAACCCAGAGAAACCCGACGATCCTCAGCCAAACGCAAACCAGAAGCTGTACTCCCAGAATCGCGATGAGATTCTGCAGAAGATTATCGAGACCCCTCTGCAGTACGTCCCAGGCACCAAGACTGCCTATTCCGACGTAGACTACATGCTGCTTGGTTTTATCATCGAGAAGATCACCAATAAGCGCCTTGACCAGTACGTTAAGGAAGCTCTCTACGAGCCACTGGGACTCAAGAACGTCACGTTCAACCCACTGGACAACGGCTTCAAGGCTGACGGAATCGCAGCTACCGAGCTTAACGGCAACACTCGCGACGGCCTCATTACCTTTGACAACATGCGTACCGACACCATTCAGGGTACCGTCCATGACGAGAAGGCCTACTATGCCATGGGTGGTATCTCTGGTCACGCTGGTCTATTTGCCAACGCTTCCGACCTGGCTGTTCTTGTCCAGACCGTTATGAACCGTGGTGGCTACGGCAACACCATGCTCTTCAGCGAGGACGTTCACGACCAGTTCATCAAGCCAAAGGACACCAGCGTCACCTACGGTTTGGGATGGAGACGTAAGGGTCACATTGGCTACCAGTGGGCCTTCTCGCCAATTGCAAACGCAGCAACCGTTGGCCACACCGGCTGGACCGGCACACTTACCGTCATCGACGTCTACAACAACACCAGCTTGGTACTGCTCACTAACACCAAGAACTCGCCTGTCATTGACAACAAGGTCAATCCTAACGACTTTGTGGGCAACCACTTCCTGACTGGTGGCTACGGTGTTGTTTCTACGCTGGCATTTGATGGCCTCGACGACGCAAACGCCGAAGGCAACAACGCCAAGCTCATGGACATGGTTATTGCCAAGTACAAGCTCATTCAGGCCGAGGCAGATTATCAGACTGACCCCGATAAGGCTTCCCTGAAGGCATTGCTTGAGGTCTGCGACCAGAGGAAAGACTCCAAGGTTATCAAGGACTTCCAGGCAAGCGATCTGTACAAGACCATCTCGGAGTTTGTTGGTAAGTAAAGCTCGTGTAAACAAGCTGCGAAGCGGGAATAAACGCAGTACACGAACAAGGTACGATACACATCTTGTCTAGCAACGGCCCTCTCCTCCGTCTAGACACACCAAAGCCCGGATGCTATTGCGCGGCATCCGGGCTCTTTTTGTGCGTGCGCGCACGCTGGGCTTTCGAGTGCGCGGGTCGGGCGCGCCGCGAGCCTGAAAAGTGCAAAGAATCTGTATTTGAGCCACCGATTCTTTGTCAAAATCAGGCAAATCCACAGTTTCTTTAACGTTTTCAGGCAGAATTTACAGATTCTTTGCAGAAATCAGGCACGCTTTGCGGTCACGAGCTTGCAGGTGCGTTCGCCGGGCACGCAACTTACAGTGCGGCGAGAAAATCATCTGCTTGCTGGGCAATTGCCTCGTAAACCTCGGGTTCTGGCTCCCAAGTTCCCTCAGTCCAAGCGGTAACAGGAAGCGAGAAGCCATTGAACGGCTCAACTGGCTTAGTGCGCAGGGCCAGGAACTGCTGCTTTACCACGGCGAGCGATCCTGCAGTCTTGTTTTTGCCACCAACACCGCTTGCAGTGACAACCTTGCCAGCAATGGCGGTCTCGGACTTCTTCTCGTAATCGGAAGTGAGCGGACGGCTCAGCCAGTCCAAGATGTTCTTAACGGTGCCAGGAATGCTGTAGTTGTACTCCGGAGTAAAGAGCCATACGCCATCGGCGGCCATAACCGCGTCCCTAACCTTTTGAACACCTTCAGGAGCTGGGAATTCCTCGTCCTGGTTGAGCAGAGGGACGTCCAAAACGTCAACAACCTTAATCTCTGCCTTGCCCTCGAGTGCCTTTGCTGCAACCTGACTCAGCGTCTTATTGAACGAATTCTTTCGGCCAGAACCGATGATAAATACAATTTTCTTCATAAGCAGACCTCTCCGCGAATGCTGTGTAAATAAAAATCATGCACGAGCAAATCTGCCCGTACATGATTTGTGTACCCAAACGTTAGCTCTGTAGTCGTATTTAACAGAAGTCCGAGAAATTCACACAGCTCTCAAGCGCTTTTACCACCTGCTCAAGACCAGTGAGGTCTTCCTGGGTGAACCTTGCCACGCTCGGACTATCAATATCCAGCACGCCAACTACCTGGTTATCCTTGACGATAGGAACGACCACCTCAGAGTTTGATGCAGAGTCGCATGCAATATGTCCCGGGAACTGATGCACGTCCTCTACCAGCTGACTTGTCTTTGTTTCCGCAGCCGTACCGCACACTCCCCGACCAAACGGAATGCGCACACAGGCAACTTTGCCCTGAAACGACCCCAAGCGCAGCTCGGGAGTGCGCGGCTCGTGGGCGCTTGGGGCCGCGCCCGGTTCCAAGTCCGAACCCGCGCCCGGTTCCACGCCCGAACCCGCGTCCGGCTCCGCACGCGTCACTGTCACAGAATCTACCAGGTAGAACCCCACCCAGTTGATGTCGTCAAGCGCGTCCCATAGAAGAGCTGCAGCGTTAGACAACACCGGCAGCCAGTGAGCGTCAACCTCGGCAAGCGAGACAATCTGTTTTGCAAGTAAACCGTAGTCAGTCATGTTTACTTCTCTGGCAGAATCTCAATCCAGCATCCATCAGGATCTGCGATGAAGTAGAGACCCATCTTTGGGTTCTCTTTAACAATGCAGCCCATCTCCTCGTGAAGTGCGTGGAACGCATCAAAATCGTCAACGCGGAACGCAATGTGAGTGTCTTTTCCGCCGTTATCGTAAGGGTCTACCCAACCGCGGTTCCACGTGAGCTCCAGCTCAAAAGGAGACCAGTCGTTTACCAAAAACGTGTTGGTCCAAGAACCGTCCTCTGGTCCCTTAACGCGGTCAACACGGAATCCCAGAGCCTTCTTGTAGAACTCGACGGTTTTCTCGTTATCCAAAACATGAGTGCAGCGGTGAACAAAACGTGCCTGCATAAATCCTCCTTTGATATCGAGAAACCCCGCAGCTAGACGGGGTTTCTCGCCATGTGAACTACGTGCTGGTAGAGCGCTTGCGAGCAGAAATCGCGCTCGGTCCGCGCCTGGTCGCGCTAGTTGAGCTCCTGCTCAAGCTGATCGACAAGCTCGCCGAAGTACTTGAGCGCAGCGTTAACGGGGTCTGGGGTTGCCATATCAACGCCAGCACCGCGGAGCAACTCGATTGGAGTCTTGGAGCAACCGCCGGACAGGTAGCCAATATAGTCCTTGACCGCAGGCTCACCCTCGGAAAGGATGCGCTGGGACAGAGCAATAGCTGCCGAGAAACCAATGCAGTACTGGTAGACGTAGAAGTTGTAGTAGAAGTGAGGGATGCGCGACCACTCTAGCTTGATCTCTTCGTCCAGCTCAATGCCAGGTCCAAAGTACTCTGCACAAAGCTTGCCGTAGCGCTCAGAGAGAACCTCGGCGTTCAGAGCCACACCATCAGCGTTCATCTGGCTGATGTCACGCTCAAACTCGGCAAACATGCACTGGCGATAGATGGTGCCACGGAAGCCCTCAAGGAAGTGGTTGAGAATGTACGCGTGACGGGCAGGATCGGTCTCGTGCTCAAGCAGGTAGTGCGAGAGCAGCGCCTCGTTGCAGGTGGATGCAACCTCTGCAACAAAGATGGAGTAGTCAGAGTAGGTAATCTCCTGGTTGTGGGACGAGAAGTACGTGTGCAGAGAATGGCCCATCTCGTGGATAAGGGTGTAAACGTCGTCAAGGCCGCCCTGGAAGTTGAGGAGCATGACAGGGTTCATGCCCTTACCACCTGCGGAATAAGCACCGGAGCGCTTACCCGGAGTCTCGTACACGTCAACCCAACGGCTCTCCAGACCCTTCTTGACCAGGCCAACGTACTCCTCGCCCATAGGTGCCAGCGCCTTAACAATAAGGTCGCAAGCCTCCTCGTAGGTGAACTTCATGTCAACATCGTCAACAAGAGGAGTGTAGACGTCCCAGAAATGCAGCTCATCCAAGCCCATAACGCGCTTGCGCAGGTCAACGTACTTGTAGAAAGCTGGGAAGTTCTGGTGAACAGCGTCAATGAGGTTGTTGTAAACCTCAACAGGAATTTCGTTCTCTGCAAGAGCAGCCTCAAGGGAGCTTGCATACTTTCTAGATGACGAGAAAAACTGCAGGTTCTTAACCTGGCTGGTCAGAATTGCAGCTGAGGTGTTACGGAACTCACCAAAGCGGCTGTAAAGTTGCTTGAATGCAGACTCACGCAGAACGCGGTCAGCATCCATCAGCAGAGGAACAAATGAACCGCTGGTCAGCTTATGAGTCTTACCCTCAGAATCAACTGCGTCATCGAAGGTAAGATCCGCATCATCAAACATAGAGAAGATGTTGGTTGGCTGAACAGCAAGCTCTTCAGCACGTGCCAAAAGAGCCTCTTCCTCAGCAGAAAGGGTGTGCTCACGCTGGTTCAAGATCTTGTTGAGCTTACGACGATAAAACTCAAGAGCTGGAGCCTCTGCATAGAACTTCTCGACAGATTCTGCTGGAATGGCCAGAAGCTCTGCGGCAAACCAAGAAGTTGCCTCGCCAACCTGGGTATATGCGCTGGTAGCATTTGCGACGTATGCCTGGTACTTGGCTACGCGGGTGTCCTCGTCACTCTTGCGCTCGGCGTAGTTGATAATCTTGTAGAGCAGAAGGTTCATCTGGTCCTCAAGCTGCAGAAACTCCAGAAGAGCCTGAGCAGAGGTAGAAATCTTGCCCTTGAATGCAAGCAGCTTTGGACAGTAAGCCTTGAGCTCCTCGAGCCCAGCCTCAAATGCCTCATCGCTAGGGAACATTGAGGACAGGTCCCACTTATATTTGCTGTCAATTTCTTCGCGAGACTCGTATGCCATGAGCCTTCCTTTCTTGACCGGGTCAGTATTCACTGGTATTTAGTGTCCCACATACACGCTGACTTCATGCCGATAACAAGAAAAAATGAACCCATTTGATACAAATCATCAAACGGACGTGTTGCAATGCCTGAACTTCCCTGACGGCCTGCGACTATCCTATCTTCCACCCTTCCGCCTCGGCACGTGCCTCAACAAAGCGCCGGTACACACCTTCTTGCGCGAGAAGCTCCTCATGGGTCCCCCTCTGAACGACGGTACCATCCTCTACCACAAGGATCTGGTCGGCATGTTCGATAGTCGCAAGCCTGTGTGCTATGACCACCACGGTCTTCTCGCGCGTAAGTTCCGTAAGTGCCTGTTGGATAAGCTGTTCGTTCTCCGGATCGATTGAAGCCGTCGCCTCATCAAGCACCACGATAGGGGCATCCTTGAGCAACGCCCGGGCAATCGAGATGCGCTGGCGCTCTCCCCCGGAAAGGCTTGCGCCTCCCTCGCCCACAATCGTGTCATAACCGTTGGGCAGGGCGCTGATAAAATCGTGACACCGTGCGCGTTTGGCAGCTTCGACCACCTGCTCATGCGTTGCGCCGGCAGTCCCAAACGCAATGTTGGCCTCCAGGGTGTCATTGAACAGGTAGACATCTTGGAACACCATCGAGAAATTCCTCAACAGGCTGTCCACCGTGAATTCACGGACGTCGTGGCCGCCGACACGCACCGCCCCGCTATCGACGTCGTAGAAGCGCACCATAAGGCTGGATATATTGCAGGAAAGCCGACCAGAGTCTCTAAGAGGGAAAGGGTTCAGAGTTCCCGGACCTCATCGCATACAGCGAGAAGCTCCTCATCGTGAGACACAACGATTACCAGGTGGTCCTTACGAAAGTCCTTGAGGAGGTCAATGAGATGGCTCCGACTTGCCGCATCAAGTGCCGAAGTTGGCTCGTCAAGCAACATCACCTCTGGGTCTTTGAGGAGCATGCGGATGATAGCGATCTTCTGTTTCTCCCCTCCTGACAACGCAACACGATGTGCATCAATGACGCTCTGCAATCCCCTGTCTGGTGAGAGGAACTTCTGAAGTCCAAACAAGTTGACAAGCTGCAAAACCCTATCTTCACTGGGCATCTTGTTGCACAGAAGCGTCAAGTTGTTCCACAGGGTATCTTGGAGAATTGCCGGCTCTTGCTCAACAATGCCGATGACGTCGTGCCTGAGGGCGTATTGGTCAAGCGTTGCAAGGTCGGTATTGCCATAGTATATGGATCCGTCATACAGGCTGAAATATTCCCCCGAGAGAAGCTTCAAAAGCGTACTCTTGCCACATCCATTGGTACCTGCCAAGGCATAGATCTTCCCCGCTTGAAAGCGCCCGCTCACTCCACAGAGGGTCCTGTTTTTGTTCCCTGGATATGAAAAGGCCACATCGTCGCAGGTAATCAGGCTGGTGTCCGTAGGAACTCCGGAACCGTTCGGCTCCTCTTCCTCATCCCAAAGCTCTTGTAATCTGTTGTAGTTCACGCGGGCGCTCTGGTAGTCGCGGCCAAACTGCTCAAAGTACTCGACGGATGTAACCATGGTGGTGAAGTAGCCGAAGGCAGTTGCCACATAACCCACCTGCATATGGCCGGCAAAAACTTCCCTGGCAGCAACAAAAAGAAGTGCCGCCTGGGCAATGCCTTGGACCACTCCCGTACAAAGAAACACTTGCGCCGCAACCTTGTTCGTTTGATACATTGCCTCTCGGACCGTGAAGAAGATCTCCTTCAGGCGTTTTGTGGAACGGTTAAACAGAACATGTTTCCTGATAAACTCGACTTCCTCTAACTGCTCTTGAGCCCGTGAGGAGTACTGTGACATCTCATTTGTAAAATCGAGTCTTGTCTTATACATCCTATTCATGAAAATCATATAAATACCACCTGAGGCAATGGCAAGCACTATAGATACCAATGAGAGCAGGGGGTCTATGACAAACAGAACGACCACAATGACTACGAGAATTGCAGTGTTTTTAAGAACATCGACAATAGACATCAGGAAGAAGAGCGAAAGACCATTAGTGTCATCATCTAGACGCCGACGCCAATACGCAGGATCAAAACCTTTAAAGAAGGCCGGCCTTAGGTGTTGGATATGCTGAATAGCATGAAGCTCAAGATCAAATGAGGAATCTGCCTGAAGGTAGGTGTATACCAAGGTGGCTTGGTAATCAAAGAGCGCAGCTAAAATACAACATATTGCAAGGAATAGACATGCCAAGATCAACGAACCCATCGGCGTATTGGGTTCAAGAAGCATATTTATGGTAACCCCGGCCACAAGTGGAGCCACAACGGAGAGAAGCGCCTGGATCAGGCGGGCAACCAGATATCCTATAAATCTTCGACGATTGGAGATGCTCTGCCAGCAGCATCGGACGAGATCAAACATCCGCATCACCCAATTCAATTTCATGTGCTAAAAAAGCCTAGTGTCTCATCTCTCGATGTCCTGGTGTCACACTTTCCAAAGATATTTTTATGCACCAGTTGGCACTCGCCAGGCTCGACATCGTTCGTCCCAATGGCATAATTATATCTCCAGAACAAATGCTATTCTCGCCAAAACCCGAATGACGAGGAAGCAAGATCTCAGCTAGACGGACTTCTCGAAAACGCTCCACATCTTTATGCCATCGCTGAAGTGAAATAGAGACCACAAATTGGTTCTTGGTCAGCCAGTTCCTGCGTCAGCCCAGTGCCATACCCATCATATAAATAGGGAGATACGTAACACCTTCGAAAGCTTCTGGAGTATCCACATTGCCGTCATGAAATACGTAGACATGTTCGAAGCTGTAGTTTTTTGTTGTTAGGAGATTGTCAAGCGCACTGTGGCGTCGATAGTTCTTACCACTCTTTATCTCACAGAGGTCGATGCCTCCTTGTTGCCCCTGAAGCACAAAATCAACCTCGCCTATCTTGGAGGAATTATAGTAGCGCAGTTCCCTTCCACACGCCTTGAATTCCTGGGCTGCCACATTCTCAAATATCGACCCAAAGTTTATGCTTGACCTTCTATTGAGGATATCGATATCGACATCCCCCATCATTTGGGCGGTAAGCAGGCCGACGTCATTTGCGTAAAGCTTCAGCATGTTTCGGTCCTCATGGGCGGCAAGGGGAAACGTCGGCTCATTGACTCGGAATGCCGGAAGAGCGACCCCTACGTGCTCAAGCCAGTCGAACGCGAACTCAAGGTTGGCAAACCTCAGACTCTTCCCCAGCCTTGCATATTTGAATCGCTTGTTCTCAGAATTCAACTGAGAAGGTATGGACTCGTATACCATTTGTACCTGGCGCGCCTCAAGCTTATCCGATACATACTTGGCCATGTCCATCTTGTACATGTTCACAATTCCCCTCTGCAGATTACGGGCTCGCAAGAGGTCGTTGTTGTCCACAAAGGCCTGCACAACGTCAGGCATACCGCCTACCAAAAGATACCGGTAAAAGGTATCCGTAAGCTTATCATGCAGATAATCAGGCACAGGGATAAGGGATTCCATACAGGCAGAAACAGCTTCCAATGCCGTCTTGCCTATCCCACTTGCCCAGCAAAACTCCTCAAAATCAAGGGGATACAAGGTTACTTCCTGCAAAAAACCAACGGGAAGGGAGGAAATATTGGATACCTCAAGCCCCAGCAGAGAGCCCGAAAGAATGTAATCGTAGTCGGTCCGTTCAAGGAGCATCTTGATCCAGGTGAGCAGGTCCGCACCACACTCCTGGATCTCGTCGAGGAAGACGAGGGTCTTTCCGGCCTCCAGTTCTTTCCCGCTGAGCACGGAAAGACGTAGAAGCAGGTCATCAGCATCAATCGCCCTCATGACCGTCTCTTTGGCAGTCTTGTTGTCGAAGAAGTTCACCTCGGCGAGGATCCCATAGTTGTCTGCGGCAAACTGCCTGACAAGGGTCGTCTTTCCTACCTGTCGGGCTCCTTTGACGAGAAGTGCCTGCTTCGTCTTGTATCGTTTCCAATCCTCCAGCCTTTGGTATGCCTTGCGTTTGAGCATGATTTCATCTCCCCATAGTAATTAACAAGTGAAATGCGTTTTTCACACTCTATGATACGCTTTCAGTTGCGTTTTTTACATCATTTTATAGTGGTTTTATTGCGTTTTTCGCACACTAGGACAGTCTCTCGGTCGCGTTTTTTACACCCTGCACCCCTAGTCCACGTCCTCCCGGTGGTCCGCGATGTTGTCTCACCACGGGGCGTAATTAGGGTCAGAGTGACCTGTATCGTTTTTTCGGACACGGGCATCCCAGATTCAAAACCCAGGAATCGTATATGCTCAGACAACCGAGAAAGCGAGGCAAGGCATGGGCAACAACAAGTACACCGACGAGTTTAGGCGCGAGAGGTCACACTATGCATCGACTAAGGCCGAGGGGACTTCCTCATAAACGGTCTCGGTCTGCGCCGTGTCGCTCGCGCCCAGAAGGTAGGTTGTGCCGCTCCTCGTCCGCACGAGGAGCCAGGGGCCGACCTCGGGGTCCAGGCACACCTTGAGCGATCCGTACGCGTCACTTGAGAAGTTACCTTCAAGGAAGGTTTCACTCGCGCCGCCAAACGTGCGCGTCATCTGGGGAAGTTGGTCAACCAGCTCCACAGACACCACGTCGGCCATGTCAATCTCATAGGTTGTGAGCAAGTGGTGTGCCCGAATCGTCTGCTCGCTCAACTCAAGCGTCACAGGAGTTCCAAATTCCTCCGCCATGAACGCTCCCGTCACGGGCAGGCAGAGCAGCGAGCAAGCGAGGGCCACTACAATCGCCTTTCCCGCCGGCCGTGCCAGGTTGATTGACGTGTTGATGCCCACGCGCTCGTTCACTATGAGCTCAGCATCGTCGGGGTTATAGTAGAAGATGCCAAAGATCCAGTGATCGTCCTCGTCCACGTAGAAGCCCTCGCCACTGGCCTTTGTAAGACGCTCCTGCAGGCTGCGCACGCGCATCTCGGTTGCAAACGCCACGATTCCAAGGATCGTGCAGGGAAGCATCATACCGATAAAGTACAGATTGGTTGAACCCTGGAAGAGGAGCTGCGCCCAGCTCATGAATGCAAAAGACGCAGCCGCGACGAGGAACACCCTCGCCCAGGCGCGCCGGCGTATGCGCGTGAGCGTCTGCGTGAGGGCGGTGTTGTCGTCCACCACCTCGCTGCGATTGCGGTAACACCAACGGAAGATTGCCCACATCATGAGCACACATACGGCAAACAGCAGGTAGATTACTACGTTGTCACGGTCGAGCAGGACGGGGACCAGGCTCGCCGCGCAGATGAGGACAAACCATATGCTCGAGACGCGCGGGTACGACTGCGCGGCCGCCCCAATATCGGCAACCGTCACGCGCTGGGCCGCGGCGCCTCTGGGCCGCCAGCCGCGCTCGTCCTTCAGGGCCGCGAGCCTGCGGTTGGTGAGCGCGTAGATCACCTCGGGCACGATACAGACCACAAGTATCCAGACGCTCCAGCAGAACATGCTCGACCCGACCCACGCTCGTACCGTTCCTGTCGTCGCACCGCCAAGTGCCGCAGCCACGAGCACGATAGCGCACGCGAGTTGCAGGTGACGGTAGCTGGTAAGAAACGCCTTTACCTGCACGTCTTCCCGCGCCTCGCGCGGGAAGGTGACGCCGACGACAATGTTCTTCTTGAAGCGCGCGCTGTTCCTGAGCGTCCACCATATGAGGAGTGGAATCCAGCTGCAGGAGAGCCATAGGATAGTCGCAGTGCTCATCATAAACTTCCTTACTTCTAGCGATACGCAATCTCATCCAGCAGGTGCTCGCAGAGCGCGAGAACCTCTTTGCCTGACATCCCACCGGCCACCAGCTCAGCCAGGCGCATCCGCAGCGCGTCCATGATGCCGGAATCGGGGTCCGAGCTGCCATCGGGCTCGCACACGAAGGTGCCACCCCTCCGGTCGCCGAGCACGTGTCCCTCCTGCTTGAGAAGCTGATAGGCCTTGCTCACCGTCATGGCGTTGACGCCGCACTCCGATGCGAGCGCCCGCACGGTCGGCAGGCGCTCGCCAGGCGCAAGCTCGCCTTCGGCGATGCCACGCACGATCTGATCGCGGATCTGCTGGTAGATGGGTGTCGCGGTTGAGAAGTCCAGCTGCAGGAGCATGGTGTGAGCCTCCAACGATGTCTGTATCGTATGTATTACTCACAATAATACATACGATACAGACAAAGCTGCAAGCGCAGAGGAAAGCACAGTCCAAGCCGCTTCCGTCATCGCATCATTTCCCATTGTATGATCTGTACCTACAGCAGATCTGCCTTGGCAGAATCGGGGTCCGGCCATGCCCTCCCATTAAGAGCTCGTCTTCGACACGAGCGCTCAACTCCTCGGCGCAGAAATTGACCGGATAGCAAGAAGCAAGAGATCGCCGAGAAGGGCGGCTACTCCTGGGTGGCGGACATCCGCGCCCGCATCCGCGTTGCGCGCTCCGTCACGAAACTCTAAACAAACAAAATGAAAAACGTTACCTCAAGCTACTCATAGATCTCGCTTTAGGCAAAGTCTGATTACGCACAAATGCAAGTAAGCGTACAAGTACAACAATGCAAAGCCCTGCTGCAAGCACAGTTTCAACAGTAGCTATTCCGTCAAGCCATTGAAGAGGCTGGCCAAGTTTAACAAGACATGCAGCTGTTTGTTTGCACGCAATAGCGCTGATTACAAAAGGAAAGGTAAACGCAGCATGACTAGGAAAAAACGGTTTTGTGAGACACCTAGCACACCATACAAGCGAAGCTACATAAATAATTGAAGCGATTGCCAGCATAACCAAAAGAAACGGTACAGACTTTGGCGTAATAGATTGAATATATCCTGCAACACAAAGACTTGTTGGAGCTGCATAAATACAGGCGAGCGACTCAGCAGAATCAGGCACAGGCTCATATTTAACATACCGTGCGCTTACTACTATAAAAAGCACCACAAGGCAGATAAATCCAAACCAAAATGCAACCGTACCAACGCTTGCTTCAAAGTTGAACGCCGGTGCTGTAACGCTGGCAACAACAATGCCCACATACACAATGAACCAGCTGGCGTGTACATTCTCCCAATCAAATTTTGCAATATAGCGAGAAGTAAATTGAGCTATGCACAGTATGTGTAATGCAATTCCTGCAAACCAAAATAACTGTGCCGCATCACCAATATCGGCCTTCAAATACACAGAAATCAGCATAACTGCCATAGGATATGTTGCAGCAACTGAAAGCCCGATTGGATTAGAGAGCTCTCGTAACACAACTTTTGTAGACACCATAAATTTGAGGGTATAGAGAGCTAAAAGAGCAATAGAGAGTATGCCGCAGACAAAATAAAGGCCCTCAAAAGAAGTCTTAAAAAGATTTCCAAGTGCTGCAAAACCTAAAGCAACACCACAAATAGCAACGGGAACTTTTTGGACATAGTTCATAAGGATTCTTCTATCTGTTTAGGAATCTCTTTTCTTTCTTTCAATAATAGATATTTATTTTCATGGCGGCGAGCTCATGAGCGAATATATTTCTATGCGTTATGACAAAAGCTAACAAAAAACCCGCCGATGGCGGGTTTGGAAATTCTTATGGTCGCGGGGGCAGGATTTGAACCTACGACCTTCGAGTTATGAGCAAATTAGGATAGAGGTTTCGTAAATTTTTTTCATCTATCTCACCTGAACATACTGTACTAATTAAGCGCTTTGTGCTTTTGCATCTCCAACGTTCTGTAAAAATCTACTTCTTCTACATCTCCAACTTCATTTTGGCAGTCCTTTCGTACACTGACTCCGTCTCGCCTTGAGATCGGATCCCCCAACACGAGGAGCCAGACGGCCATGAGAAAGAGCATTGACGAGAGGTCGCATGAGGCAATCAGCGCGAACCTGAAGCACAGGGGCATCGAGGTCCTGGAGGAGAACTGAGCGCACGGCTCGGACGGCATCGACTTCATCGTCATGGACGAAGAGGAGCTCATCTTCGTGTACACCGCCACCAAGTGCGGGTCTTCGACATGCCCCGTGAGGAGCCCGACCAGGAGCGCTTCGAGCACATCGCGGCAGCCTACCTCGGGTCAGCATGTCAGCTGCGGCAATACCTCAACGCGCTCGGCACTCTCTAAGCGCAGGCCGCTCTCAGGAGCTGCGGCTCCGGGACAGCTGGTCATGGCTTGTTACAACGTGAAATCTGGTGAGTGCCCGTCTTAACCAGGTAGCGGGAATTGAAAGCCGCAGTTATTTACGAACTGGATAAGCTGAACAACAGCAGCAGCGAACTGTGCTCCGCCGTTGACTACTCGCAAGAAGCCAAGTGCGCTCTTGAGTACTCCTCGCTTAGGTTTCCCGCTTTCTATCTGCGAGCGAACAATCTCAGCATTATCGCGTACATCTTCAATCGTTTCGGCATCGTCAATTTCCGTCCCTGCTGCGCTAAGAATCGCATCAATCAATTTGTTCAGAGCTTGCTCGTCAATGTCGATGTTCTGAGTTGCGTTGATGGTTGAGCTGTCAGTCGCTTGGTTCATCTGCAGGTTGTTCACGGACCCGAAATTGTTTGTCACTGAATCTCCGCCATCGAGTCCTATTTCGAATCCAATCATGGTCAGATGTTCGGTTATGTTCGCGATGAGGCGCCGTACAACTTTGTCCAAGAAGCCTTTGTACATATCTGCGAATTTATTTCCACTCGCAAAGGTATAGTAAAAATAGCTTCTACCGGAAATATTCTGGGCAATCATTTCCTTGAGGATGAGATACACTTCTGCACTCTCTTCCTCAGGTATAGTGCTGAAATTGATGAGGGCAGTTCCAAGGTTCCCCGCTACCTCCCGGACGTCTTCTTCTGCATTGAAGTCCTCGGGGGTATGGTTATCGACGCAATCATCGAGATACGCCTTTACATCCGGCTCTGCTTCAATACGGTCAAGAAACCGTTTGAAAGGCGCTGGCGATTCATCCCAATTCGATCGTAAAAGTATGTTCGCCTCGTGGTTGAAGCGATAGAGGGTCTTCTTAAAGGCGGTCTTATCGGTCATTGAAATTGCTCACCCCGCATAACGGACATACGTACATCGACATTGAAAGGAGACGTGATTCTTTCGACTGCTTTCCGCAGTGCTTGCAGGTCGTAATGGCAAGCGTATCTATGGAAGGCTGCAAGACGGGCTCGTCATCCGGTCTCGGCTGTTTGCCCACCTTGAACGACACGTCCTTTCCTTTAGTTCGTCTCTCGAGCTTCTTCATCTCTTTATGAATGGCGTCGAACGCCTGGTTCTTGCATATAGCCATCGCAAGGTCTATGACGTCTTGGGTCAGATAGTTATCGGATGCGATACCACAGGCGGGGCAGCAGACCTCCAAAACGTCATCCGACTCGTAATCGCTCGGTTTCAGCTTGAAAAACTCGCCGCATTGCGGACATTGCAGCAAGACGAACCCGTCTTCATCGCAAGGTATCTCTATGGCGAAGCTCAAGTCATCGCTCATTGCTGCCTCCATTGTCAATCTCGCGCAGCCTCAACAGCCAGCGTCTAATGCTCCCGTCCTCAAAGAAGCCAAGTAGCGCTCCGTCGCAGAAGCGTTCTGCCCTCACGGCTCCCAGCAGAAGTGCCATCACCGCCTGGCCGTCGAAATCCGACACGTCTGCTCTGGACATTGCCTGGCTGCCCCACTCAAGCCCGTTGCGCTCGAGTATGTCGCGGTAATGCGTGAGTTCATATTCGGGATGCTCGTCCGCAAAGTCGTAGATTGCCTGTTCAACATTCGTGACTGTCGTTTCGTAGTCCACGTAAGGCATCTGAATTGGGTCATCCATAGTGCCCTTGCTCTCTCGGTCTACGACCCAGTTGCCAAATCTCTCGGCTTTCTCAATGGCAGGCAGGTGCTTCGTCAGTCCTTCAAACACAGGCTCCTCCTTTGAGAAATATGCCTTGGCAATTCCATCGAGCTGCGAGCGTATCTCCTCGAAAGGCTGGTTGAGATCGAGCGTCCTCACGCTTATCTGGTTGCCGCTCATCTGGTACACACCATCAGGCTGAATTTCTTCGTCGGTCTTTGCGTAGAGCAGCATGCCCGATACACTGTGGGCTTTGGGGATACTGGAAAGCTCCACTTCCTTGTTCTTCACGTAGGTGAAGATCTGGTACAGGTTACTCGAATGGACGCTTCGCTTGTCAAACTGCTGTTGCATTGTGCGGCTGTAGTACTTCGCGTCGATGATGAGGACAGTCGTGCCCTGCTCGAGCGTTATGTCAGTGTGCATGGCGGGGAGCATATCGTCGAAGCCGTCGTCGAGCGCCCAGCTGATGTACGGCGCCCCTGCAGAAAGCTCTGGGTGCTCGCGTCTGTAGTACTCAAGGATGAACTTCTCGTACAGGTGGCTCATGCGTTGCTCGTCGAGGAGGTCCATCATGCGGATGCTTCCGTCTTCCTGCGTCTGGAGGAGGCCCTTCACGACCAGCCAGCACACATTCATGAGCATGCGGTAGGCCTGATTGTTCCGGTCGAAGCGCATGTGCCAGTCCTCATGTGCAAGGTCTACGTCGCCCACGTCCACGAAGTACGGTAGCAGCCGCCTGAGCGCCTTCTTGCGCACCTTGTCGATGCCAGAGCGGACCAGGAGCACGATCGTCGCTTTGAGGATGCGGTTCATGCGCGTGTCCGTGCTGAACTCGTCGTAGCTGCAGACCAGCTGCCTGCGCAGGATTGAGCGGGTCTTCAGGGACTCGGACAGCTCAATCTTTCCCCTCGGGGAGGAGAGCGCCTCCTCGCGGTCGACGTATTCCCGGCCGAGACCGCGCTTGAGCTGCAGGCTCACGCCCCGCGCCAGTATCTCGGCGAGGAGGTCGGCGGTGTTGTCGAACTCCTCGGCAGCGACGTCGCGGTAGCCCTGCCCCTGCAGCGTCTGGAACGCGTAGGCGAGCATGTGGTAGATGTTCTGTATCCGGATCACTGGATGGACCTGCGCAGCTTGCCGGCCCACTCGTCGACCTTGGAGGACTCGTCGAACCAGTACTCGCGTAGCATCGGCACGAGCTCGTAGTCGACGATTGCTGAGAGCTTCTCGTCCGTCACGTCGTCCGGAGTCATGCGGCAGAAGTAGCTATGGCCAATGCAGAAGCCGTCGCCGAGCGACTCGTCGGAAGCAATCGCCTCGTTCAGCTTCACGACGCAGGCGACGAGCCTGTCGAACTTCTCGCTGGCAAGCCCCTCCTGGTACGCGACAAAGCTCTCCGTGTCGAATGCGGGACGGAGGTCGAAGAACGCGAAGCGGCGGCGCAGCGCGTAGTCGAGCATAGCGAGCGAGCGGTCCGCTGTGTTCATCATGCCGATGAGGTAGACGTTGCTCGGGACATAGAACAGCTCGTGCGAATAGAGCAGCTGCAGCGTGTTCCTTGGTCCGCGCTTGTCGTTCTCGATGAGCATGAACAGCTCGCCAAAGATCTTGGAGAGGTTGCCGCGGTTGATCTCGTCGATGATGAAAAAATACTCGTTATCCTCGTCGTCGGCGGCCTTCTTACAGAAGG
>ERZ773180.323-NODE-323-length-30661-cov-4.763020_pt1 | contig 30661 bp, 24 predicted proteins | sample MGYA00511080_ERZ773180 | MGnify/ENA primary metagenome ERZ773180 (study PRJEB29015, sample SAMEA2738175) | human oral metagenome | biome: human oral; feature: human-associated habitat; material: saliva | place: China | collected 2178 ... | reverse complement strand
GCCCCAAATGACGAATTAGCAGAACTTGATGAAATACTAGAAGAAGCTGATGAAGCTCACGCCGAAATTCAGGCTGAAATGAAAGAAGAGCTAAAAAAGACTTTGAAAGAACTAAAACTGACTAAAAAGGAGTATGCTGAGCGAACAGAAGCATATCATACCGCAGAAGAAGCACGTAATATAGCAGAAGGGTATTTCAAAAAATTTTTGAAGACAGCTAATACTCCTCGAGATAAAGAGTGGCTTGGCCTAGTTGAAGAGACAATTACTGAATACAAGGAAGTAATAAAGATATTAAATGAACCAGAGTCAGAGCTTGCTAGAAAAACCCAAAAACTCTACGAACAGAAAGCGGCAGAAGTAAATGCAAATAAATAATATTTTTAACCAACCAGCAACATGACAAGATCAGCAGAAACCAAGGAAAGTACTATAAATAGCTGAAGAAAAAATGTTGAAACAGATAGAGAGAAAAAATTAGAAAACGCAGTCCAAAAGGCAACAAAAAATCTCTTCTCTCATCTTTCTGATAAAGAACAAAATGATATTATCAAACAAATCAACGAGTATCTCAAAACCCCAGAATCGATTAAACCTAGGGAACTTTTTCAAAAACTCATAGAAATCAAGAACAATAATCCAAACAATCCAAAACTTGCACAAATCATTATCAATCACATCAAAAAACTAAACGAAAAAAACACGCTTGACATAAAAAACAAAAAACTAAAAAGAGCTATTTTAAACTGAAAAAATAGAACTGATGGATCAAGTATAAACGATATAAAAAACAAAATACCCCGTATAAAAGAGTCCTTAGTAAATAAAAATAAACCAATTCAAGAAAAGATGGAAAAAGTACTAAAAGCACAATCCTCCCTCAAACCTGAGTACCAACCTACTCAAGCACAAATCACAACAAAAGTCCAGTCACTCTCTCCAGAGACCAAAACAAAACTCAAATCTAGCGGACTCTCAGAAACCGACTACGCAAAGCTCCTCGCATCCAAAGACTCACTCTTCTCTGCTAATGACACTTCTCAAGAGTCTCGTGACTTCCTTGAATCCCTCAAAGAGCTCAACCAGTCTCTCGGAATCCGCGACCTTGATCAGATGCCCAATAGCTTCTCCGTAGACAAACAATTCTTCAAAGACAATCCAGATCTAGTAAAACACATTTGAGAAAGCCAAGACTTCAAAGCGCTTGACAATTCCTTTGACCTCTCTTGGCTCAAGAATTTCAAAGAAGTCTCCACCTTTGTAGAAAAATTTGGTGATGAAAATCTAAAAAGACTAAAAAGTCAGATTTCACCTTTTTTTGACGAGGAGTGAAGACTCAAACAACTTACCTCTGAAGAGAGGAAAATCTTTGAAACTTTTTTCTCGAGTTTTCAAGCGATCAAACAGCAAATGACCTGAGTCAGCACCAATATGCTCAAAGCCTGAGCTATGCAGGCTCCCATTGTGGCTCTCTATCACTACCTAGATCAAGACAGCATTGGCCTAGAAAACCTCAGTCAACAAAATAGACAATTCTGAGATCGTACCGACATTCTCACCGAGTGAGAGGACAAAATACTCAAATTCTCTGGGAAAATCGACAACAAACCGATCAATTTTTACTTCAACCTCAATACAGGGAAACTCCAATGCGATGATCACCTCAATTTTAACAAGGATCAAAACCGCATTAGCATAGGAGAAACCACAAGGACCGACCTCAATATCCAGCTCCCTAGCCAACAAGACCTTACCACCCTCCTCCAAGAAACCATCACCCCAGAAACTCAGCAAGAACTCCTCAAAACCTCATCCAATATGCAAGAATATCACCAAAATCTCAATCAACTCATCTCCTCTACTCTGGAGGGAAGCTTCAATTTCGATCCTCTCATCCGTTCTCGCATCAGTATGCAGACCGAAAAAAACCTGACTTCTCAGGAGTTTTCTGCTGACTTTCTCCCACCTCACATCTCCAGCCAGCTTCAAGACGAGAGAATCATCAACAACAACCCTCAAATCAAAAAACTCTTTCAAATTCTAGATTTTGTCTCAGAAAACTCCACCTCTGATCAACTCATTTCTATGAGAAAAAGTTTCAAAAAACTGACTTCCCTCATCTCTTCTCGCCAAGAGCTCGAGAAAATAGCCGATCCTATCATCAAAGAACAATTTATCAAACTTCATGAAAGTCTTCAGAACACCTCGACCATCGCAAACCGAACCGAGACTATGTTCAGTTTTTTACAAATTTTTCTTAAACAAGACTTTAGTAAAAACGAGTTTAATCCTCAGACGCTCACCAAAAATGATATTTTCGATTTCATTGATTTAGAGAACTTCCTCAAAACCCCACTTCTTGACAAAGATCTCGCTACATCACTGTATTACAAAAATTTCTCCGAACCGTTCAATAAACGGTACTTTGCCAAGTCACAAAACCTTACAGAAAACGATGCACAAACTGCGGATAAACAACTTGAAACTGAACTTCTAGCATTCGCTTAGCGTTTTTTCTTGATTTTCGATTTCAAAACTCTACACTCAAAGTGTTTATGTCATTTCTCAATGTAAATTTTACAAAAAATGAAAAAAATCTGACTCCAAAAAACCTCATTCACTTCTAGACAAGCAAGTGCTCATCGAGCTTTGCAAATTTTAGCGATAAGTTTTTTGATACTTGGATTTGGTTTTTTTGGATTTTATCATAGATTGACGAGCTGGCTCTTTTCTCCCAACAAAATTGATATCTTCCACGACCTCAATCAGATTTCTTTCTATTTTTCTCTTGTCGATCAGGAATTAAGTAGCCAAATTCAGACACTTGACACCGTTATTCAGTCTTATCTCAAAGGAGAAAATGTCCTCAAGACCAAGGAAGCTGAAATCCTCCAACTCCGAACTTACGTCAAAGATCACAAATCTTATCTCAAAAGAGTCGGTTTTTCCAATTATGAAAAAGCTTTTACCATGCTAGAAGACGCTTGGCCTCTTAGAGAAGAAATTTTCAAACTATTGGGAAAAGATCAGTCTTTCAATTACCTTATCCCACTACAAAATAGCAACGAGTCTCGCCCAAATGGCGGATTCTTTGGATCTTTTGCGTTTGTGAGTCTCTCCGGTGGACACATTACCCAAATGCAAATCATCGACTCCTATCTCCCAGACTACATCGCTCCAAATGCTCGTCTAGACTTGCCAAATCGATATATCGATGCCTATGGGACCAAACAAGTATGATTTATTGCGGGGAATAAGTTTGGTTTTACCGACAAAGATGGAAAAAATCTGAAACTCCTCTATGAAAAAATCTTCAATATCGGATTTGATCCTCAGAGAAAAGAAAAACTCTTCAACCCTACTGCTCGAAACCAGCTCTTCGCCAAAAATATCAAAGGAGTAATTTTCCTAGACTCTGAACTCATAAGTCAGCTCTTGCCTTCATTCCGTAGCAAGGCGCGAGAGTGGCAATTTATCAATGCAAATATCGATATTATCAGAGGAGAAAATCGTAGCAACAAAAAAGAACTCTACATCGCCGATCTCCAAAAATACCTCAGAGCCAATGCACTCAAACTCGCAAGTGCAACGCTCAATGATTTTCAAACCATGCTACACAAATGATATATCAATATCTATCTGTCCAATACCACACCTCAAATGTGGCATTTCCTCGATCAACGAGATCTAACTACCGTCTACAATCAGAATTTTCTCTACTTTTGGGGAACCAATATCGCAGGAAACAAATCAGACGCCTTCCTCAAAAAACAGATCGAAATCCTGGATCAAAATGGGAAAGTAACCCTTTCTACCGAAGATAGAAAACTCAAAATCACCGACCTACCAAGCGGAAAGTATCAGCTTGCTATCAACTATACTTTTGATGTTCCCAAAACCTATACCGACTCAATGCTCGCTCTCCAAAAAAAATACCACATCACCATGACCGATAGAGAAAAATACATTCTCGCACTACAAGATTTTAGTGGAGATCCTACTGCTCCAAGATATCGCCAACTCAGCCAAGAAACCATCCATTTCCCATCTCACCGAACACTCTGAGAAATTAGATGAGAACTCTCTTATCCAAAAAAGTTTAAATCTGACTTTTCTCAGGCGATCACCTTTCAAACCACAATGCACACCACTCCAGAAAACAAAAGGATTACTATCGATTTTACTATTCCTTAATCTCCATGCTAAAACTCGTCCAAGGCTACTACCATTTCCTTGCTCTAGGAAAATTTATGGAAGGATTGATTCTTTCAAATGATCTCAGTACGATTGCTATGGATTATCCAATCAAAACCTGAGAAAAATCATCTTTTCTCCTCAAAGAATCTCTCCTCAAAAATCTACTTTCTTCACTCAACTCACATCCTGACCAAAGGAATATTTACGGCTACCTGACTGAAATCAGCGCATTCAAAGGCATCTTTTCTACGATCAGAGAACTTATCGAAACTTCTCTCCCCTTTCGTAACTTCCTCAAACATCAGCTTCAAGACCAATATTTTCCCTTTGAACAAACGATCAGATTTCTGAGAAATGTACTCAATCATGCCACTACGGGGAATCTCCTTATCAAGCTTGAAGACTATGATATCCAAAAAGACTACATCCTCTCACCCAAAATCCAAAGAGTAAATAACCTCAAAGGTTCCGCATTGATCAAATTTGATTTTACCTATATCAACTATATCAAGGAACGAAAAGGGAGCTCAGAATATGGCATCTCATTTTCGATTGACTTTGCAAAGCTCAAACCTTGAATTCCACTAGAAAAGCTTATTTCTCGACACAATCTCTACTTGCTCGCAGAGCTCTGCTTCAACCTTTCTCAAATCGCCCAATATCAATCTGCCACACAGAAAACGAAAAAACCCACACCTATAAAAAAAGAAAAGAACACAAGAACAATCAAAATTCAAAAAAAATCTCCTTCAAAAAAAGAAAAATCTGACTCCAGAGGATAAACTCTGATAAAGTCAGACTTTTTTATTGATTTTTTTATTTCAACTTTTTATTCCATCTCATTACTTGCCAATAGGAAACTCCCATCAAAATGAGCATCATCACAATAATTTCCACTACTCCAACTGCCAAAATCTCAAATACTACATCAGCAATTGCATTCACCAAACTAAAGTTAAATACCGAAGCAAGATAAGTTTCAATTCCTAGACTCGCACCGATCAAAAGAAGTACTGCTAATACAAACGCCATTCCCAAGGAGAGAAATATCACTCTAAGAAATGGTTGTGCAATCTGTTTCGTAGTAGCTCCCAAGAGCTTTTTCGCCTGAACATCCTTTTTAAAGTGCTCAAACATCGCCTGCAAGAAAAATACTGCAAATACCAAAACACTAATCCCCATCAAACCAACAATCAAATATCCAAACGACTGCAAAACATTTGAAAGATTAATAATATTCAGCACTCTCTTTTCCTGAGTCTTTACAACATTATCTGAGAGATCATTCATATTGATGATAGCGTCCTTATTTTTCTCAAGAATTTGTTTCATCTCTGCAAACTGATCAGCTCCAGCATAATTGATATACAAAGTCGAAGGCATAGGGTTTTCCAAGTTATATTTTTTCAAAGTCTTTGTCAAATCCTCTACTCTCCTCTCCACAAACTTGAGAGCATCTTCCTTAGACGTGTAGTTAACTTTGAGCCCCTTACTTTCTAGCTCTGTCTTAAGCTGAACTGCCTGTTGTTGCTGGCTTTTGCCATCTTTGAGATAAATATAGACTCCAAGCTTACTCTTCATCTGATCATTAAAATTTTGCCCCTGAAAAGAAATTCCTAAAAAAATATTCATAATAAAGAGCAAAAATCCCATCAATAAACTTACAAGAACAAGAGGAATTCTATAAGTTCTTACTAAAGTTTCAGTATCTTTTTTTACAACATCAAGTTTAAAAAAATTTGCTTTCATTCGTTATTTGGTACAAAAAAGGTAAAAGTCTGATTTTTGATCTTATTTTCTCCATTGAGACAATCTTCATAGATCTCATCTCTATTTTCTAATCTGAAAAGTCTGGGTAGCTTTGATAAACTTTTCAAATAAAGTAATTTTATTTTCATAAAAAGGCAATTGCTTATCTACAAACTTAAGCTTTTTTTGATGTTTGTTAAAATAACCAATCATCTGCTGTGCATACTTATAATCCTGCTCCAAAATTGAAACCTGAATCAAGTTATAAATCACCTCAGCATCAAGCTCATCCATATTAAAGGCATCTTTCAAATATCTCATACCCTTTTCTCTATTTCCATACCAATATTCACAAAGCCCGTAGCATCTCAAGATTTCGTGATTATTCGCGTTGGTCATCTCCATCGCTTTCGCAAGGTATGATCTAGCTGTTTTCCAGTTGTTCTTTTCCATCTCCAACAGCCCCTTAATATACAATCCCAATGGATCATTATTCTTTTTTTGTGCATTGAGAAAGTCTACTGCTTTGTCTGCTTTGTCGATCGCCCCTTTGCGAAATTGAATATCAGCAATTTGCAAGATCGCATCTTCATTATGCGGATCACGAGTCAAAATTTTATTTACTTTTTGAATTGCTTCATCAAACTTTCCTAGTTCTTTAAGCTCTTCAATTTCATCAATAAGAGAGTCTGGAATGTACACCATCATAGTCATATTTTTTGGATATAAATTATTACTTCAAGTGTACTCATAATCCTCTCTTTTCTCAATTTTTTAAACCATATTTGCTCCTATTCCCCTTTACATTTCATCAAAAAGATATAAAAAAAGAGAAAGAAAAAATCCTGACAAAACTTCCTCCATCTCCTTACAGACAATTACAACACTTTCAAAAGAAAGACTCTAAAATGATTTTTCTTAAAGAGCTTCTAATTTTCTATACTATCCACGGCAGTTCGCTTTCCTTCTGACAAATTTCCCAATAAAAAGTTTCAAATTCTGATTCTTTGAAGATCGATCACCTCATAGCCCAAAACCTTAAAAATCCTCCTAATATGCCTCTTTTTTCACTCATTAAGAACTATCCCTACTTTACCAGCTCATTTGGGATACAATGAAACTACTCTCAAAACCTCTCATTCATGTCTAATTCCATCCAAAATGCGTTTTTCAAGTTTTCGATCAAAAGGACGATTAAGCTGTACCAAATATTCTTTGGTGATCTGTTTACTAGGATGCTCAAAATCATGTACCATCTGTGGATCTGAAGCCAGCAAAACCAATCCTCTACTTTCTTTATCTAGCCTCCCAATATAATAATACTTTTTTCTAAAATCCTCAGGTAAAAGTTCATAAAAAGTACGATTGTGAGGATCAGATTTAGAACAAGTATATCCCATCGGCTTATTGAAAAGTAATAAGGGAGGATATTCTAAATTCGCCGCCTGTTTCTCCTTATAAACTACAGAAATTTTCAAAGAAGGAATAGAAATCTGATCTCCTGAAGAGAGTTCTGCCTTATAATTTTCTACTATTTTTTGATTGATAAAAACCCCTCCCTGATCAATCAAGGAAATAATCTGTCTTCTTGCCACCCCATATTCTACCTGCAAAAGAGTTCTCAATAGCATATCAATACCAAAAAATTAAAAAAAAGAAGAGCTACTTAAAGTTCCTCCTTTTCTATCTTGCAAAGAAACTGCAAGTAATCATTCTCTTTAAAATACTAATAACTATTCAGCACTAGCTTCTACTACAAAATCACCAGTAGCAACTTCAGCAGTCTCTTCATCTCCTGTAGTTCCAGAAACTTCTACTGCTTCTCCAGACATTGTGTCTACATCACCAGTCATAACTTCAACCATTTCCATTCCTGTGTTAACATCTCCTGTAACGATTACTGGTTCTTCTGTGTGAGTTCCACATCCAGCCAATACAGCAACACCTGCCAACGCAGCAACAGCCAACATTTTCTTTGTCATTTTCCTAATCCATAATAAATATAAAAATATGAACAAGGGACTTTATATGGAAATTGACAATAAATGCAAATGATTTTACAACTTTTTATACAAAAGGAGCTAAAGGTTCTTTTTGATTGAAAAAAGAAAGCATTTTTTTATACTCAACTCCACCTTTTACCTATTTTTTTAAACGCTTATGCATACACTTACTCTTTGAGAAATCTGGCATCAGCACCCAGAGCTTATCCTTGGATTTATAGGGACAATTATCATTATGCTAATCCTAGACCTCTTTGTCTTTCATAAAAAAGCACATACCGTATCCAATAAAGAAGCCCTAGGATTTACTCTCTTCTGGATTGCATTAGCTATGGTATTCTCAGGAGTTTTCTATTTTGAATATGGTTTTGAAGCATTCAGTCAGTTTCAAGCAGCCTATTGGATTGAAAAAGCCCTCTCCGTAGATAACCTGTTTGTCTTTATTCTGGTTTTTAGCTTTTTTAAGATTCCTTCTAGATACCAACATGAAGTACTCTTTTATGGGGTACTTTGAGCAATAATCTTCCGTGCAATCTTTATTTTTGCTGGAGTAGAAATCATCAATCATACCTACTTTACCACAAACCTCCGAGGTCTCCTTAGTGCTCCACTTGAGATCAATCCAATTATGATTGCCTTTGGAATCTTCCTCCTCATTGCTGGGATCAAGTCTGGACTCCCTCAAAGAGAAGAAGTCAAAAAAATTTCAGATGGACTCGGATACAAACTTATCAATAAATTTTTCAAAGTGAGTCCAGAAATCCACGGTGATAAATTCTTCATCGTACAAAACGGGATCAAAATGATTACTCCTCTCTTGGTTGCATTGATTATCATTGAAATCACAGATCTTGTATTTGCTATTGATAGTATTCCTGCAATCTTTGCTATCGCACCAGACAGCCCGTTCGTACTCTATACCTCCAATATTTTTGCTATTCTTGGGCTGAGATCGCTATACTTCTTGCTTGCCAATTCACTCAATATCTTTTCAAAGCTCAATTATGGACTCGCAGTTATCCTCAGTTTCATCGGAATCAAAATGATCATTATGCCACGAATTCATGTACCAGTTGGACTTTCACTTGGAGTTATTGTTGGAATACTTGCTCTGACCATCGCATGGTCTCTCTGGAGCAATAAACACGAACATGATCAACACAATCAAAACTAAAAATCTGACTCTCTCCTTCGAGAGTCTTTTTTTAATAAAAAAGAGGGAATTACTCCTCTTTAATCCAATCAACTCAATCTATAAAATACCCTCCATTATAGCTGTCAGGCTTAACCTTCCCAACAATAGAGATTTTCTGAGGAATAAGTCAGACTTCTTCACCTTTTCCCCACATCATAATTACAACGGTCTTTTCTCAAAATTGTCCATAAATCTTCAGATGATTTGATTTTTTTCAAATAGCCTCCACTCTCGCTACCTTGATATGCTCAAACATAAACAAAGGCTCCTGATTCCCCTCTCAAAAAGGCGCCAACAATGCAATATCCCTAAGCTCTTCATCATTCCATTCATGATCAAGCAAAACTGTGTCTACTTGAGTTACTTTTTCAAGCTGATCAGAGGTAATTTCTCTTTGACAATAGTCCTGAAAAATCTGAATTACATGATCAAGATGATCTAATCCAACCGTCAATCCACCAGCTCACTTATGTCCTCCAAACCTAAGGAGATAGGGCGCTGCAGTAGAGATCATATCAATAACACTAAAATACCCAGGCCCTCTAAGCGAAGCAACAGCATGACCTTTTTCTATATCAATTTTAAACACAGCAGAAGGTTTATTGTACTTTTCAGTAATTCTCCCCGATACAATACCGACAATTCCCTCATGAAACTCTTCATCACACACATACAAAAAAGTCTGATCTGGATCAACTCTTTTTTCCGCTATCCTAAATGCTTTATCTTGAAGTCTTCTTCTCTCGGTATTAATATTTTCAATTTTTTCAATATATTGGATTTGATCTGCAGTTTCACAAAGCAATATCCTCAAACTATCATAAGGACTTTCAATCCTTCCTCCAGCATTAATCCTTGGTCCAATAACAAATCCAATATGATAGGTATCTACATTCTCTTTAAGATTCAATGCCGCCAAAAATCCCATCAACGACTTTGGCATGAGTTCAGGATTCTTATTAATAATTTCCAAACCTCTTTTGACGATTACTCTATTTTCTCAGACCAAGGGAACAATATCTGCGACAGTCCCTATCGCCACTATCGGCAAAAAGTAATTAAAAATCTGATTCTTTTTTTCGTTGGTAAATTTAGATTTAGCCAAAAGTGCATTAATGAGCTTAAAAGCCACTCCAACACCCGCAAGTCCCTTAAAATCATACTTTGGAGAAACTTGTGGATTAATCACAGCGACAGCCTCAGGCACTCTATCCAAGGCATGATGATGATCAGTAATCACTAGATCTATACCAATTTCTTTAGCATACTGAGCTTCGTTGACAGAGGTAATCCCATTATCTACCGTAATTACAAGCTGAACTCCCTTTTTCTTCATCTCATCCAAATGCTTATTCTTGAGTCCATAACCATCCTGTAAACGATCTGGATACATCACACTAATATTGCTATACCCCAAAAAACGAGTAATAAACCTATATACACAATAACTTGAAGTTACCCCATCTACATCATAATCCCCAAAAATCATTATTTTTTCCTGCTTTTTGAGCGCATCAATAATCCTCGCAACACCTTTGTCCATATCATTAAGCAAAAAAGGATCTTTTCGATAATCAGAAAAACGAGGATTCAAAAATAAAGCAGGATCATCACTGACCTGCCTCACTGCCAAAAGCCTTTCCAAGAGCGAAAGATTATTATCCTGATTCAAAATCTCGTATTTCATTGACATCTCGTGAGTTAAATTGATTGCGCGTGGAGGCAAGTTTATCAACTCAGCAAAAAAATGCAAGTCAATTAAAAAAACAAAATAAAAAAAGACCAAAGTCAGACTTTAGCCTTGTTTTGTATTGATTTTTATAAACAAATTCATTATATATAAGTTACAGCATTTCATGAACAAAATTTTACAGTATCATATAGAAAAAAAATGAAAAAAATCTGATTTCTTTTTTTGTTGGTCTCTCTTCTCGGAGCTTGTTCACAAAAACCAATGCCTAAACCAGAGCAAGTTTCTTCAATATATACGATTTCATCTTGAACTCAGCAATCAACTCCTGAACGAAAAGATGATCCAAATATCCCCAATTGTGAACCACTAGATCTGAAACCGATAAAGTCTGAAGATATCATCAATATTGATGATGTGGTGCAAAATTGCACCTACCAAAAAGGATATGTTTTTTATAATCCCTTTGGATGAGGATCGTCTTTTCCTTCTGAAATCAAAATTCGAAAAAACTTCCTTAGCGATATTGATTTTTATGATCAACCAACAACAAAAATTATTTGCGAATATAAACAAGACAAAAAATATGCGCTAGAAACTTTAAAACCAGAGATGCATTTATTTATAGAAAAATATAAAGATAGGTTAATACTATCTTGAGTATATCAAGATCTATGAGAGGATTTAAAATCTATTGAGATAGATTTTCCTTGTTCTCCATATCTTTGTCAGCAACTTTTGAGTCCAGTTTGGTGAGAAAATAAAAAACATTTTTTCTACCATGGAACTTATGATTTTTGAGAAGGGAAAAATAATACAGCCCTAGTGATAGATGAAAAAATGTACTATCCTGGAGTTCGCATAACTCATCCAAAGGTCGACACACTTATTTTACAAGGAGAATGGAAAATCTCTAAACTAATAGGAGATAAAGCTATAGTAAAAAGATATACCAATTGAAAACTACTTCCTCGCTACAAAGAAGATCCAGTAGCCATTGATGCACAACTCTTTGACCAAGCGACCAAAAATCTAGATGCAAACAAACAACTCCCTATACTATGAACTTTTCAGCTTGAAAGCTGTGAAATCCCATTAGAAAAAACTCTCTAGGAAATACCTAGAGAGTCATTTTTGTAGTTAATAACTAACGTCGGTGGCGTACATGGATAAACTCAGCCTGTGAAGACAGATCTGATAATCTCACCTCATGCCTTGCATAAGCTTTAGGAGATTTTGGACCATTGTAATCAGTATAAATGATTTTGTTACCGATTACTTCATGCACAAATCCTACATGTCCACTTTCAAGCGCTGCTTTACCTCCTTGAGGAGTTCTCGCATTTGCAGGAAACCAAATAATGTCTCCTGGTTGTGGATTTCGGTCTACCGTATAGCCATTTCGTTGAAATATAGATTTCCAACCTAAAGCATTATGTAGCCCTTCAGAAAACATATAGTTTCTGAATGCATCTTTAGTTTTCCACATTTGGTTTACTTTGAGGGCAACCCAACTTACACATTGTTTTGTAACAAATCTCCATTGATCTGAAGACTTTGATGCATCAACATGCTGATAATAATCATCAGTAACCACAGGAATGGGAAATTCCACATTCACAGAAAGCCCTTGTTGAGAGATCCGAGAATAGCTACCCCCATCAACTCTTTTCACAAAGAATGCGTAAGAATACTTACCTTCTTGTTGGAAGATTCGTTGGATCTCAAAGCTGCTCCCTCGCCTCTCCATTTGCTGATAGACGATGTTGCCTTGCGGGGAAAAGTATTTGATCCACACTTCGATCGTATTGCCATCTGAGGGAATTACTCTAAATTTGTAGTAATCCGATTGGATGCGTACAGGAGTAGGAATCGAATACTTCAGTGCAAGAGTAAAATCATAACTTCCCTCTTTCCATCCTGGAGAAGTTGTCTCCAAAGATCGTGCTGATGATCTCGTTGCAGGATCAGTCTGCAGAGAATCCACTACCTTAGCAACTTGAGGAACAGGCTCTGACATCTCTTGATCACATGCAGAGAAGCTCCCTAGGATAAATAATCCAAGAAGCACTTTTGCAAATCCTTCACACTTTGCAAGGACTTGCTCTATGAAATACTTTCGTACCATAAAATCTGATTTTTTATCTTTTTATTTACTGATAAGAGTTTTTTGTATCTCTTGATTTTCTGGCTGATACTTTTCCATAGTCTTATTGCCCTCCTAGAGAGCAATAAGACAAATCTTCTTAGCTCATTGGTTTTTAGAAGTTTTTGTTAATTGTTATTTTTGATTTACGTTTATTGAGGCTATACTATAAGAATCTAATCTCAAATATCAAGAAAAATCAATCTCAAAAAAAAGACCAAAGTCAGACTTTAGCCTTGTTTTTTCTTTTTCTTGAAACTTAAATATTCTTAAAGTTATAAACCTCACATCCATTGATCATATCGTTCTTGTCTCCGTTGAGATTTTCATTTGCCTGAACGATCAAAATCTTATCATCAAGAGAAATATTCCCCTTAAAGATAATTCTAATCATCTCCTTCCCAATTCTCTTGAGATTCTCATAATTGAAAGATTGCGAGATTTTATACCCCTTTGTTCCCCAAACCAAACTAAAGAACCTATAAGTATCTGTCGACTGAGTAAAGGCAAGAATTGGGATATTCGGACTCAAAGAAGCAAGCCTCGCTGCCGTATATCCATTATCACTAAAACAAATAATCGCTGTAATATCAAGCTCTTTAGTTATCCTAAATGCATTATAGATAATATAATCTCTCACTTCAAATTCCCCCTTCTGATCAAATCTTACCAAGTCTTTTGGTTGCATAGTATCCTCCAAGGCACTTAATGCATCACCAACCTTTTCTATAGAATCGTATACATCATCTTCCCAAACAAAAGTTTCCATCAAGACTCCATCGATTCCTTCATTATACAAAGGAGCAATCCTTGTATTAAAATATTCAAGATACTTCTCTCCATATGGCACTTTAGAAAAGGAGAGCAAAACTGGTTTCCCCATTTGTTTAATCTGTCTAATAGTAGACAAAACAACTTCAGGATCATTCTTACACTCCTCAAACATATCCGGAGCAAAAATAATTCCATCAGAAGCCTCAACCACCTCTACGAGATTTTTGAGTCAGGCTTTTGTTTCAATTTTTGAGAAAACCTTCATATTTTTTGCATTATTCCAATCTAGGAATGTTCTAAGATTTTCAATCTGCTCTGCATTACTTGCACAAGCCAATCCTATAATATGAGCACCATATTCTAGCCCCCAAAGGATATCCTTCTTGTCCCTCTCACTCAGATTAAAAAATTCTGCATCCAATCCATCAAACAAAATTCTATCAAAATGCAAAAGTTCATTACGACTTGCTTTTACCACCTCTGTTTCAGCAATATCTCCATAAGCTCTCGTCACTTTAAAAACAATACCACTTTGCTGCGCATAAATTTCATCACCCTCATTGAGATTTCCAAGATCTGCATAGTCCACATAAATCTTTGCATCAGTATCCTGAGTATATTCTGAGTACTCAAAAACCAATTTATCTCAGACTTTAACAGGGATATTTAATGTATTTTTTACTCTAATATCGATCCCTTTCGTCTCCAAAAGAATTGTCTTGCTATTATCTAGCTTCATCAAGGTATCAATATACTTTTTATTATTGTCATCATACCCCTTTGAAAGCGTAATTCTAAAAACATCCACCATATTGATGATTTTAGAAAGAACGGTTTCTTTCGCCAAAGTAGGACTCACTCCAGCAATAATTTTGGTAAACCTAAAGTTATTCATTTCACTCACACAAAAAAAGAATTAAATATCCGCTTTCACGGCTATAATTTTCAAAAAAACATTAAAATCCTGACACAACATTCCACTTATCCTAGACATTAGGGAAGATGATATTCCCAATACTAATCTTAATTATCTACGAGGACAAAACCCTTTCTCCTAATCAAAGTAATAAGCTCCTTAGTATTGATTACAATATTTGCTTGAGAATTAGTCTTTGCATAAAGCAATCCATCATCAACGAGCAATGCCATCGTCTTGTTTGCATATTCCTGAGGAAGCGCAATTACAAGAGGTTCATTTTTCTTATTACCTCCAGCAATATCTACCTTCACATCAAGCAATGGAAGCTCTGAAAAGGTTTTTACATGGATCCTAAGTCAGATTTCTTTTTCTAATCCATTAATTCACGCCCCTCCCTTTCCAATTACCTTTCACTTATAATATTCTGGGACATACAGCTCAAGTTCGCTTCCTTTGATCTGGATATGGAAATCACAAGGCAAATTCTGACTAAGCTTTCTCTGAATACCCTCTTTTGCATACTCAGAGACTACTTGGGTCTTACTTGGAGTCTTAGGATTTCCCTTTTCATCAGTCTGGATTGGCATTACTACAACCTGCTCTCCAAAAGTATAGATTTCATAAAGCGGTTTCTTCTGCAAAAAACTGCTTACTACGATCACCGGTCTAGCCAATTCTTCAGAAAGCATTCCTTCTGGGACTTTTGCAGTTAATTCAAGTTGCAATACTTCAGCCACCTGCCCTTTATCAATAAAAAGAACCGTATCAATTACCTGAGGGATGATTCCCATTTCCACACTTCCAATAAATCTCTGAATAGAATCAATTGGCTTAGTAGCATGGATAACTCCGACCAATCCAATTCCTGTCAGTCTCAAATCCTTATAAAGGTTAAAGTCAGGCTTATTTCTTACTTCATCATAAATAGTATAATCAGGTCTAGACAACAAGAGAATGTCTCTTACCTCATCATGACTACCATAAGTAAACGAATACTGAACAATATCATCATTCAACATCAGATCACGAGGAGATTCAATGGTTTTAATAATATGATTATCAGCATGATAGACATCGATCAACGCACCTGCAAAAGTTGATTTTCCACTTCCTGGAGCACCTGAAATCAAAATTCCTTGAGCCTTGTTTCTTAGCAAATCAAAAAGTTCTGGATCCAGATTATATTCCTCGATAGTCATTTTTTTCACTGGTCTCACAACGGTCATTTCAATTCCATCTGAGAGCGGAGCATATACAATCACAATTCTATAAGGTCCAACCTGCAGCACCTTAGATAGCTCTCTGTTGATTTCTAAGAAGGCATCTTCTCTAGTCTCCACCTCCCTAAAAAGCTCATCAATCAATGCCAGCAATCCCTCTTTAGTCATAATCTCATTGGGATCAACGACAGGTTTTCGCTCTCCAGGCTTACCTTTTTTACGAAGAATAGGACGATTTGCTTTGAGATGAAGAGACATTGTCTGCTCATCAAAATAATGATCCAATACAAATCCTGCACTATTTACAGCATTTTCACTCATTTTTGTTTTATTTAAGGATAAAAGTTCTGCTTGGCAGTTAATTTTCAAAATTCTAGCTTCTTCCAGTATTTTGAAATTCTCCTTAAGTATATCTTTTTAAGCAAAAAAAAACAAAAAAATCTGATTTTTTTCACTTTTTTTCATTTTTGGTTGAAAAAAGAAAGATTATGTGCTGGTATATATTGATTTTTTTTCATTTTTCAATATAAAATAGCTATACAGGAAAAAGTTCCTAGTTTTTACCGCTATTTTGTACCTATGTTTTTTCATTTCATCGGGATCAAAGATATTTCTGAAAAAAATTACACCCTCGATCTCCTCTTCGAGGCTGAAGATATCTCACAGATTAAAGATTTTCTCAATTTTCACAAAGCAATTACCCTTTCACTTGAAGAATACACTAAAGATCCACAAAACTTTGGATCTGTTTATATGGTTATCCAATTTAAAGAGTTCCAGTTCAAAATCATTACCCAATTTGACTCTGTAAAGTCCTGTCTTGATAATGTCATCCCACTTGAACTCACTCTCATCGAAGTAAACGATACAAAGCATCCGCTCTCCCCTATCGAATACCAGGATCTTATCGTAAAATGAAATCAAGCACATCAAGCAGAACTCCAAAAAATTAGAGAACAAAAAGAAAAAAAACAAAAAGCTGAAGCAAACCTTAGTGATCCTCGTCTCCAAAAAGCCTACCACGCTATCGAGGAAATCATCAATCAAATTGAACAAGTACAAGCAATCTGAGGGGATAAAATCGAGCCCATAACAAGAAAAAAACTTGAAGACATGAGATGAATTATTTCAAAGCTCCGTCTTGCTACCAATTACGATAAAATTATTGAAGACCTCCACAAAGCCATGAACCTCATCGTAGCTACGCAAGATTTCCTCTTAGAAAGACTCGAAGCTGACAAGATTTTCCCTATCTTTGAATGAACTCAAGTCCAAAATACAGAAATTATCAGAGAACAAACAAGACTAGCTAAGGCACAACTTCTACAAGCCCTTGGAGCTCAGCTCTCCAGAGAAGAGTCTATGTATGTTTCCTTGGGGTATCTCAAACTCTTCTCTGAATACCTTCAAAAAGATCTCACCTTCGCATTCCAAAATAAACTCGCTATTGTTAAAAATTTCTGTAAGGCACTAGAAACAACCTCTCTCTTAATGATTATTGAATGTGCATTACTTCTGGTACTATCTCCATTTATAGGCATTGAATTCTGAGTTAAAAATTTTGCAATTGCCCTCCTCTACATTGCTCCTTTTGCCCTACTCATCTGAATATTTAACCATAAGGTTAAACCACAAAGCCTAAACGCTTATGGAATATGGCTTTTTTGAGGCCTCCTGCTTTATATGAGCATCATAGCCTTCCTCAGAACTCTTTTAATTTTTTAATCAAAAGGCCGTGTCTTATGTCATCGTCTTACTGGTTTGTGGAGCTTTCATCAGTTTTTTTTCTCTCATAAACCTCCGATACTTTGCACTATTTCCACTTTTTTTTCTCGTTTTCTTTTTTTCCCAAGGCTTTTACGACTTCAAAATTAATCTCCCAGAAAATGAAATAAGAGAAAAATACTGACTCTACCTCCTCGCCCTCCTAGTAATGCTAGGTCTTTTCTGAATTTTTGTTTTCATAGGTTTTAGCAATGCAGGAGCTTTTTGGACACTCCTATTCCTTTCGAGTATTGCACGAGGAGTTTCCTATGTCCTCAACTATACAGACGGAAAACACCTCTTCAAGTATGGACAAATTCTTTTAGCATTTCTCATCCTTGCAAATCACACTATTTCTGTAGGGACATTCTGACTTCTTAACCAGTTTGGACGAGTAATCCTAGAACTCTTACTAAGTTTCACTATAATTTATCATGGAGTTTGACCCTATTTTCCTGTTGAAAAAGATCAATATTACGGTCAGCTTTTACTGATTTTAATATGCTCTATACGAGGAGTCTTTGCGATTCAAGACAACACAATGTATGGTTTCACTTTTGGATTAATTAATGTCTTGCTTGCCTTACTTCTCCTCTCCTACGCTCTTTCCTACACATTCAAAACACCATCTACAAAAAGAGAAATTTCATTAAGAAGAGTACTTGCATGAGAAAAAATCTTACAAAAAGAAAAACCTGATCCCTTTCAATGGCGAAAAGATTTCATCCGCGATCTCAAAGAAAGTCCACACTTTCTTCACTCTAGCATTGAATACCTCAATCTATTTCTCCTCCTAGGAGTAATTGTAAGCTATCTTTTACCACTTTTTTGAGGGAATCCCTTTCCTCAGCTACGATATCGAACAGGAATAGTCCTCTTTGCTTTCAATGCCTTTTTCCTCAAAAAGACTCAAGCATTTAGTACTGCCACAAGGTTTGCATTCTCTCTGGTGATCAACTTCTCGCTCTATATCTCTATTCTTCTACTAGGACAACAAAATCAAACCTGAAGCTCAGGACTCCAAACTGCAGTTCCACGACTTATTTCACGAAATATGCTCTGTGGACTCTCAATCCTTTACGCAAATCACGCCCCTCTAACAAACTATCTCAAAAAATCAGATCTCATCTTTCGGCTATTTTCATCTTTGATGGCAATGCTCCTCAATATCTACCTCCTTGCACTACTTCCATACAATGGACAGTTCATCTTCTCGCTCATTATTCTCTATCTAGGAATCCAATGAACAATCTCCTATTATGCATATCAGGTCATCAAAAATTACTGAAAATCACCTATTGAACAAGATCCTAATCTTATTAAACTTTAAACTCCTAAAATACAAAAAAAGAAATCAAAAATCTGATTTCTTTTTTAATTTTTTACTTTCATTCCAAAGATATCTCCATTTCTCGTAATCCATCCATACTGCTTATTCAGTTCTTTGTTCAAAATTTTATTCTCTGGCTGAAGCTCAATAACAAGATCTCGAAAATCTTTCTGATGATGAGGAAACTTAAGGTGTGCTACCTCATGGACAATAACCTCCTCCAAATACTTTTCTGGCAAAAAAACCAAGGCCCTATTGATCATAATCTCTGGCTTTCCCCTTCCTTTCTTGCAATGTCCTCGCTTACTTTTTGCAGCCTTGATGACCAAAGATACCTGAGCAAAACCGATCCTTTTACAATAATGATCTATCAATGGCTCAGCCTTAGTTCTTAATTCACCATCTAGCCAATTTAGATAATCTCTCTCACTATTAAAAGACAGCATTTTCTGAGTGCTTATCTCTTCTCCCCAAAGCTTAAAACCTACAGGAAGAACAAAAGATGAAATCTGACTTTCCTTCCTTGATTGTTTTTTTTGAGACGACTTTTTTCTTCTCGGTTTTTGATCAGAGAGAGAAAGTGAACTTTTTAAAAGCTTCCAAAGCTTTTTCTTATCTTTTGGCGTAAGGAATACAGAAAAAACCCAAGCAAGAACTAAGACAATTAAAATCATTCACATCGTCTCTGATTTTACCTTTTCAAGCATCTCCTCAAAATCGCACTAAAAATTAGTTCCCAAAAAGTTTATTCATCAACAAATTTTTAACAATTTTCAAACTATTTGAAAGTTTTTGCCCTCTTGCCATACTATATTCCGTATACAAAATCGTATTTGGAACTTCAACATACTTAATTCCCTGCTGACCAATCAATTCAAGGATTTCAGACGCATGCTCCATCCCATTAAAAGTCAACTTAAGCTTAGGCAAAACGGACTTTTTTATCACTCTATAGCCATTATGCGTATCGCTAAGCCGCATTCCACTAAAAATAAAGGTAAACAAAATTCAGATCTTGAGGGTAAGTACCTTCATAGCCGGAATATTAACAGCCTTCCCCATAAATCTTGACCCCAAAGCCACCTCTAAATGCTCATCTTGCTCAAATGGCTGCAAAAATCCTGGCAAATCACTAAGCAAATGTTGCCCATCAGAATCAAAAGTCACCACAAACTGAGCAGAAGGAACCTCCTGTTGAATATAGGAAAACCCTGTTTGCAATGCTGCTCCTTGCCCCATATTAACAATATGCTTGATCAAAACAAACTCCTCTCTTTCCTTAAAAGCCTCTTGCAATCTAGCAAAAAGACCATTCGAGCTTCCATCGTCCACAAATACCACACCATACCCTTGATCCAAAACCTCATTTACTACCTGAATACAATGCTCACTTTCGTTATACGCAGGGATAACAAAGACTATCTCAGATTTTTGAATCTTTCCTATCGCTTTTTCCAGGGATAATGTACGAATAAGATCTGTTTGTTTAAGCTGATAGGTAGCATTACGATTGTACTGACTCAAAAGCAAGTAAAAAAGAACCATAATTGACACATACACAATCAAGTCTGCACCTCTATTAAGTCCAAAGGTAATCCCGATAGCATTCAACCATTCGACACGCAGCGAAAAAATTCCGATCGCCATTGCTCCACAAAAGAAAAACAGGAATGGGAAAAGCCTAATCTTCCTCCTCTTATACACCAAAAGAGCAAAAAGCATAAATGCCCCACTCATCACCAGCAAAAGAAGCTGTAGATTTGTCAAAACTCACATCACTAGAGAAAAAACAAATAAATCTGACTCTAGACTACTTTTTTTCCTCAAGAATACAAGCAAAAGTCTTGTATTTTATTGTCAAAAGTATATAGTGGGAGCGTTATCTTTTATCATTTATCATGGAAAAAAGTATGAAAAACTTTTTTAGTAAAAGCGGGATTATCCTAGGAAGCATCTTCCTTACAAGTCTGTTTTTTGTCCTTTTTGTAGGAAGAACTTTCAATACACAGACCCTTCAAAGAGATCGAAACCTGACACTCAATGGACTTTCAAACTTTAGAAAGGGACTTGATATCTCAGGAGGTACTAAACTCGTTTACAAGATCGACTATAGCAAGTATGATGAACAATACTGAGCAAACGAATCTGCTGAACTTGCTCAAGTAAAGAAAAATATTGAAGCTATTATCATCAAAAATATCGATGCGAGAATTTCTGCACTTGGAGTAAGTGATTACAAAGCTTACACTCAAAACCTCAACAATGAAACTCAAATCGTAGTTGAAATTGGTGGAGTTGCAGATCTTGACCAAGCAAAAAAAATGATTGGTAAGACAGTTGAACTTGAATTCAGACTCTTAAATGATAAAGCAAAAAATGCAGAGACTATCGCTCAAAGAAGAGCCTTAGCTGAATCTCTTAGAGCAGAAGCACTTGCAAATCCTGATCAAATGATTGCAAACAACGAAAACAAAGGTTGAGATGGAATCACAGCAAATCTTCTTCACGGAACTCTTGATCAGCTCCCTACTATCTACCAAAATAATAAAAATCTACTTGATAGTATTGCAACAGGAGAAGTTTCTCAGGTTCTCAGTGGAGTATATATCTCAGCAAATTACAGTGGACTCAATCTTTCAAAAGATATCGAAGGATTTGTATTCTTTAGACTTCTCCAAAAAGATCCAACAACCGCTACTTATGTAATTGAAGAAGTATTTGTAAACAATCGACAAGAATGGATCATAGCAAAAGGTAATGACGGTGCAATCCTTAATGGAGCATACTTTACCCTTGCTCAAGCATCTGTAAATCAAGTTGGAGGAGAACCTACTGTAAGCATCAGCTTCAATGAAAAAGGAAAAGAACTCTTCTGTCAAATTACAAAAGGAAATATTCATAGACAAATGGCCATCTTTATCGGAGGAGAAATCGCAACTGCAGCAACTATCCAAGATGCCATCTGTGATGGTAGAGCTCAAATCTCAGGAGGTTTTGATTCAACTCAAGCTCGTCTTGTAGCAGAAAATCTCAACTCTGGAAATATGCCAGCACCACTTACACTTATGCAAGAAGAAAAAGTCTCTCCATCTCTTGGAGACAGCGCATTTAGAGGTGCATTAATTGCTACACTTGTTGGGACATTGGCAATTATTCTCTACATATTCTTTATCTACGGATGGAGAAAAGCTCTAGTAACCACTCTTACTATCATCTTCTACTTTACTATCCTCCTTGCTATCATCAAACTTATCGATTATGCTCTCTCCCTCAGTGGAATCGCGGCAATCATTCTCTCAATCGGTATGGCAGTTGATGCCAACATCCTCATCTTTGAAAGAATGAATGAAGAAATACAAGAAGGAAAATCACTCACCTCTGCAATCAACGCAGCAGAAAATAGAAGTCGATCAGCAATTAGAGATGGTCAAATTTCAACACTTCTTATCTGAGTTTTGCTCTTTGCTTTTGGAATCAATATGTTTAAAGGATTTGGATATATGATCGTTTTGACTGCAATCCTAACCCTTGCACTCAATGTTCCATTTATCAAAGAAACTCTTCACCTCATTTATGGAGCAAAGAAAAACTAAAAAAATTTAAAATTCAGACTATAAAAGACGGCCTCACTCTCGAGGTCGTTTTTTCCTACAAGAAAAAACAGAAATTCAATCGAGCTCATTTTCTCAAAAATGTCAATCTCAAAAAAAAATCTACCCTTGAAAATCAGATTTCTTTCTTTATTATCTTTTGTGTAACAAGCTTTTATTCTTTCATCCAATATTCAAAATGAGCACTCCACACCAAGACTTTTTCACCAAAAAGCCATCAAAAAGCTGATTTTCTTCAGGGACAATCAGAACAATCCAAAAGCCCGAAAACAACTCTAAACTCTGGATTCTCATAGTTCTCTTACTGATCATAATAGGAGCGGGAGCTTATTATATGTGGATGTGAAGCTGGAATATCACTATTCCTACGACAGAAAACAGCATAGAAAATACGGGATACAGCATCGCTTCACAGATACAAGAAGAAGGAATCCTCAAGCAAGATAATTCTGATCTTATCAACTATACCCATACCCTTACGACACTAAGTGGAGAAGTCTTTTTACTAAAAAGTAGTAAAATTGCACTTGCAAACTATGCCAATAACCTTACAGGAACAGTACAAATTATTGGGAAAATTGAAGCTTTTTACCAAGGGAAACCTCTCGTAGAAGTAGAAACTATCGGAACACAAACAACCCAAAATCTAGAGCAAAATCCAGTACCTAATACAACAGTAACATCAAAGGGACTCTATATTGCAAGAGCAGGACTCTATTTCTGATCAGAATTTTTAGAGAACTATACTTTTGTCGGAAATCCTGGAGATAATGATCAAATCCAGATCCAAAACCTTGAAAATAACAAAATCACAACGATCTCATTTTTCAACTGTAATAACAAGGGAGATACCAACTGTCAACAGCTAACTCAAACATTCAAAACCACTGCAGTTAGAACCTCCACTTCTATCAACGGAGATACTTTCTACACGCTAGAAAATTGATCCTACTTCTTCCAAAACAACAACTGGCGAGGATATTTTATCCACGATGCAGATGCACAAGAAGTAGAAAAAATAAGAAATCTAATCACATTAGCAACCCCAAATCTCATAGCAAAGGCTGTTTCTCAACACGGAATCAAAACCTGCCTCGGAACAGACAATGGTCTTAACCACATTAGCTCACATACAACTCAAAAAATAAACGACAATCTCCAAATTACTATGCAAGGAAGCTGAGAAAAGCTCTTCACATGTCAAGCAAACTTCGATCCCTCAAAACCGGATCAACTAACATTCCTTGACATCAAAACAAGCTCACTTCCAACTCAAACACAAGAACTCCAAACTCAAACAACAAAGGAAGAACAAAAAATAACCACAACTACATCAAAAACAACATCTCTTAACCCAAACACTCCTCAATTTCCAACAAGTACAGAAAAAACCTTTACCTATACTTCAAACAGAGGCGGATATAGCATCACACTACCTTCTATGAATATCGCCTATGAAGCGTTTACCCCAAGCCAATCCTTTGAAGAACAAGGTGTAAAATGTAGCTACGGTCTTAGAGTTATCGCTCATAAAAATAAAGATCTCTTGCAAACTTCCCCAGCACTGATCATCTACGAATGCCCAGCTAGCGAAAAACTCAATAACCTTGGAGCAAATTACCTAGTCAAGACCATAGGAAACAAAACTTTTGTATTCCAAATCTTAGACAGCGCTTGGATAAACTTTGCAAATGCAACCAGCATACAATAAATAATATCAATAAAAAAGAGAAGGAAGTCTGACTTCTTTCTTTTTTTCTTTCTTAAAAAAAGGGGGGATAATCAGAGATATTCTCTAAAAATTCCCCCCTCAATTAATCAGTGACAAGTACCTGCCGAAAAAGCCCTGTAAAAGCATCTCGCACTTGTGCATGAAGTGATAACTTTTTGAAAGTATTTCTTTTTAATAAAAGCCCTTTCAAAAGCAAGATCTGTTGAGGAGAAAGCTGAAATTTCTCCTCAAGCACTCGTACAATCTGAGGGCATGTACGAGTGGAATCAATGAATTTCGTAAACTGAACAAAGAACTCAAAAATTCTTACTTGTTCTGCAACTACTGGAACTTTTATCCCCTGATTTTTCAATACATTGAGCAATCGTATGATTGAATGAAATCCGTCTCCAATAAATAAAAGAAATATTTTTAATTCTTCCTCAGGAAATTTTCCTAATCTCTTCAGCCAATTATCAAGCATTCCAGGGAATGTCAGATTATAAAGCCAAAACTCTAGATGCGCAATCTGACGATTCTGAGTCATCTGCGATAACCGCCCATCTTGCTTAACCTGAGCAAACATAGCTGATAAAATACCAACTAACTTACTATATCTAGAATTACTCTCAAAAAGAGTACGATAATTAGGTACAGCATCCTGAGGATGGTAATAGAGGGAAGAATCAAAATTTATACTCCTTTTTATCGGATAATTCTTAAGAAAATAATTAAAGTCTTGAAGAGTAATCTCATCAAGATCGATAATTTCAATAGACTTTTCCTCAAGCCCTTTAAGAATCGGATCAAGATGCCTTCTTAAAGTTTTACGAAAATCTGCTTCTTGATAATTATTGCCAATCAATGAGAATGGACGCTCCCAACAGAGCATTTCATAGGTTAATTTTACCTGTTTCATATGGATAAGTTTTAAATTTATTTTTTGTTTACAAAATCAACCATACACTTTTTTGCCAGAAAGTCAAGGAAAAAACAATAACAAAAAACCAAGGAAAATCCCTGGTATCTATTCTTCTTGTTCATTCAATTGATCAAGCTGACTCTCTAACTCTGCAATTTTACTCAAAAGCTCCTGCCTATCATCTTGCATCTTAAGAGAAAAACCAGAAAGCTGATCTAACTTATCATAAGCCTTAATTCTCTGTACATTCATTAGCCCCTTTTGTTCAATATCTTGAAGTTCAACCTCCTTGAGAATCAGACTTCCTTTTTTGTCTAAATCTACTTTTACCTTGACAAACAGATTAAAAAACTGATCCGAAAGTTTGACGAGAAGATAGTGATCATCAATCCATCTCATACTATGCAATTTCCAGTATTGATTATCTCCTTCGTCCATAAAGCTATATTCCCAATTTTTACCTACAAACGGAGCAACGGTATCAACATAAGTTTCTATTTGCTGCTCAATAAGAGCTTTCTTAATTGCTGGGGAAATCTCCACATCACAATAAAAAGCATTTGAAACAGATTGATAACTAATAAGTCCTGTACAAGGAACATATCCTAGATACTTTGCAAATCGATCAGGCTTCTTCAAGTTTGAATGATAATATTCGCTACCTTCAGAAGAAAAATCAAACTTCACATCCTTTGGAATATACAAATCCACACTTACCCTCATTGGTAAAAACGGAGTCCTCTGTGCAAACAATTGATCTTTAAAGAGCTGTAGATTCAAATGATTTCCAGAAAGATTCATCACTGGAGTATTGAGATTATCTTTAATCTGAATCAGTTTTGGATCTTCTTTGTTTTTTGCCTGAATATCATAGTTAAAAACTACTCTGATATCCTTCTCATCTGTTGGGAAAAAATTATAAACATTTGAATAATCAATCAAATCAAGATTAGGTTTTAGATCATTTAACTCATCATTTAAACCTTCCAGAGAAATATGAAAAGCTTGCTTTTGATCTGAGATAGGAATGCTAAGTTCCTTTTGAATCGTTACTTTATAGGGATTTTTTAGATAGGATAAAACATCTACAATACTCACTGCTGCAATACTCATTGCTCCAGCTCACAAAACAAGCGATGAAATCAGAATCCAGAACTTGATTTTCTCCCTCAACAAAGCTTGCAAGCCAACCGCCAAGAATCCTCCTGCAGACAAGAGTCCTAAAATCACTCCTCACTTCATCACGCTAGGGAAAAACGAGGTCACATCAATATTGCTACGAACAAATCCCACAACTAAATAATAAAATCATACTCCAAGCAACACAATAAGCCAAAACATTGCAAGACACCAAACCACCAAAACCATAAATCTTACAATCTTCCAAGCTACACAAAAAACCTTACTACAAAGAGAGGCTCCCTTTGGCAATCCATCAATAAGTAAATTCCACACAAAGCGCAATCCATTAACAAAAATCAACCTAAAGTCCCAAATCTGAGTCAAAAAATAATTTAATACTGACCTATTCCCATAATTCTTTTCTGTCCTCGGAAAAATAAACGCCAACAAAAAATAGACAGGCAAAGAAAGTCAAACAAGATCTCGCAATCCCAAAAGGAATCCAACAAACAATAATCCTCTCAAAATTCGGACATTGATACCAAGTTTACGTGCAAACATCGCATACACTCAGAGCAATAAAGCACTTTCCTGAGGTCTAGATCGTCCTGAATCCTGAAATCTTTGATAAAAAGAACGTAATGCTGAATCAGATTTCTTTTCTTTTTCAATATCTACTGCAGAAGGTTTTACACTATCTTCTTTTGCATATTCCAGACTCTCGGCAAAAATCTCCTCAGGCTCACCAAGTTCATTTACAATTTGAATCGCCTCTTTTTGAGAAATTTCACTTGCATCTTCATAAAGACTCAACTTATCCTCAAAAATTTGCAAAATATCCTGGTAAAGTTCAGTATCAATCTGATTTTTCCTTACAAAAGTGTTAATCCTCTCCAAATAATCATGAAGAAATTTAAAAACATCTTTTTGAAGCAAGAACACTTTTTCATTTACTACCAATTCTTTCATCATCCTATCTATAAAAACTAAAAATATACACAATCCCGTTCTTCATCTTTAAAAGATTAAAAATCTGATTCATTCTTTGTCTGAATAGCTGAAACCGCAGTATTAAGCTGATTCCATACTTGCTCCATTCTCTGCATTACTTGCTGACCATTACTCGTCAGCTTATAGTATTTTCTCGGAGGTCCACTCGTTGACTCAACCCAAGAATAAGTCAAAAGCTGATCTTTTTTGAGACGAGAAAGCAAAGGATACAAGGTTCCCTCAACAATCAAAAGATCGTAAGCCTTGAGATGAGCAATAACATCGGAAGCATATACCTCTCCTCTACTAATAATCAGCAAGATCAGATATTCTAACACGCCCTTCCTCATCTGCACTGCAATATTATCATTTTCATACATCATTCACAGCCTCAAAAATAAAAAATATACTACCTTGCATTACAAAGTAGTATATAATTATATGGAAAGAAAAATCAAGAGAAATAAATCTGATTTTTTACGAAGTAAACAACGCGAAGCGATATTTTTTACGAAGTAAACAACGCAAAGCGATATTTTTAATTTTTTATAAAAAAAGCCCAAGAAATCAATTCTTGAGCTCAATCTAATAAATCATTTTACCAACTATCAACTCAACCTCATCATCCACCTCATCCAGAGCTTCCGCTACCAAAGCTTCCTGAGCTTCCACCTCAACTTCCTCGATCTGAGTCATGGTCACTACTTGAGGAAACAGGTTTATGGTCATTAGAATCTACACAAGAAGCTAAACCTGTCATTATCTTCATAGCCGACAAATCTCAATCTCCTGCTCCCCACTGTTGTATAGTTTGTTGCATCAGATCTTCGATCTGTTTTGCGAGCTTATTTTGAAGTCCAAAAAGTACTACCCAAGGCAATATTTTATTGATATATTCCGGATCATCCTTCAAAAGGAGCTCTATCTGTGGTCTTTCAACAGTTTCCAAATAATATTTAAATCCTCTAAGTTGATCATAGAGAGCTCTTCCCTCTGAATTTAATGTCGTATAATAAAACAATCCTCAGACTACCCTCGTTTCAACATAAAGATCGTTATTGTAAAGTCCATCAACCTGATCTTCTAATAAAGTAATTTTTTTATAAATATTGCTAATAAATTCATGACTCAACTTAATCTGAGAACGATTTCAGAAAAATGAACTAAATACCTCATCTGGTACTAATTCTGAAAAATTATTATCTTTTTTTTGCAATATTGTTTTTCTTGACGAAACATAGGAAGATCAAAAGAGTCCGAAATCCACTCTGCTTTCTTTATAAGAAATAGTAATTTTTCCTTGAGAGGCCCAATATAAAAATATAGGAGCAACAAAATCCTTTGATAAACCATGTTTAACAGAAAATGCAAACAAAGTATAAATATCTAAGGCTTTTGGAGGTAAGTAATACGGAATAAGAGGCTTTTTTCCATTATAATCAAAATCCCAAAATTTATCGAAACTAGCCACCAAAAAACAAAACACAATAGAAACAAAAACAATTAAAGAAAATTGTTCAAAGGCATATCGGTTAAAATAAAAGATCCAAAAAAAGAGAGAGAAAGGATACAAAAACACAAGGAATATAAAGATATTCAAAAAAAAGTTATGTAAATTTATATGATACCATCTAGTTTTATCAAGTTTTTTTCCTAATTCTAAATTACGATACCACTTCATAAACAACAAAGGAAGCAAAAGTGGCGAAAAATATACAACAAAGAACACTAATATCGACAAAAACAAAGAATCTTTTAAAAATACAGCTATAAAACCAATAAATCTTAAAAATCTACTTCCTTGCTCAAAATACTTACCATAATCCTGAGGAAGCTCAAAATATCCACTCGCAAAAGGCACATACACAGTCAATCCCTCTCCTGCCCTCATATACTGTTCTAGATTTCATCTAAACTCCTCAGATCAAACAAGATCAAAAATCAGATTTTCTTTTTTTCTTTCTCCATTATATCCTCGGACAGCATAATACTTATCACCATTACTCACATAATCCTTTGGCAATTTGAGAGAAAAATACGCTTTATCGATTGAAGTAGTTCACTCATTTCCGATCACATTCCAGTAAAGCTCCTGCCAAGATCCGCTTCCAAAGCTCACAATCGCATTATCCACTACATACGAAATATGATACTTATGATCTCCATAAACAGTCGAATTCGGATCTCAGATTTTAAGCTTAAGCATATTCTTTTCTCTGCTTACCTGAAATTTATCTCACTCAACCATCAGAGATGAAATACTCGTAACTCTTCCATTATTTGGATTTTTAGTAGCAATTTTCCTGAGGATTCCATGCTTTTGTTGAGAAAAATTTACATCAATTGTCTCGTTGACGAGCATAGAACCATCAGTTCTGAGTTCCATATCGACATTGTAGTTTTTAATCGTATAGTCCGCAGCAATACTGACATTAGCTAGTACTGCAATTGCTCCCAAAATTCACATTAATCCCCTCTTTCGCATCACTATCAAAAAATAAGCTAAAAACCAAGTCAAAATCTGAAAAGATAAACAAAATCAAAATTCTGACTTTTTTCTTTATTTCCCTTATCTCCTTAATAAAATTAAAGACTTATTAATATTCAAAAGGATTTTTTTCGTTCAAAAGTTCAATTCCCAACGCAAGCTTAGTCTCATCAAGCGCATAAAGTGTAGCAATCACTTCTCCCTTCTTGATCTTATCTCCAGTCTTCTTGTGCAAATACATTCCTGCCTCATTGATAATTGGACAACCAAGCCTTCTACATACGGCATTCACTTTGTGCAAGTCCATAGATTTTAACTTTCCATCATGAGTTGCTAGCACATCATAAGTGTGCTTTCCAAGCACTAAAGTTTCACTAGTAATCTCTGGATTACCCTTCTGAGCTGAGATAATTGCCTTCATCTTTTCCCAAGCTTTCCCAGATTCCAATTGATGCTTGGCAATTTCCAAAGCTTTCTTTCCTTTTGCCATACCTACAGATTCAATAATCTTTGCTGCCAAATGAAGCACTTTATCTTCCAAATCCTTTGGTCTCTGTGGATGTTGTTGGAGAATTCTGAGGACTTCACGCACCTGCATAACTGCTCCAACACCATTTCCGATTACTTCATCCGCCTTAGTAATTTCAACCGACATCTTCATTCAGAGTTTTTTTCCTACATATTCAAACTTTTGCTTCCAATCTTTTGCTTCTTCCATCGTTGTTACCTTGGCTGTTGGTCCTACAGGAATATCAATGAGCGAATGTGTCACTCCCATAGCATATTTTTTAGCCATAATCGAGCTTACCACCTTTGCTCTTGATTGCATA
>ERZ773180.322-NODE-322-length-30876-cov-6.705947_pt1 | contig 30876 bp, 40 predicted proteins | sample MGYA00511080_ERZ773180 | MGnify/ENA primary metagenome ERZ773180 (study PRJEB29015, sample SAMEA2738175) | human oral metagenome | biome: human oral; feature: human-associated habitat; material: saliva | place: China | collected 2178 ... | reverse complement strand
AATGCTTTAATAATAGTATCGTAATCGAATGCAGTTACATCGACTTTTTTAACTGGTGTTGCTGCTGTGATACCTGTAGGTTGGCCTACACCAGTACCGGATACGATAGCTTTTTCAAGTGCTTTACCCATAGCGTCAGCGATGTTATTAATCAATGCTGCTTCGAATGCTGCAAGGCTGCGTACGTCCATTTGGAAGGATACAGCTGCTACACAACGTAATTGGTAAGCTGCGAATACTAGGCTGCCTGTAACCATTTTTTGGCTAGTACCGGCTGCGTCTTCATTTTGCCATGCTGCTTCGAATTGAGTAGCGGAAGTCGGTACGGATACGCCGGCTGCGAATTGAGTACGACGTACACGAGGAAGGATATCACCATATTTGGAAAGTTTACGTACTACTTCATCGAGTACAGTTGTAGGGATTACAGCAGCGTTATCAGCTGTTACGGAAGTAGTCGCTGCACGGAATTCTTCAGGCATTTCAGCGCCTTTAACTACATGGTTAAAAAATGCATTACGGTATTCTACAGTTTCGAAGATGTTTGTCATTTCAGGTTTTTCCTTTTCAGTAAGATTAATAGTATTACCCATAGAAGGATTAACTTCTAAGGATTTAGCAATTTCTTCGCGCTTACGAATTTCAGTTTCTTCGTTATTAAGCGCTGTTAATTCGTCTTGGAATTTAGATAATTCTTCAAGATTAGCTGTTTCGATAGCGCTTCGGATTTCGAGTTTTCGCGCTTCGATTTCTTTAATTCGATTCATTTGATTTCCTTTATCTTTAACGTAAAGACAAAACTAAATAAAAAAATAATAAAAAGTATTCCTACTATATATGGTTATTTAATAAGTAAGAAGTACGGTTTTAAGCTTCTCTTTGGCAATAGTTTTTTGATATTCGGCTTCCATATTATCGAAGTTACGGTAAACGGCTTCGACTACTGTAGCGGAGTAAGCCGGAAAATCGACGACGGATACGTCTTTTAATGTTTTAATAGCGTTGATATAACGCGTATTATCGACGTAGAAGTCTTTATCGACTGTAAACGCAAAAGACATTTTATTTAAATCGCCGCGTTTAATTAACTCATAGATATCCTTAGCAGCAGTAGTATTCGCTAATTCAGCTTCGAAATATAGGCCGATTTCGTCTACTGTTAATGTAAGTGTATTATTGGAAGTACGCGCTAATAGAGTCGTATTGTCCTTGTGATTATATCGAAGTACTACGTCTGACATATCACAATTAGTAAAGGCTTCCTTTGTTACGACTTCGTAGTAGTCGACGTTATTAGCCGAATATAATTTAGTCGGTGAATCAAATACTACGGCATAGCCGGCAATTAACATATTTTCTTTAGATTCGATAACGGAATCTTGGTTACTTCTAACTTCTAACATTATGTATTATTCCTTTTCTTTATGTAACTGATATTCGTCGGCTTTATCGGCATTAATATAATTAAGGGATACTAAGCGTTTATCGCCGTCTTCTACTGGCGGTAAATCGAATAATTCCCTTGCTTCGTTTGTCGTTAATAAACCTAACGCGCCTAATTCTTTTACCATGTTAACCTTATTAGTAGTAGACGCATACGTTAAACGATTAGAATTAAAGTCGATGATGTTACCGTATTCTTTTTCTTTTTCGGTAAATACCTTAGCTGTGAATTCTTGAGATAGCTGTATCTTAATACCTTCTATGATAGACTCATAAAAGGCTTGCCATTCTGTTTCGTTGTAAGATCCGTTTACGATAGATTCGTTAATACCGAAATAAGCATATACTTCAGATTGAAGATATTTTAACTGCGCTTCTTCAGCTGATTCGGCTTTAGTACTTACCGGAATAAAGTCAGCTGTGCTATCGATAGCTGCGATACCGCCGCTTTTAGAATTAGACGATTTAAACCGGTCAGCAAATACTTCGGCTTTAGATTTCCATTCTGGCTGTGATACCATACCGGAAAGTTTTAAAATACCGCTGATTTTACCGCCATTCTCTACCTTGTTAGAAATAGATTGACGAGATTTAGATAAATTAGTTAATGTTTCGAGTAAAGGCTTATATGCGTCCTGGCCTAGTAAATCATGCGTTGAATAATTGCGTCGGATATGGATTATATCGGTATAAGGGATAACGATATTCTTAGCATTATTAAAGTTAAATTTTAGATAAAGATTGTTGTCATATTCCTTTAATTCACATGACGTAAAGTCAATAGGATAGAATCCATTAATATTCTGTTTTTCGTCCTTCTGAATGAATACGAAGGCATTACCATAAAATAGTAATTGCGACGCTATTTTATAAAGAAAATCGCTAGTACTCATGTAAATATTAGGCCGATTAGCTAATAAGTTATTAATAGCTGACTTTTGAGTATTCCGGCCGCTATCGTCTTGAATGATATGTACCGGTTTTAATTTAGCAACGTGGCGCGCTATTGTATCGACGCATGATCGGACTGCTAAGTCGTTATAGATTTCAGCGTTATAATTCGTAATAAAATTAGTATACGAATTAATTAACTGCGCGTTAGTGTACTTGTTACTATCTATTTGTGTAGGCTTTACATTAAAGATAGTATCGATAAGATTTCTAAATTCCATTATTTAACCTTTCTGAATTTGGCTTTTAATTTAATAAATATATAGCGAATGCAAGCCGCAATAATAATTAAGGTAGCTATTAATAGCGGAAGCATAAACCTAATAATAATGTAGAGTAGAATTATAATAATTAGTAAGTAGATAATATCTAACATGATTTTTAATCCTCTTTAGTGTAAAGATAAAGATTTAATAGTTAGCATTCATATAAGAATACATTTCTTGATTATTTAAATAAATGGTATATGCGTCTAGTATCGCGGCGAATCCGTCTATACGGATACCGTCTTTATTACGATTTTTACACGGCTGCATATTGCCGTTAATATCGATATCGGCTTCGACTGAAGCTAAATTCCATATCGTAATAGGATTGTTATTATAGTTAATAATCTTATCTTCGATATCGTTTTTAATCCGCTGCATTGGAATAGATAAGGTTTTCTTTCCTTGTATAACAGCTTCAGCGATATCCTTACCATAATTCATTTGAAGATTTTCGACTAATTGCGCGCTTCCCCAGGAATCATATCCGAATTTATAAGGGAAGACTTGATAGGTATTTTGCATTTCTAAATACCAGTCGAGTATATCGAGGGGATTGATATTCTTCCCTTTTGATAGTCGAAGTAATCCGTTATTGTACCAGGCCGAGTAAGGTTTATTATCGCGCTTTTCGTATTCGAGTAGTCTATCTTCCGGAATCCAATACATCGATTTAACATATATCTGATCTGAAGATTGTTTTTTAAATAACATACAAGCCGATGTTAAATCTATTTGTTGTGATAAATCCCAACCGCCGATATAATAGCAGTTTTTTAATTCTTCCATATCAAACGTATCCGGATTAATAATTTTGTCGGCTGATAAGAAGGCTGTGTTTCCGTTAACTGGAATATTAAAATCCTTACATAAAAGGTTAGGTAAATTTCGGTTATCTTCTTGTGCGCGCTTAACTTTATCGTAAAGATAATCGATTTGTTTAGATACGCCTAGATTAGGATTCGCTTTAATCCATTTAGTCGGATCGTCTACTTCGTCGCGTGAATCTAATTCATAGACTATCGGAAGTACTCTATCGTCGTTAGAATAATCTTTATTTAAATAATGATTTATAATACGTGTACATTCATCGTACTTTAAGTCGTAAATGTTATCGCGTATCATACCGGACGTAGAAGTAATAATAGATAGCGGCTGCTGCCTTGCTGACATACCGTCGACTATAACGTCGTATAAGTTTTTATCCTTGATTGCATGTAATTCATCGATAAAACTAGCGTGTACGTTAAGGCCGTCGAGGGTATTCGATTCTGATGATAAAGGCTTAAAAATTCCGTCGCCGATACTACATTTAATTTCGTTTATATAAATCTTAGCGTATCGGCTTAATTCAGGGGATTTCTTAATCATCTTTTTAGACGATTCCCATATTATTTTAGCCTGATCCTTTTTAGTAGCAGCGCTATATAGTTGTGCGCCTTCTTCGCCGTCAGCATATAAAAGATAATTAGCAATCGCCGAAGCGAATACTGATTTACCATTCTTTCTAGCGACGATTAAGATTAATTCGCGATATTGTCTTAATCCTGTATCTTTGTCGACGAATCCGAATAGCGCCGATAATAACGCCTTTTGCCATAATTCTAAGATAAAAGGTTTACCGGCTGACTTTCCTTCGCCGTGCTTACAAAATGTTTGAATAAATTCTATAACGCGGTTAGCTTTGCTTTCATCGAAGATATATCTGTTAGGATTATTAACTTTATAGTAAAGATAATCATATACCGCTGCTACCTTCTTACTAACGATAATATCGCCGTTTGTAATCTTATTATGATATTGCAGTATATAATTCATAGCGTTTTACCTATTAAGAAAAGCCTCTAAAGAAGATTTAGATTCGTCGTCTAAATCGTCAGGCAATAAAGACATAAGGTTTTTAATTACTGTGTTATAACTGCGTATCATATTATTATAGACTTTTATAGAAGAAGATTCCTTTACGCCGGATTGGTTAGCGCCGTTTTGATATTCTTCAGTACAGCCATTAATAGCTATATCTATCTGAAGTTTCGAAAGGGTTAATCTCATAAAGGCAGCGTCTGATATTAATCCTTCAGCGATAGTATAGGTAGTCTTATCTAGTAAAGGTTTAAAGATTTTCTTCAGCTTATTAATTTCACGTTTAAGCTGCTTTTCTTGATCCGTCATAATTAAGCCTTTTCTGTTGTTAAATAACTAAAAGAAAAAGTAACGGCCTTTTCGTCATGGTAATTATCAAGGTTAAATAAATCTACCGAATAGAATTTAAAGCGCGTGTTAGCTATCGTTAATTCTACTGTATTAGTTAGGCTGTTACGGAATTGATTAATAATATCGGTAGTCGTCTTTTCATCGTCTAAGATGAGTACGACGTAATTATCTGTATCGCTTAGAAGGATACTATTAACGTCATAGTCTTTATTGTAAAGACTTAGTACGATGTTTCTATTTTGTGATTGTTTCATTTGAATTCTTCTTTTCTTTTAATAAGTTTAAGATAGTATCTTTATTAATTGTCTGACTAAAATCAGTCTTATAAGGCGGCATAGTAGAAGATTCCCATTTCTTATTACTAAGATTGTATTTACGCCAGGTTAAATCTTTTTCCTTTGGATAAGGAAGGCTTTTAAATAATGAATGAGATAACAATTCTTTTTTTTCTTTATGGTTGCCTAATATATATATATATTTGAATTGATGTCCTTTGTATCGATCTATACCATATTCTTTTAATTGTTGAATGGTAGGCCGGATAGTGATTCTAGTATCGTTATCGTCTTTTTTAAATAAATCCCTTGTTTGTCTAGGGTGAATCTTATAGCCGTCGAATAAATAAATATCGGAATCTGATTTTCCGACATAAGTAAAGTTAGAAGCCTGATAAACATATCCGCATTTACCTAACATACCGTCAGCCCATGTAAATAAGACTTTAATAGATAAGTTATTCTTAATCCATTTAATAACGGCTTTTAACATTTGTGATTCTGAATTCTTAGGCATATTATTAGTCATACACATTCTTCCGATTTCTAAGTAGTCTTCAGATACTAGATTATCGAATAAGCATTGTATAGTATGTAGTGGCCGAGTACCATAACCGAGGGTAACACAACCGACTAACTTATTATCTAAGAAGCAGCCTAAAAAGTATTTATTAATTTTAGGAAGCGTATTCGAATAATGATATTCCTGTATCATGTCGATAGCTTTTTCTTTTGTAATTGGCTTTATTGTAAAGTTATATTTCATAGTTTTATGATGTATAATTATTATCTTTAATGTAAAGATAACTATACCCTTAGTTAAAAAGTGCTTTTAGTATGCGAAAAAGAGGGCGCACGGTCTTCCGGCTTTTTTTCTTTTTGCATATGGTAGGGGGGACTTTTTCCAATAATAGATTTTTTGTATATTAATGTTGTTTTCGTTTTTAGTAAGCGATAGCCGTATCATGTGTAGCGTATCTATCTAGTATCTGTATCGTCGCTAACGCTAATAACATTACCGCGGCTATCGAAGGTAATGCTTCTACTTGATATTACCGACTTAGATTTTTTAAATCGATTATGTATTTCGTTATGACATTCGTTACACAATAACATTAAATTAGATTCGTTTAATGTAATGTTAGGATCGACTACGTTAGATTCTGTTATCGGAATAATATGATGTACTTCTTTTGAATTTATAGCGCCGCATTTTTCACAGGTATAAAATTTTGCCTTCCGAATTTTAGAAGCTAAATTTTTCCATGCTTTAGAATTATAGAAGTACTTTAATTTAGGATTAGCCATAATTATTAATGTTGTTGATGATGATGTTATTGTTATTAATGTTAATGTTATATATGTAGTGTTATATGTATTATTAAGTGAGTAGCTATTAAGAGTTAAATAAATAATGATTAATTGGCGGCCAGTATTAGGCATGATTAATTATATTATGCGTAATAATATATATAGGAGAAGTTTAAAATCTTTTCCCCTGTTTTCCTCTATAGGAATGTAACATATATATTGAAGAAGTTTTTAATGTAAAGATAGTTAAAAAGTGTACCCTGGTAAGGAGATTAACCCAGGATACACTTCTTAATAATAGTTTTTAGTAAAAAAGGAGGTTTTGTTTTACAATGACTATTACTCTTGGTAAAAAAGGATATGTTTTATATCCTTTCACTATATAAGGTTATTTTAATAGTAAGAAGTACGGATTTTAGATAAATAAATGTTATTTAGCGCCGATTAGTTATAATTATCTAATTCTGATCCGTAATCTAGTTAAGAAAAAAAGTTTCACTTTTTTCGTGAAATTCAGATACAAAACTTCATTAAAAAAGTGAAGTTTTTTTAACGAAAAAATGTCGATGAAGCCAGTAAATACCTATATAGTTGTAAAAAAAATACTGCAATTTCACACCAATATAAATATATGTAAGATTGCAGTAATTATCTAGGTTGAAGGGCATTTTTTAGAGAATCAGCTTATGTATCGTTTGTATCTTATTGCAGCAACACAGGATTAAGCATAATTAGATAATGAATCATATTAATATGGTTAGCTTAAATTAAGTTGTTAGGATCTGTTAAGGATATGATTAAGATAATTCCTGGCGACGGATTTAATTCCCATAAATACAAACGTAACTAATTTTCATCAAAAAAAGTTTCATCTTTTTGATGAAATCAGAATCCAAAACTTCACTTTTTTGATGAAGTTTTTTTGAGTAAAAAATACCGATGAAGTTAGGTTTTACCTACATAGTTGCTTAAAAATCCTTGCAATTCCACACCATATATAATATATGTAGAATTGCAGTCTGAAGCCAGTAGCTATAAGGGATTCTACCGTTATTATCCAAAAAACATTATTTAACAGCTTATCCTAATTTCTAAGGTTGAAATTTGGCTGCCGTATCCTACTAAGATAAACAATCCTTAACAGCTTATTTTGGATATTAGGTTAGGTTAGATAATGAATCATTAACATATTGTATATCAAACATTATTTAACAGCTTATCCTATAGACTAGGTTTTAAAATTGGATATTGTATCCTATTATGATGAATATCCATTAATAGCTTGTTTAGTACTAGATAATGTTAGATAAAAGCTATTAATTGCTGCCAATATATTATAGTTAACATGGAAGAAGTATTTATCATGATTAAGCTGCTATTAAAGGGCAGCAACAATAATTATCTAACCATTCTTAACAGGCTAATACTTTATGATCCGTTGTAAAAGCTGTTAAGGAAATTAATCATTATCATAACTAGATACATCATCAATTTAGAATAGGTTAATCGCGGCCTATGATGAATCATTTATTATCTAACCACGTCGGAAGTACTATATCAGATTAGATTAGTTTAGCTATCGGATATTGAATCCTGGCAGCATTATTATATAAGACTAGATATTATGTTAGGTTAGATAATGAATGCTAAGTACAGCCGCCGATAATATACTACTATTATTAATAGCTATTAGATGATGATATCGTAGTAGTTAATTCAGATAAGCTAACGATATTTATAACGATATTTAGACTTCGTATGATGTATTTAGATAATATTAACGATATATCATATTAGAAGCGTTTTAATACTCTTAACGTAAGAATTTCTCTTAACGATCCACTACAAACATAGATAATAACTACATTATTAATAATTACAACATTTTTAGAAAAAATTTTACATAAAGTCTTGACTGTAAAGATAAAATAGCCTATAATGATATTAGATACAAGCGACGCACGAGGTGCCGACTTGACATAATTAGACGGCTTTTATTTTAACGTGGACAAAATAATCATAACTACAGCCGTCAAGATAACCCTGAAATTATTCTTAATAATTACCAGGCCTACAAAATAAATTTGATATCAAATTACAGATACAGCGTTATTAGCTGATTATTGTTAGACAAAATCTTAAATAATCAGCTATGACGGTGTATTTTTTGTTATATCGAATGAGATAAAAAAAATTTTCCAAAAATTTTTCGAAAAACTGCATAAAGGATCGTCTTTCGTAGGTAATATATCATCGACGGAAGCAATAAAGGATAAGAGAAGTTTCTGTTTAATACTTATTATTTAAAACGAAAGGCGATTAACTATGACAGTAGTTACTACATCAAATAAGTACAATTCCTTTAAACATGACTTAGTTACCGGCGATTTTGGCGAAGCCTGGACGGTTAAAGCGTTAATGGATATTCAAGGTACAGAATTATTTAAATGTGATACGCCGGCTTTTAGAAGTATCGACGTAGACTTTACTACAGATTTAACATTATCTAAATCTAATAATGTCGACGAAATTATTAATTCTGAATTTCCATTAATAGAAGTTAAAACTGATTTAAGCACGTATCCGAATCAATGTATTGAAGTTATATCTAATATGACTATTAATAGTCCTGGTTGGGCATTAGTAACGGAAGCGACGCATATATTTAGCGTATATCCTAAGTTAAATAAATGCTACATTTACGACGGCAAAAAATTTAGAGAATATGCTGAATCGATTAAAGATGATCCAACTATTAAGACTTCGATACTTAATACAGCCGGCCACGGTAATAAGACGCTTTACAATTCTAAAATTAAGCTAGTTAACAGAAATAAGTTAATAGAATTAGGAATCGTAACGCGAATTATCGATTTAAAAACATATGATTATCTTTACGTTAAAGATAAAACTAAGCATTAAGGAGTACTTAACGATGACAAACAATAGATATTATCCAGTATTAACATTATTAGTAACAGCAGCATTAGCCGCGATTACATTAACATTATTATTTAACAATTTTATTTTAATAGGGACGTTAGCAGCATTAGTAACTGTATCCTTTGAAATATGGAAATTTACATTCGGAAGGATTCGCTAATTATGGACATTAAAAAATTATTAGACGTATATACCTTAGCTAAGGCAAGAAGCGAATCCAATATCGAAGTAGTCGAATATATCGTCGATATTGACGCTGCATTAAGTCGGATCAGCAAAAGACATAGATTCATACTTACAAAGATACACTTCGAAGGATATAGTCAGGTAGAAGTAGCTAATATGCTAGGGATTACTAAATCGACGTTAAACGGCGTTTATGCTACGGCATTAGAAGCATTTAAAAAGGAATTCACACGATGAATAATGTTAATACTCTAAAATTCGCTAATAACCTATTAAGTTATAACAATTATACCGAAGCCGAGATTATGGAATTCATATCGACGGCTAAAACTCAATACGAATATGACGCAATTATCGATAGTCTTTACCTTAAAGATAGACATGATAATCGCGATACTAAGAATCGACGCGAATACAGCTATCATACAGCCGATTCTATGCGTAAGAAGCGTAATCGCGAAGATTCATTAAATTATCTAAACGAAGTAAAACATATCCAATTAACAGATTTTTAATTTAAAAAAAGGAGATATATCTCATGAATACAACTTACACACACGCCGATAATACACATAAATACTATCAAACAAGAAGTACTTTAGTAACGAAAGAAGGCCGCCTTCAATCCAGTAGATTATTCGCTACTAAAGTAAGTATCGATTATAGCTTCGACGCTATTAATCGTGGTTTAACTCAAAAAGACGTATTTAATTTTGTAATGGTACTTGCGCAATATATCAAGTCTGATAGCGTATTATATGTTTATGATAAAGGTAAACGCCATAAACGGCCGATGACTAAAAACGATATGCGCGAAATCCTAGAATTAACTAAAGGATCATTTAATAACTTTTGGGCAAGATGTATTAAAGCTAATGTTTTAAAAATAGATAAAACTATCTCTAATAACGATATTACGCGTCAAGTGATTTACGTTAATCCGGCATTTATGCAACCTAATTATAGTATTACGGCTAAGGCTTATTGGCTATTTAAAAATGACTTAGATACTAAATTAGACGATACTACTATTGCTATGTATACTGACGAATTTAATCGTCAGTATGGTACACATAAACACGAAGACGCTGTTACTTATTTAGAATCTGAAGAATCTGTTAAGGAATCTAACGTTACAGAAATCGAAGTTAATTATACGCCTGAAGACGAAGTTACTGCTGTGGAAGTTAACCCTGAAGAAGAAATCGTATCCGAAGAATTAACTGAAGATACTGTATCACCAATTAAATATAAAAAACCTGTTAAGATTGTACCTTTAGGGGAAGCTAAATCTGAATATGAAGTATTAGCTGCTAAAATGCGTAAGAAATTGTTAGATAATAATGTATCTAATCGGCGGACGTTAACTAATATATAGTCGTGATTCTTATAAATAATCAATAAATTATTACTTCCGATAAGTATATAAGTATCGGAAGTAATTTTAAAACGAAAAATACAGATAGTTACTGCATTCTTTGATGAATGATATAACTATCTGTATAAATTTCCTGGAATGTATAGAATATTTATTTAAAATAATGGTTTATTTTGTGCATTCTGTATTTTTATCTTACGTTTCTGTTTTTGTATACTATGTAAGTCGGCGGACGTAAAATCAGATAAATCTTTACGGCGCGGATCAGGAATTAACTTTACATTATTTAAATACTTATCTTGATAGATATTTAATCCTAAATTAAATACTTCAAAAAATTCTAGATTATATTGATCTCTTAATTCGACAAAATCATCATAATCGCTTCGATTAATTAATAGGCTTTGTCTAATACATTGTTTATGCGCTTCTAACATATCCCTAAGGTAAGTAAACGCCTTATTAGCTTCTATAGTATCATTAGAAATATTTTCTTTAACGCCGCTAACAATAGCTTCAAATAATTCGGCTACTGTTAACCGTTGAGTATAAGCGATATCCTTAAATCTGAAGTAGTCGTCTAAAAAGATATAATAATTAATCTGACGTTTATTTTTAATTCTTAAAGCCGTATTAGTATCTGTATCGATAGCAGTAGTTGTAATAGCTACTTTATCGGCATTCTTAATATTCGTATCGATAGTAGTTTTACGTTGCTTTAAGATATCTAAATTCAACTTAGCCATTATAATAATCTCCCCTTAATTAATTCGTTAGTAACGTTTAAGAAATCATCGTAACCAATACTTTTATTAGAATATTCGACGATATCTTTACCGATACTAGCTGATTCAGCTAATACGGAAGAATCACGAATAACAGTATTAAGTACATTGAAATCCTGACGCATTAATTCAGTAGTTAAGTCGGATATTTTACGTCGCTTATACTGATTAACGATAACGGCGTCGATAGTCTTACCTGGTTTAACCTGGCTTAAAGTTTCTGTAAGTAAAGATAATCCTCTTGATGATACGATATCCGGTTTAATGATACTAATAATGGTATCGGCCGCTATTAATGCGTTAATATTAATAATACCTAACGACGGCGGACAGTCTAAGATTATATAATCATAACCAGTAATCGCTTCTAAACTAGCTTTTAATTTATTAGCTGAAATATCTTTACCGTAAAGATTAGTTAATTCGATACTACCAGGAATAATATCGTATGCTTCACCTGGTACAATATGATAGTTATTTTTCGTCTTAGTAAATAATTCGTAGCTACTACCATTAATAGATTCAGGATTAACAAAATCGGTTAATGTAGCTTGCGGATCTAAATCAATAAATAATACTTTTTTGTTAAATACTTTAGATAAAATAGCGCCGATATTAAATGCGCATATAGACTTACCTACGCCGCCTTTTTGATTAATAAAAGCAATAGTTTTCATAAGTTTTACCCCCTAATTTTAACTACAGTATACGCTATGTTATCTTCAATGTAAAGATAATTATTATATCTTTAACCTAAAGACTTTTTTTATTTAAATAAAGGAATGAAATATATGTTTGATAATCTTAAAGTAGCCACTATCAAATTATTCGCGTTAGATACAGTAGTATTAACGTTAATCGTCGCCGAAATCGTTAGAGTAATCACTCATTATCTAACATTTAATATCTTATTAGTCGATTTATTCGATATATTTATTATACCTTGCCTTATCGTAGCATTATCTATGTTTTCGTTACACTATAAGCAGCTTAAACGTATGGTATTAGAAGATAATGATTGACTTATATCTATACCAGGATTAATATATAATTAGTTGAAGGATTTTAATAATAAAAGAAGCGTTAGCTATTATGGCTAACGCTTTTTCCTTGTAAAGTTTTAAATTTAATGATATCATATCATTAATGATAATAATGAATCGCAAGTTATTATTATGTACGCGAATTTTATTCGGTATACAACTTCATCAAAACGTGCAAAAAAAAAGCCTACCAATTTTGTTACCAGCAAAATTAGAAGGCGTATGCTAGACAAGTACCAATACCATACTTGCTAACTTTTTAATTTGTACTATTATTATAGCATATTAACAGTAAAATACAAGCATTTAACTGTTTTTACCTATATAAAATGGGTACTTGTTTAGCATAGCTAAGATATTAATAAAAATATCTGTAGGCTATGCTTTTTTTGTTGCCTAGCTGCATAGGGTAAGAATAGAATAATGCAGCCAGTTAGCCGGTTAACTGCTTAAAACAGATCCGGAATTATATCCTGGTTTATCCAGGTTATAAAGCGCTGCCGGCGCTATATAAGGGAAAGCGATTATTATAGTTTCGCCTACGGTTTTGAATAGCCGACGCTATAAAATATTCATGGTTTACTGATACATACCTATTTTGAAGTACAGTATTCCATAAAAGGTAGAAGATGTAGCGACGCCTATTCTGTTTAGCGATTGAAATAACAGATAAATTAGCTACAAAGGGTAAGGTTAAATCGCTAGACTTAGATTCTAGTAGTCGCGTAAGCGACGGGATTACATAGGTACATCGGTAACGATGTAATTAGTAGGGCAAATTGGATTTAGACGCTAAATAATATGTACGGTAGTAGAATACCGGCTATAAATAGGGCATACGAATACGGATACTTCAGTAAACTGTGTTTGATAATGTATAGTATTCCTAGTAAAGTTAAATAAATTTTTATTTTAAATAATTTTACTGGGGATACTATGCGCCGAAGCCGTTGCTTAGTGCCTATGTTTGATACGCCTTTCAGGCGTCGACGTCAATACGTCCAAAGTACTTTTATCTAAATTAGATAAGAATAAAGACAAAAAAAAGCGACTAGGGAAATTGATCCTTAGTCGCTTTTCTTAAAGAAATATATAGTCAACAGTACATTATATACTGCGGCTGATAATGAATACATTATTATGTTATTTAAAACTTAACAAAGTCATACGATACTGCTGCGCCGTCTAAATTCTTACCTTTAGGATTAGTTATACTCTTAAAGGCTTCGACTCTTAACCGATCGCGTTGATAGTGAATCGTACCGTAGATATCACTATTGATAACCGCTATACCGCCGCCGATACGATTTTTCTTTTCTTGTTTAATAGCATAATAATTATTGTTGATAGTATTATTATCGTTAGTTGTTTCTTTTAACAGATAATCAGATTTATCTTTACTAGCAAGATAATTAGCTTTTTTATCAGATTCTTCTTGACTAGAAGTCGTATATTGTACTGTAGGAGGTTTAGTCTTAGCAGTTTCAATATAATGTACTACTTCTTTCGTATCAGAATCTGAAGTATATTTGTTAGATAATTGCTGCGCTTGTTTAACGGAATTAAAATCGACTTTTGCTATCGACTGTAAAGGAATCGTAGAATCTTGTATTCCTTTATTATAGAAGTAATAACATAAGCCGCCTAATAAGCTAATAATGATAAGAATTCCGGCAGCAATTATAATTCTTTTATTTAACAGCTGAAGCATAATCTGTAATACCTCTAGCAATAGCAGCAGCAAAATCGTCAGCATTATTAATTAATAATAACGCGTCTTCATTATTGTCGATAAAAGCTACTTCTACTAAAACAGCCGGCATATGTGTACGTTTTAAAACTGTTAATTCAGGCCTAACTTTTAATCCTCTATCAAGTGTATTAAGAGAATTAACTATCTGATCTTGAATGCAATTAGCTAATATTTCAGATGATCCGCCTAAATTATATACTAAACATTCTGTACCTTTAGCTTGTGTATTAGCTGCGTTACAATGAATTGATACAAATATATCGCTGCGCCATTCGTTAGCAGCTACGCATACAGGGTAAGGACGATCAGCATAATCGGAATCATAATTTAAATTATCTGACTGCATAACTTTTGTTTCATAGCCTACATTATTTAAATAAAAAGCTACTTTATCGCCGATATTACTAGCTATTTCAGCTTCAGTAATACCGTATATATTGTTAACAGCGCCGCAATCATATTTTAAATCGTGGCCTGGATTAATAAATATCTTCATTTATTTAACTTCCTTATCTTCTAACTTATCCGGTACGCCGTTATGGTTATTGTCAATCCATAGGCCTAAGAATCCGACTAACGCCGTCAATACTGACGGTATAAAAATATGATCGATTATGTTAATACCAGTCGTGATTATCTTATTGCTATTGTCGCTAACATAGCCGGCAATAAATGACATGATGAATTGAATAATAACTAATAATATCGGCAGTATCATTATTAGGATAAGTAGGCGCGTAAGAATAACGCCAGTAGGTTTTATTCTACTGGCGCGAATATTCTTATAAGCGCCTTTTATTGATTGTATCGCTTTATTCTTGATATCCATTTAACTTTACCTTAAAGATAATTATTTAAAAATAATACCTAAGATAGCAATTACTACCGGAATCATAAAGCCGAAGAATATAGCGACGCCTTGAATTTTTTTATCTTTATCGTAAAGATTATCTAATTTAGATTCATGGTTAGATAATTTATTATCTATGTCTTTTAATGTAGATTCTAATTGAGTTACGCGCGAATTCATAGCATTTTGTTGCGCCTGGAAATCATGAATCGTATTTCTAATATCTTTTACGATATCTAAAATTAAACTGATATTATCCATTATTAGCCTTTATTATAATGTTTAACTAGCCATTCAGATACGGCTTCTTGATAAGCAGCCGGTACTAATTTAATATCTTCGTTAGCGACTGTTTCGTCTAAAGTGTATTTACCGAGGATAACTAATTTAGAGTATGCGCTAATAAGCCATGGTTTAAGTTTCTTCATGATTATTGCTTCCTTCCAATTCTAATATTTGTGCTTGTAAATCAGCTAACGCTTCTAATACGTATTCAGGGTTTAATTCGACTGTATCTTCTTCGTCGCTGCTATCATTATTTTCATTATCTAACTTCGGCTGTACTTTATCTTTTTTAGTAATATCAACTATCTTATCAATTAAGTTAAATAATGAATTATATTGCATTTCGGTTACTATTCTAAATCCTGGTTGTAGATCAGGAAGTAGCGCTTCTTTATAAGTACTCATACCGATTACGATATTTGTATCTGTTAATAATATGTACATAGATATCACTCAAATTTATTAGTTAATTTATTATATTTCTTACCACTATTAGTATAAATTTCAATATTAGGATTGCCGTAAGCTAATTTAGTATTATAATCAGCAGCAATAATATCAGAATTATCGCCGAGTATTAACTTTTTAACTTTAGGGGAATTTCTTAGACTGAAGCTATTACTTAAACCAGTTTTATAATTATAACTACCTAAACTTAATTCTTCTAAATCTTTGCAATTTTCAAAAGCATTCATAGCAATTTTAGTTACTAACGGCGCTGTAATTTTTTTTAGACTGCTACCGTTAAAAGCTAGATTATTTATCGTAGTTGCACGGAAATAAACACGAATAGGCTTAATAGTTTTATCATCTTTATATTTATTAACAGGAATAACAGTTTCTGTAAAATTTATTTCTACTTTACTAGTCATAAAATCGATAATAGCTTTTGTAACTTCTTCATCGGTAAGCCCTGTGTTAATCGCGTTAGAAATAGAGACTAACATAGTATCGCTATAAGGAAAACCATTAATTCGCTTAATTTCGTCGGCGAATTTACTTAATTTACCTTCAGAAGTTACGCCTTTACTATTAATAGCTTCTTTAATAGCGTCTTTCTTAGTCTGAATACTATTAACTTCATTGATTATATCTTGAATATTCATATAGTATTCTCCTTAGTTATTTAAATTTCTTAAAGCTGTTAGAAGGGAATTCATATCATTATTATATTGTGTAGTCGTTACATAACTATTTAAATTAGTCTTAGTAGCATACGAAGTATTAGCTTCGTCTTTAGATAAATAACTATCAAGACTTGTTTTAGTAGCGTATGTATCATTAGCATTATCTACTGTTAGATAATTATTTAATAGTATTTTATTAGCATAAGTAGAATTAGCTTCATTTTTAGATAAATAAGTAGTATCAGCGTTAGCTGTTGTTAAGTAATTATTTAAATCGGTTTTCTTAGCGTAAGTACTATCAGCAGTAGTAGACGTTACATAATTATCTAAACTAGCAGTCGTAGCATAGTCATCTAAATCTGTTTTCTTAGCGTAAGTAATAGCTGCGTCATTATTAGATAAGTAAATTCTAGCTGCGGCAGTTACCGTTAAACAATTATCTAATTCTATTTGCTTAGCGTAATCCGATTCTGCGTCAGCTTTAGATAAGTAAGTATTATTAGCAATATCGGTAGTTAGATAATTAGTTAAGCTATCGGCAGTTAAATATGTACCTAATTCATTATGTTTAACAAAGTTATTCGCGTCGGTTTTATTAACGTAAGTATCGGACGCTTCGGCTTTACTTAGATATAAGTTATCAAAATCTACTTTTTTAACGTATGTATTAGGCGCTTCTTGTTTAGTCAAATAAGTACTAGAAGCGTCGTCTTTTGTTAAATAAGTCGTATTCGCTGTATCAGTTGTTAAATAAGTATTTAATTCTGATTTCTTAGCATAAGTAGTAGCCGCGTCAGTTTTAGATAGATATGTATTAGAAGCTACTGTATTAGTCAAATAATTATCTAAATCTGTTTTTTTAGAATAAACAGATTCCGCGTCAGTCTTAGATAAAAAGACGTTACTAGCTTCCGCTGTCTTCATATAGTCGCTTAGACTAGCTTTAGCAGCGTATGTAGTATCGCAATATTCTTTTGTAGGATAAGCGGATAAGTCTACGTTTCCGCCACTACCGCCGCTTCCTGGATCGCCTTTAGGGCCTTTAAGTTGTGCTATCTGATCCGGAGTTAAATCTTCGAATCGCAAAGGATCACCTTTATCACCTTTAGGGCCTTTTAATAATTCTAACTGATCCGGAGTAAAGTCTTCGTAAGTAAAAGGCTTACCAGGTTTTCCGTCTTTACCAGGTAAACCAGTATCACCTTTAGGGCCTTTAAGTGCTAATAATTGATCAGGAGTAAAGTCTTCGTATGTAAAAGCTTTACCAGGACTGCCGTCCTTACCAGGAGTACCAGGCGCGCCAGGTAAACCGTCCCTACCGTCTTCGCCTTTGTCTCCCTTTGGCCCTTTTAATAAAGCTATCTGATCCGGAGTTAAATCTTCGAATGTAAAGGATTTACCGTCTTCGCCTTTAGGGCCTGGATCACCTTTAGGGCCTTTTAAAGCGGCTAACTGATCCGGAGTTAAATCTTCTACGTTAAGAGTACCAGGATCGCCTTTCGGCCCTCTTAATGCTTCGAGTTGATCCGGAGTAAAATCCTCATAGCGGAATGGATCGCCCTTTTCGCCTTTACCGCCTGGAATACCGATATTGACATTAATCTTATTAGGTATATTTACGATTACTTCTTTTTCCATTATTTAAACCTTTCACTATCTTTAATGTAAAGATATATCATGAATAATCTTAACGCTACCCATAATTAACTTATAAGAATAAGTATCGCTTACTATAAACACGTCGTAGAATCCTTTAAATATGGATTTAGGTATAGTTAAGGATTTAGCGGCCGGAATAGTAACGTAAATAGATTTATCTTTAATTTCGCAATCAGCTTCTAAGATTAATTCGTCATTAATAGTACGGAGTTTACATATAGCATGCGCATGCGATAAGTCTACGTTATCGCCCTGAATCGTATACATTCGATTCCAGTCATTACCGATATGTATTGTTTCGGAAAATCGTTTAATATAATCCATTATTTAAACTCCCTTATTGAAAACGACGTCGACAAATACATACATAGTTAGCAGTACCAGGCCTAAAAACATAACCTCTAAAGCTGCCGGTATCGTTAGAGTGTAGTGAGTATTGTGTACCTACTATAACCTTACGTCCTTCACGTTTACAAATTACATTTACGCCTAAGGAAGATTCGCCAGCAATAACTACCTGATTTCTATCATTTAGATTCGCGTGAGACTCTTCTACGGTTAAAATCCAATGGCATTCATCTTCACGGAAGCCTTCCGGAATAGGTAACAGTTGATTGTGGTTGATAGTGCCGGACGTAATTATCATATCGTCGTCGAATAAGAAAGGTTTAAACGTATTAGTCTTATCCTTACCATACCAACCAGGACGATTATAACAGCATAAATTAGCTTGTGATGTTTGTTTAGCACTACCGATATCGAGATTTTCGCCGTTAGTACCGCCTACATCAATAGAATGTATTTTATTAGTGCCGCCGTCTAATTTAATAGAAGACTGGTTACGTTTAAACGTGATATCACCTTTCATCGTACCGCCGGCTAATGGTAAATATTTAACTGTTTCGTTTAAGACGTCTTCAGTCGTAGCGATTTCTTTACTGCCATTAGACGAGTTATACCATTTAGGTTTATTTTGACTGTGTAGCAATAATTGAGTCGTAGCATTTTTATTAGCGCGATCTTCCGTTACGCCAATGTCAAAATTGCCATTAGAAGCAATTCTAATTTTTGTATCGTAATTGCCATTACCATTATTAAAGCCAATACTTGAATTGTTAAGACTAAGATTCCCAGTCATGGAATCGCCGGTTTTCTTAACATACGTTTTTTGCAATAGATCAGTAACTTCATCGGCTAATTTAGGTAAAGTAACAGATTTATCGCGTAGCTTACGAGTCGTAACGCTTGAATCAGGGTGATCTAATTCCGCTAATTCTTTATGAGGTTTAATCATGTCGACGATATCTTTTTTCGTCGCGTACATAATAGATAAGTCGAGGATAACTTTAACATTAACAGCATTATCGGTAACTGTATCGATATTAATAATTTTTTCTTGAATAGGATACGTTTTATCATATACTAATTTAGCTTTATCGCCGCATGTAGTATATGCGTATAGTTTTTCTTGGCCGTCGTCGATTTTAGCCATTAAGCCGATTTCTCTAAAGTAGAAGCTAGTATTAACTAAGCTATTACTTACTCTAAATTGTAGTCGCATTTGGCCGGCGTGTACTGTTTCATTTTTAGCGATAGGTAAGGTTAACTTAGGAGATTTAACCGCCGTTAGACTATCGATAGCTGATCCAGTCGCTGTACCGTCGCCGATTACGACTTTCGTAAATGTTAAAACGTGGCCGGCGCGGCCTTGCGTTAACATATCGCGGCCGGCATTCGTTAACTTCAGTACGTCGAAGTCGCCTGTTTTGTTAGCCATAAATATATATTTCCTTTATTTAAAATTTAGTATGAATTAATAGTTGAGGGATATATTCAGATTCCGTATTAGTACTAGAAGTTTCGATAACATAATTAGCGTCAGCCGGAATAAACAATTCTTCGACTTCAGATACGACGCCGCTAAAATATACTTCTTCGCCGAGGTTTAAATAAGTAGTAAAGAAGTATCCTAAATGCGCCGGCTTCCATTGATTGATAGAAGCTAATAAATCAGTCCAATTATCGATAGTACCGTCTTGCACTTCGAATCGTAATTTATATTCGCTGTGTAATTCTGTAATTGTGCCGTCGTTAGTACTAACAAATTTATTTAACAGATTCGTTAAGAATTGGATAGTCGAAGTTTGTTTAGATTGTAGTTTTTGCCATATTCTAAGGCGTCGTAACTCATAAGAATCGGATTCATTAACAGGAATAAATAAATCGTTTTCCCATAATGTTAAACCCCATGTAGCCGTCGATATAAAGAATTGCTTATATATATCGAGTAAATACTCTTTTAATTCATCATGCTCCGCTGATTGTGAATCACCAATTAAACGGAATGTATCGGAATTTTCATTTAAAAAAGCCGGTAGATATCGTAGGATATTCGTCTTTTCTTGACGCATAAAGTCTTTACCGATAGTATTATCTAACTTAGCCATTGAATACCACCGTACCAATCTTAGGAAGTTTACCGTTTAATGCTACTGATCCATTAGTACTATTAATTTGAATACTATTGTAGTCAGTATAGCCGGCGTTAAATAATTGTTTAACTATATCGGCCTGACTAACTTTAGTTAATTTAAAGCCGTGCTTACGGAAGTATTCGGCTAATATTTTCTTAAACGCTTCTTCCGTGCCAGTACCGACTAACCCAGTTACATTAATATTAATAGTAAGAATTTCCGGAGTAGATACGATAACTTTAGCACCGGCCGGACGTTTTAATTCGATATAGGCTTTAACCTTATTAATTAAATCTTGACTAGCTTTATCGCCGTTAGAATCGACGATAGCTACGCCTACCGTACCAGGGCCGTTAACTAATTCAGTAACACGGCAGCCACCGACGCCACTAACGGAAGTCGCCCATTGATTATAATGGAATATATTCCCTGACGTAGCCGGTTGACGGATATAATCGCTATATCGTTGATATAATGCTTCGTCTGTTTCTTCGTTAAAGCCGTCGATAGTCGGATTATTATTAGTAACGGAAGATACGCCGCCTATACTCATCGGTATAAGTGTAATCGTATTCGCTTCTAAATTGTATTCCGTGCCAGGGTTTTCAGCTTCAATCGGAATCGTAGCAGTACCGTTATCGTTGATAAAGGATTCTTCAGTCGTATAGAATTTATAACCGCTATCAGATTGGAATAAAGATTTAGCCGGAATCCAGGCATTAGCATTACCTTTTACAGTTACTTCGCCATGTGCTTTAACGGCTAATTTTCTGTCGATACCCATATCGCTGCATTTAGCTGTAAGATATTCGCCCCATGACGTAGCAGCGAAGGCGGAATCTTTAACTAAATCGATTTCGAAATAGGCGTTTTTAAATTCTTCGGACGTAGCGTTAATAATATCACGCTTAAAAGATCCTTCTATGATTGTTTCAGGATTGCCCTTAATAGTATTTATAAGTCGTTGCTGAATCGTGTTAACGTCTTGTAACCCTTTTAGTTTTGCCATTTCTTAAATCACCACCTTTAACGCAAAAGGCGAATATATAGAAGTTAAATAAATAGTGATTTCGATTATATCGTCTTCTTGCTTCGTAATATCGAGTTTATCGATACTTACAATATAAGGATTTACTTTAAGGCCTTCGATAATATCTTTCTTAATCATTTCGGCCGTACCAGGTATATTAGCCTGGCCGATATACTTTTCTAATTCGATACCGTAGCTGTCATGATAGGCAACGTAGCGAAATCTTTCAGTTTTTAAAGTCTTGTAAATCCATACTTTTAAGGCTTCGTTTTCTTGTACTATAATATGCTGACCGTCGGCGTTTTTTCTAAAGACGTCGTGAGTGAAATCCCAGGCATATTCTTTTAATAGGGGAAGCGTATTCGAAGTCGTAATAATATCGAAATCACTAGTAAGGAAAGGATTAGCCATGCTTTAACCTTTCTATATTATAAATGTACTATCTTGTCAGATATGAAATATTGTTGTGAATATCCTTCCGTCTGTTGGAAAGGAATAATAGATACATAATCGCCAGGCTTCAATGTATCGGTATAAATTATATTATCAGTATATGGATTATTAATTTCGTGCGTATGACTGGCAAATTCTGAATATCCACCGCCACCGCTACGTGGTTGCGTTTCGGATTTAATGACGCCTTTAGCAGTCCTTTCGTAGCCTATTAATAGATACTCACTAATCCATACGTCTTCTTTTTCTAAAATGAAATCTTTGTATTGTACTTTGATATTAGGCGGCGGCGCTAATACTTTACCAATCGCCGGAAGTGGCGGCTGATTATTAGCCGCTACGCCGTTAACTATATCAAGGTATTGTGTAATCGGATCTTTTTCCATAATTATATATATCTTTAATGTAAAGACTTATTATTTAACAATTTGAGTAAAATCTAGGGTAAGATTCATCGTATGCTGTCCATTTTGGAAAGTATGACTATCGGTTTTAATGAAAAACTTACCCTTTAGATTTTCCTCTTGAATTTCGATACTTTTACCGGCCACGCAATAAATGTTACCGATAGCGCTTAATGACGCTTCCGTATCTACGGAATGCAGTAATTGCGTAGCAGCAGTCTTAGTATCGACTTTTTCGTCCGGTTTATATATTTCGGTGATTTTACCGAATTTATTGTACGCCCATTCACCTTTAACGGTTTTATCGGACGATGTGTCGCCGTTATCGTCGGCGATATAAACCAGGGATACCAGGTTTTCAATCGATTCACCATGCGAAGACGATAATATATTAGTCGTATCTGTTAATGAAAAATTCGCTATTTGTTGCGTACTGTTGTCGCCGATAATAATATTATTATTTTCATCTAAGGCAATTATGGAATACTTTTTATTATCCTTAGCAGTTTGTAAAGATAACGCCTTTTTGAAAATTTCAGTAGCTGTCATACCGTCGGCAATAAATGCACCGTTAGCATTAAGGGTTACGCCTTTATCTAATACGACGTTAAATCCCCATTCGTTAGCTACTTGTTTAATATCGTCTAATACAGTACTATCTTTGAATTTCTTATTTAATTTAGATTTAGCTAATAAGATTAAATCATCGTAGGCTGTGAATCGCTTTTCATAAGACGATGTATCGCGGTTGTGTACCCAGATTTTACCTTTAAATAAAGTAATTTCTTTCGAATCTAATTCATTAATAGATTCTATGTATTTTACGATAACTACATCGCCCAATTCTATTTTAGGATTAACGAAGCTAGAATCTTTAGTAACGTTATTAAAAGCGATACTAAATTCTAGCTTTCGCGCTGCTTCGTTATTATCGCCACTCCAGGTAAAGGAAGTTATATAATTCGTGATATCCTTATCATTTACTAAGAATTTAAAATTAGCCATGATAGATTATCCTTTCGTTTTCGTTTCGCTTAAAATAACTTCTTTACCTTTTATGTTGGCAGTAAGAGTATTGTCTTGATTTTTTCGTAAGTTAATCATATCGCCGATATCGAAAGTTAATTTCTTATCACTTGCGGACTTAACTAAGCCTTTAGCGTATTTTAAATACTTTTGCTGATTAACGTCTAATCCTTTACCGTTAGTTTTGGAAATAGCACGATTCAGGAAGGTTAACGGCGTATCCCCTTTTCTGTAGGATAAGTTAGCCGTTACTTTTTTTAGTGCTGTAGTCGGCCTTTCCTTTAATCCAGTATTCGGATCAGTCTTCTTAGACTCAGCATTTAAATGCTTGTATTCAGTAAAAGAAAAACTAATATTAATATCGCCGACGCCGCTACCTTCTTCGATGTTAAATGAATCGATAGTTACGTCGTAATCGACGATAGAATCAGTTATCGTTAAATGACAATATGTATCGGACGTACGAATATCGTTAATACGTTTAATATAGTCTGTCGTATCGACTGCTTTAGCATAAGGATAATCTATCGCCGGAAGGAAAGTACTAAAAGCTATCTTACGAAGGCCAGTTTTCCCTATCATATTTAAATCGCCTAACGACTGAATATTAACGATACTATTATTATTATTAACGTTAACCGTATAGGATTCCGGAATAACTGGTAATGTGATACTACCAGTTTTACCGGTAATAATCACCGTACCGGATTTAGTGTTATTAGTAAGAGAATTAATGTTAAATAATGAAGCTAAACCTTTATTAACGATATTTTCGATTATGGAAGTTGTGAATAAACTCATAATTAAACTGCCCCTTCCATTCGGTTAATAGAAGCTATCTGTAATTTCTCAACGAATCGATTAACGATTTCGTCGATATCGGAATCTTGACGCACTACTACAGAATCAGCTAACTTACTAATATTAATATTAGTCGTCGCATTATGATTCTTAGTATAAGCAGCGCCTTCCATTCTACCCATATCGCGCGCTTCTCTTACGCTTCTATCGTGCGGCATTACACGAGTACCGGAAGGCAAGTCTACGATTTCGCCGCCCTGATCGTTAATTTTAGCTAGGCCGCCTTTCCAGTCTTCAGTACCAGTAAATAGTAACGGAATATTCATACTGAAAGTAGATCCGCCGAAGCCTGGTACCCAGTCAGGTACAGTAAAGGATAAGCCGTTAATTAATCCGATAATCGTATTAATCGTACTACGGATAAATTCACATGCACCGGCTACGCCTGATTTAATTCCTTCCCATACGTTAGAGAAGAAGCTGCCTAATGCTGACATACCATTACTTAAACCGGATACGAATACATCGATAAACCAGGTTTTACCGGCATTAAGGGCGGCTTCAACCATTTCCCAACCTTTAATTAGATAAGATTTAACAGTATCCCAGTTATAATAGAGTAGCATTAATACAACGATAATAGCCGTAATTGCTAATCCTATAGGATTAGTTAAAAATGCAGTAGCTACGGCGCGAATACCGATAATTAATACTTTAAATAATCCACTTGCTGCTACTTGGATAAGACTAAATACAGCGCGTAATGTTTTCATGTTAGCGGCGATAGCCGATACAATAGACATAGTAGTAGTGGCTACTTTTAAGAATGCAAATAATCCGACTACGACTTTACCGATTGTAATTACCCAGTCTAATGTACCGTCGTCGGCGCTAGATATTTTCTTAGCCAATTCTGTTAAATAATCGGCTATTTCTTTAACTTGTGGCGCTAGTTTTTCGCCGATTTTATAAAGAATAGCCATACCGCTATTCTTAGCTAATTGAAGATTAACGCCCAGGGATTGATTCATTTCTTCGTAAGCTGCATTCATAGCGCCTTGACTATCTTTAATTTGTTGTTGCTGCTTTTTAAAGGCTTCTGCGTTTTGTGCTAATTGGTTAAATGCGCGCGCGCCTATACCACCGAATGTTTGTAATGAAATAAATTGTTTTTCACTATCGGACATACCCTTAGTTTTTTCGTTAAAATCGGCAGCAATATCGACTAAGCTACGCATTTTACCCTGTGCGTCAAATACTGCAACGCCTATTTTAGTAAGATTTTCTACATTCGCCGGATTCGACATTCTTTCGAATATATTAGCTAAACCAGTACCGGCTTCACTACCTTTAACGCCGGTATTAGCTAATACGGCTAAGGCTGCGGACGTATCGTATACGTTTTGATTCGCACCGGCAGCAGCTGTACTACATTTAGATAATGCTTCGCCTAAGTCTTTAACGTCGGCCGATGAATAGTTAGACGCGGCAGTAATAGCGTCTAATAATTTAGGGACTTCTTCGGCCGACAATTTAAAAGCATTGACGGTATTCGATACCATTTCGGACGCTACGTCTGAAGCCGTATCTGTTGCGATAGCAAATTTACCGACTTCTTGCGTCATTTTATTTAACTGGTTACCGCTTAAACCGTCGATAGCACCACCTAACGAGTTAGCAATTCCGACTAAATCTTCGGCCGATTTTGCTACGTTTAAAGACATATCCGTAAATGCTTGTTTCGATATATCTGCACTTTTACGAGTTTCTACATCTAATTTATTTAACATAGCATGATGTTTAGTATCGAATTCGGCGAATGCATTAACGGCTAATGTAGCCGTACCGATAGCAGCTGCTGCAAAAGGTTGTAATTTACTAGCTGCTTTATCGAAATTTTTGCCCATATTGGCTATGCTTTTACCTGTGGCTTTAGCCATTCTGTCAGTTTTCTTTAAGTTAGAATTTACAGCTTTTAACTTATCTGACATCTGATCCTGCAATTTAACAATTGCGTCTATAACTGTCGCCATTAATCACCTTTAAGCCTTTCGGCTTCTTCTATGCGTTTTTCTATTTCAAAACTTACAAAGGCGTTAACGACTAATTTTTCACCGATTGGCATATTATAATATGTACTTGGCATTATATGATGATACCTATATAAAAAGTACATAGTTTGTACATTCCTATCGGTGTTAATTAGTTTTTTACTTCTTCTTCCGCTTCTTCTACGTCGTCGATATTATTTCCGGATAATTCGTTAATCTTAGTAACGATATCACCGATTTCGCCTACCGTAAACATAGATAATACTAATTCGGCCGGAGTCGCTACTTTATAGTGGCGCACTAAGGCTTCGTTATGTAAATCAGGATTTTTAATACCTTCTAAGAGGACGAAAGAAGCGAATTTATCCTCATTAATAATAGTCTTACCTTTTTTATCGGTAGTACTACAATTACGACGGATTCGCATGAAGTCTTTAGCTGTTAATGCTTGTAAGGTAATTTCGAAGTTAGTGTTTGTTTTTTTAGATAAGGATTCGACTTTATAAGTGCAAGTATCCTTATGTGTTAGAGTATCGATATCTTTAGATAATAAAGTATCGACTAAATTTAATTCAGCCATGATTATATATTTCCTTTATTTAAATAATAAGGGACTTAAATTAATAAGTCCCTTACGTTAATACTTACATAGTTTCAACGATTTCGTAATCGGAGAAGGTAAAGTTATAGGAATCGTCGCCTACTTTACCTACTTCCCAATCGATAAGATTAAGAGTATCGAAGGTAGCGTCGCGGATTACGATTCTTTCTTCGCCGATAGAATTCGGATCATGTAATTTAGATTCGATTGTAAATACCGGTTGTTTACCTTGCTTAATTTCGGCAGCCATTTCTTTTAAGAAGTAGCTGTCGACTTTGTGCATTTTAATGCTGCCCTTGCAAGTTATAGCCATAACTTTATAGTCTTTTGCGAGTTGTTTATTGTGTTTAATTTCAGTTTTATCGAGTGTAATTGTCGCTTTTAAGGATACGACTTCAGCGAGATAACGGGAATTAATCCATACTTCGCCCCATGTACCATTTACGACTTGTGTACCTTTATATGCTTCCATGTTAGATTAATCCTTTATTTAAATATGAATAGGTAGTTTAATAGTTTCGATTGCGTCCAATAGGGACATTTCAGCTGTTAAGAAGACATTATCGCCGATATTTTCGTATTTAATTTCGATATCTTTCATAGCTTTTAATTCTTCTTTAGTTTTGCGGCCGTTTTTCATAAGGTAAATCTTAGTTGCTTCTACGTCGATAGTGCAGTTATTTTTACCTTTTTCAGCTAAGGAAGCTGCTTCCAATTCAAGGAAATAGCCATTAATAGCTGTAACGAGTAAGCAGCGATTATCGTAGGAGTTAGCATATTTACCGAGGTAATTATCTTCAGCTGTTTTCTTAATATCGTCGTGGATCATATCCATTAATTCAACGAGTTTAATTTTCTTAAAGGATTTACCTTTATCTTGTACAGTCGTAACAAAGGAGTTAACGCCACGCGCTACTTTTACTTTTTCGCCGTCGTCGAAGACTACGAATTCGCCGGCATCGATACGGCTATCTAAAGTTTCTCTATCGACGAATTCTACGCCTGTTACTTCAGGAAGTGGCGCGAATGTACATGCAATAGTAGCCGGAGTACCGCAAATAAGGCCGGCAATTCGAGATAAATATTCTTGGCCGGTATATTTTTTAGTACCGACTTCGAAGTAATTGTTTGTTACGTTAATAACGCCTTCAGTATCGGCAGCAGTTTTAAATAGTACTGCTTTTACTTTATTGTCTTTTTGAGTACGTTGTGCCTTAACCCATGTAGCGATTGTCGTAGATTCTTCAGTTGTTGCTTCAGGATATACTAGATAAGTAAATTTAAGCGCTTCAGCTGCTTTAAGTTTTGCGTTAATATCGGCAGTTTTACCAGTTTTAGGGAAAACTAATGCTACGATTTTATAAGGAGTAGTTTGATAGCCGATTAAAGCTAATTCAATTTGTTTCTTATTATCTTCGGAAAGCGTTTCCGGAATATCGTCATTGTCGAAGATTGTGTATTTAGTAACGGATTGTACTGCGTCGTTAAGCAAAAGTAGAATAATTCCACGTTTAGCAGATTCGATAGCAGCGATACCCTTTTCTTTAAAATATACGCTAATTTCAGGTAAGCCCATGTTATTTTAGCCTTTCATTTAAATGTAATGTATTGAGTTTTTCATATTCTTCGTCTTCTTTATCTTTGGTGTAAAGATAGTCGTAGTACTGGATATCGAAGGAAAATATAATAATATCGCTATCTTCGCCGTCGATAGTATGACTTAGATTTCTAGTAAGTAAATATCTATTGTCTTTATGTACTGTGAATCCTGATCTGAAATACGAAGTTAATGAATCTTGTATAATATATAATTCTTCAGCGCTTAAAGTACCTTTTTCGCTGAAAAATGTTAAATAAATTGTGATGTTATTTAATTCGTAGCATTTACTATCTTTATTCGATAATCTAATAGATTTTAGGAAGAAGCAAGGCGATTCGAAGCCTTCTTTTACTTCGTCTAAATAGATTGGATATTCGTAATTGGCTATTAATATATCGCGTACAGATTGCAAAATATCAATTTGAGTTAACATGTAATTAATTTCCTATTTTCTTCTTCAGGCGTTTAATCATAGATTCTAATTCGATAGGTAATACGGTTAAGCCGATTTCTTTAGTCGTCGAGTCGATAAAATGTTTCCCCTGTACGAAGCCTTTAGTTTCGCCTGATTTAGTTACGATTTTGTGGCCTCTATCGATTAAGCCGATATGTGGCGCTGTATTATAAACTTCGGCTTGTAAATTAGTTAAATCAGTACCAGTAACGCGCTTTTTCCAGGATTTTTTAAGTTTCTTTTTATGATCAGTACCGGAATCCGGAGTTTTAGCGACTAATTCTTTTTTTAATTCTAAACCTATCTTATTTAACGATTTTTCAGCTTCGGCCGGATATTCACCGATAGCTTTATTAATAATATCTTCTAATTCTTCCATATTAAGGAATTCTAGGCTTGCCATTATTTATTACCTATGCTTTTATCGTTAGTATTCTTACCGCGGCTTACTTCTTCCGCAATAATTTCTAAAGATTCATTATCATAAAATGGATTTACGATACCTATGATACGGAAAGTTTTAGAATCATATTTAATCGTCATATTAGTATCTATGTTTTGTCTGAAGCGAATAGTAAATTTTACATTATTAACAGTTTGTAGAATACTGTTTTCTTTAATATCTGACATGCGTACCGGATATATAGCCGCCCAACAATCACATACTTTAGATTCTTTAATAGTATCGAATCCGTTGGCTGTTTTAGATTGGTTTTTACTGTAAATGCTAATGCGTCTATTTAATCGCCCTGGATTAGCTATCATATTAAATCACCTCATCGTAATTAGAGTTATATTTAATAGTAGTTAAAATAGCTGTAATTGTATGCGGATATTCGTCAGTAACGGCCGCTTTATTGGCGATATTTCGATTAGAATACCAGTGGCTAATAAGAAGCAACGATAGCGATTCTAATAAGTCGTCGCTATCGTTGTATTGCTTCCCAGTAGTGGATTCTATGTATTTTTTAGACGCTTCGATTAAACTGTTAACTAAAATATCGTCTTCCGTTAAATCAGAATCGATACGTAAATAATTTTTAGCAGTTTCTAGCGTCATAATGTGTTATCCTTTATTATTTTTTAGCTAAGAATACTAAGCCGTTAGCGTCGACTACTTTACCGTCTACAAGGGCTACGGAGTCATAAACTTTAGCACGAGTTGCGTTATCGCGATATTCTACAAGATCTACATTGTAGGAAGTGTTAAGCATATATTTAGATAAATCGAATAATACTGCTACTGTGTTACCTACTGTAGCGTCGTCGATTGCAGGAAGCGCGTCAGTTAATACTACTTCTTTACCTAAAATACGATATTGTGGCTGACCGGAGATACCCATATTAACGCCGCCGATAGGTTGGCCGTTTTTATCAGTCATACCTACGATAGATAATGCAGTACCTTCATTCATGATAAATACGGAGTCTTTTTTGTAAGCGGAAGGTACAGCTTTTAATGCTTTAATAATAGTATCGTAATCGAATGCAGTTACATCGACTTTTTTAACTG
>ERZ773180.321-NODE-321-length-30949-cov-6.207063_pt1 | contig 30949 bp, 26 predicted proteins | sample MGYA00511080_ERZ773180 | MGnify/ENA primary metagenome ERZ773180 (study PRJEB29015, sample SAMEA2738175) | human oral metagenome | biome: human oral; feature: human-associated habitat; material: saliva | place: China | collected 2178 ... | reverse complement strand
GGGTGTTGAAGTGCGACACATCCAGAGAAGTCAAACCAGAGCAACGATAGAACATCCCATACATGTCGGTGACGTTTTGGGTGTTGAAGTGCGACACATCCAGAGAAGTCAAACCAGAGCAACGATAGAACATCCCATACATGTCGGTGACGTTTTGGGTGTTGAAGTGCGACACATCCAGAGAAGTCAAACCAGAGCAACGATAGAACATTTCTCTCATGTTAGTTACTTCCGAAGTGTTGAGAAACTCCAACCCTTCAATCTGCTTGAGTGCTTCACAACAAAAAAACCACTTCGCGGTGGTGGTGGGACGGAAGTCTCGGAACGAGGCATCGAACACCACGCGCAAGGTGGTACGGTTTGCCACTTTCCATGTTCCTGCCCATGCAGGGAAGGTGTAATTTCTCTCTTTTTTCGTCTCCTCGATGCCCCATGTCGTACCGGTGCGGGTGGCACGCAGGGCATCGTAGTAGAAGGTGAGGGTCGTCTTGTCCGCGCTTTGCGCCACATAGGCCTCGCGGGTTTGCGCTTGTGCACGCTGCGAAGTGGCGAACAGGAAACTAATCAGTGCGAAGCACATCGCACAGCAATAACGTAAATAGAATTTCATACGGTAGTGCTCCTCCATTTCTTTCCCCGATCGGGGAAGTCGCCTTCGGGAGCAGGGGCAAGGGTGAAAATACAGCGTTGGATGAACTATTGTTTTATATTCCGTGCAAAGTTAAGGGGAGAGGCAGCGGAAAGAGGTAAATAGGCTTCGTGGTACCGTGCGAAAAGTTCTGTCAAGTGAGCATTTGCACCGAATCACCTGCTTCTCACCGTAGTAGATTCAGCGGTGAAATACCCCGTTTCCGAATTGGCCATCTTTGCGTCAACCTTGTTCTCGTCATAGGAGACTGCCCCTTTCAACTTTGTGCAACCGGCAAACATGTCTCTCGATTCCGAGCACTGCCAAGTCCTGTTACATTTAATAGTGGTCAGCGCCGAGCAACCGGAGAACATGTTACTCATATCGGTTACGTTTTGGGTGTTGAAGTGCGACACGTCAAGAGAAGCTAAACGCGAGCAACCATCGAACATGTGATACATGTTGGTTACGTTTTGGGTGTTGAAGTTCTTCAAGTCGAGCGAGGTCAGAGACGTGCAAAAAATGAACATATGTCCCATGTCGGTGACGCTTTGTGTGTTGAAACTCGACACGTCAAGGGAAGTCAGCGCCGAGCAGCCCCAGAACATGCCTCCCATATTGGTGACATTTTGAGTATTGAAGTGCTGCAGATCGAGTGAAGTCAAAGCCGAGCAACCATAGAACATGTAACCCATGTAGGTGACGTTTTGGGTGTTGAAGTGCGACACGTCAAGTGAAGTCAACCCCGAACAATCGGAGAACATGTAGACCATGTTGGTGACATTTTGTGTATTGAAGCTCTTCACGTCGAGAGAAGACAACCCCGAACAATCGGAGAACATGGCGGCCATGTTGGTGACATTTTGTGTATTGAAGCTCTTCACGTCGAGAGAAGTCAAGCCCGAGCAACCGGAGAACATGTTACTCATATCGGTTACGTTTTGGGTGTTGAAGTGCGACACGTCGAGAGAAGTCAAAACCGAGCAACCGTAGAATGTGTAGCTCATGTCTTTCACTTCCGAAGTGTTGAGATATTCCAGCCCTTCTATTTTCGTGAGGACTATACAATTTAAGAACCACATGGCGGTGGTTGTGGGACGGAAATTTCGGAACGACGCATCGAACACCACACGAGTGGTAGTACTGTCGTCTACTTCCCATGTTCCTGCCCATGCAGGGGAGGCTACACCTCCCTCTTCTTTCGTTTCCTCGATGCCCCATGACTTGCCGGTACGGGTGGCACGCAGTGCATCGTAGTAGAAGGTGAGCGTCGTCTTGTCCGCGCTTTGGCTCACATAGGCCTTGCGGGTTTGCGCCTGCGCATTCTGCGGAGGAGCGAGCAGGAAACTAATCAGTGCGAAGCACATCGCACAACAATAACGTAAATAGAATTTCATAAGGCGGTACTCCTCCATTTCTTTCCCCGATCGGGGAAGTTGCCTTCGGGAGCCGGGGCGGTGGTAAAAGATAGAATTAAACAGGGGTATGTTTTATATTCCCAATAGAAATAGGGTTAGGCAACTTAAAAAAGCAGTTTTCTTTCATCAAACGAGCGGTATCACCACTAAGTTTTGGCAAAGATATAGAAACAAATCGTTACAACGAAATAAAAAAGTCCAAAACCAAAGATTATCTTCTTTGCCTTTGAAATACGCTTGCCAACCGCTATCAAAAATGTTACATTGGCTTGCAAAAAATGGACACGCCTCGCGTGCGCGCGCGTCAGGTGTTTTCCGTTTTTTGCCTTCACCCTTCACCTCCATGTCTTACTTACTGATTAACAGCTGATTGCAGGTGAAGGCAAAGACCGTTTTTGCCTTCACCCCCTGTGGCTTACCTTTCCTCACTCGACGCGGACGGGAAATACCGCACGAAAATGCGGAAAAAGCAGTGGACTTTGATCAAAAACGTGCCTACCTTTGTCCCAAAACCCACAACAATCCAAGCGACTCCCGCACAGCGGTGAAGGCAAAGGTGAACACAAGCCTTCACCTTTTCCTTCACCGCATCGATTTGATTTACTGCACCTTATACAAGTAGGTGAAGGGTGAAGGCAAAAAAAACGAAAATTGCAGTGTGCGCACGCGCGCGCGAGGAAATGTACGTTTAGACAACCCCCGACAGTCTTTTCGAGAAACGCATCGGCGCCGGGGCATCACTTCCCCACCCAAGCAGACGCTTTGCCCCGCTTCGCATACGACGATGAAGCGGGGCAAAGCGTTATCGGCAGCCACGGGCATTGGGGTACGTGCGAGAGCGGGTAAGTAGGCGGACGGCACCTTTCCGATCAAGTGCAACCGTTCGACACGCACAGCGGCGACAACAAGGGCAAGGCACGAGGAAAGGGGCATGCCGGGAGCGGACAGTGACCGGAGTCTTGTCGCACCGCGGTTGGGCAGGCGGACGGAAAGCAGAGAGAGGGGGAGGAGGTAGATAGACAAAAAAATCCCTCACAACACAAAGTTGTAAGGGATTTGAAGAAGGGTGACCGATGGGATTCGAACCCACGACATTCAGAACCACAATCTGACGCTCTAACCAACTGAACTACGGTCACCATGAGCACCTTTCTTCCTGAAAGGCGATGCAAAAGTACGCACTTTTCGCGAATGCTCCAAATTTTCGAGGACTTTTTTTCGCTTTCGGGCGATTTTTCCCTTCAATCAGTCCATTGCGTCGTCTGAAGCGGTGTCTTGATTGGTGTCTTGCACGATCTGCGGTTTGCCTGTTCCGACGAGGGGGAGCGTGATTTTGAAGGCTGTTCCGCCCTCTTCATCGCCGGGGGCGTTGAGTTGCGCGCCGAAATGCAAACCCGAGGCGTCCACACTGCTGAAAGCGATACCACCGAGGATTTGATGGCGCGTGCCGTCGGCCGTGAAATCGGCTTTCGTAAACGAAAAACGCACGGGCGTGCCGCCATCGCGCACCACGCTGACCGTAATGCGGTTGTCGAGATAGGGATCGCCGAAACGATCTTTGACGCGGGGCAGCGAATCGTCGGGCGCGCTGACAATGTCAAAATGATATTGGTGTCCGTTGTACTCGGCATCGGCACGTACGGTGCGCGCCTCGTCACGGCCGGGGCCTTCTTCTACGGCGAGAGCCACCTGCGTGGTGTCGGCCGGCTGTTCGGATGAAGATTTGCCACCACAGGCCACGATACTCGTTAGCGCCAACGCAAGCGCGGCCATCCAATAGAACTTTTTCATGTTGGAGTAAAGGATTTTCTTATTTGTTAGCCGCGAATATAGCAAATTATTGCCACATGGCAATTGTCCGCCGAAAAATTATCGCTATATTTGCCCTACAATATATGGATATGATACGCTATTTCTTCATTGCTCTCCTCTCGCTGACTTTCGCGGCTTGTCAAAACAAAACAAGCGGCGAACAGGCGAACGACTCCACGGCGAAGGCCGCGGCACTACCGCAAGAGGCCATCGACACCCTGCAACAAGTGGTGATGCGCACGCAGCAACAAAACAAACTCTACACCACCGAGTGCAAAATACACAAGGTGGTGCTGTTCTCCGACACGAAAAAAATCGGTGGGCAACTGCTCGACATCGACAAACCCGGCTACCGCAAAGTGGCCGTTCCGCTCGACGTGACGCTCAAGGGCTCGATAGATTTCACGCATTTCGACGCTTCGAACGTGACGCGTACCGACTCGCTCATCATCATCACGCTCCCCGATCCGCAAATCACCATCACGGCCTCGCACATTGACTTCAAGGGGGCGCGACAATACGTTTCGACCTTGCGCTCCAACTTCACCGACGAAGAAATCACTCGGCTGGCGCGACAGGGCGAAGACAGCATTCGTCACCACATCGAACGCTACGGACTCGTAGAGGCTTCGCGCACGGCTGCGGCACGCGTGCTGGTGCCGATGCTCAAACAACTGGGCTATGCCGAAAGTAACATCATTGTGCGCTTTCGCAAAGATTTCAACAACAACGACTTGATCCGCCGCGTACGAACCCTCAACACGCCTGCTTCATGAACAACGACAACGAACTCCAACCCTCTACCGGCGAGGGAATGCAGCCCACCATCGGCGATGTGCCTGTGGGCATGGTGCAAACCGAGCTCCCCGAAGCGAACGAGCCAACGGACGGAGCGGAAGAAAACGTCACGACGCAGCAAGAGGTGACGACGGCGAACGAGGACACGGCGAACGCGGTCGAAACGGTCGCTCCGCCGGCAGAACTTCCCGCAACAACACCGACCCCGGCCGAACCGGAACCGGCTCCGCCTGTCCCTCCGCGCAAAGACAACGGCTGCTTGCTGGCCGTGCTCGGCGCACTGTGGTGGATCATCAAATTCATTTTCCGCAAATGGCGCTTCACGCTTGCGGTGCTCCTGCTGGCTGCTTTGGGCTATGTGGGTTACCGCGTAAAGAAGGTCTACTTCGACGGCGAGGGGCTTTTTGCCACAACACCGGCCATTGACACCACACCCGAAGAGATTCGCGCCCTTCGCAACATCGGGCAATGGGAAGCCCTCTCGGTCGACACCGAAGAATTGGTGGAAAAGAACGAGAACTCCCTGCTGTCGTCTAAGCAAATGGTCTGCGTCTACCGCGGTACCCTGCGCATTGGCATCGATATGGCAAAGGTCGCCGACAAATGGTGCAACGTGCAAGGCAAAACGGTGACGCTTCACTTGCCCGAAGTGGAACTGCTGGACAATGAATTTATTAACGACACGCGCACCACGGTGTTCGTGCAAGAAGGGAATTGGAGTGCCGATGCGAAACAACAAATGCGCACACAGGCGGCCGAAGCCATGAAAAAACGTGCGTTGAGTGCAGAAAATCTCAGCTTGGCACGCCGCAACGCTGAAGCACAATTCCGCCAACTTTTCACCGCTTTGGGCTACGATGAAGTGAACATCGTGTTCGGAGACGGACAAAACGAATGATCGCATGAATAGACTCTTTTCACTTTTCTGCTCGGCGCTGGTGCTACTCTGCACGAGTTGGACATTCGCGGCCTGCGATAAGCCCAACGTCGGACCGCTGCCGGAAGTCAAGAAGGAAAAACAAACGGTGCTGGTCTATATGGCTGCGCAAAACTCGCTCGGCTACAACGGCTATCGCCTGCAAGACAGTACCGAAATTATGAATGGGGCACCCTACCTCGGCGAAGGACAACGCGTGCTCGTCTTCATGGACGACGAACGAGCCCCCCGCCTCTATGAAGTGGCGCGCGGCTACGCCCATCCCAAATTGGTGAAGCAATGGGAAGATGATCTCAACTCGGCCGATCCGAAAACGCTGACGACCGTGCTCAATATCATGAAGGAGCAATTTGCGTCGGATAGCTACGGTTTGGTGCTGTGGAGCCATGCAGACGGCTGGTTACCGGGAGCGCGCAACTATCGCAACGCACACCCCACGACGTCGAACCCGATCTTGGCTGCTGACGGAAAGGTGACGAAAAACACGGCGCGCCGCTTCCGTCCCCAAAGTTATGGGATGGATGTGGGCAAGGACGGCAATATGGCACGCGACAAAGCGGCGCTCGGCGACTTCCCCTATGAGATGAATGTGGAAGACATCGCCAAGGCGGTGCAACGCAGCGGCCTTCACCTCCGATTCATCCACAACGACTGCTGCGAAATGCAGTGCATCGAGGTGGCTTATGCCCTGCGCGACGTCACCGACTACGTGGCGGGGTCGCCGATGCAGATTTCGGCCATCGGTGGGTTCTACACCGACATGCTCCGTTGGGGCTACTTCTCGCCCGACATTGCCGACCTCGGTAAAACGTATGTCGACTACTACCGCGGCAAGGGTAGCCTGCCTTATTATGAAGACTTTGGCGTCGTCTTTTCGATTTTGCGCACGGCTGATTTACAGGCCGTGGCCGACTCGATGGCGAAAGTGCTTCCCCGCAACCTGCCGGCGCTCAACGCACAAGGGACGCCCAACTATCCGAACACGGACAGGATACAACCCTATGGCCGCTACTCGAGCTACTTCTTCTATCGTCCCGAGTTTTTCGACATGAGCGACGCGCTCCGCAACATCCTCACCGCCGAGGATTTTGCCAAGGTACAAAAGGCACTCGACCGCGCCACGGTGTACAAAGCCACCACCAAGCGCTTCTTTACGGGCATGGGTGCCGGCCGACAATACTGGATCAATGGGGGATGGCGTAACACGTTGGATTTCAATGACGCAATCTACGTCAACGAAGCCAACTTCTGCGGCGTTTCGATGTTCATTCCTCAACAACGCTATGCCGACAACGCGGCACGCTGTCCGCAGGGCAACTTGAACATCACCTACCGCGACACCGAATGGTACCGCGCCGCCGGTTGGAAAGCCGCCGGTTGGTAATTGCTTCTGCACCACTCCTCTTTTATATTAACGCTTCATCCTTTCTTTTCTCTCTACCTTTTCATGGCAGCGATCATTCTTTGGGTGCTTACCCACCTCAGTTACTGGGTTATCTTCGTCGGCATGGCGATCGAAAGCTCGTTTATTCCCTTTCCTTCGGAAGCCGTCGTCCCCCCCGCGGCATGGTTGGCACAACAAGGCACGCTCGACATCTTTTTGGTGGTGGTCGTCGCCACCTTGGGGGCTGATCTGGGCGGACTAATCAATTATGCACTGGCTTATTGGCTCGGGCGTCCGGTCATCTACCGGTTGGCCGAAACGAAATGGGCGAAAATGCTGCTCATCAACAAAGAATCGATAGAAAAGAGCGAGCGTTTCTTCCGTCATCACGGGGTGGTTTCCACTTTGGTGGGACGTCTCGTGCCGGGGGTGCGACAACTCATCAGCATTCCGGCCGGTTTGTCGCGCATGCACCTCGGTAAATTCCTCCTCTACACCACCATCGGTGCCGGAGCGTGGAATTGCGTGCTCGCGTTTTTGGGTTATTACGTCATTCCCGCCGCTTTCCCCGATCTCAAAACCACTGAGCAGGTGATGGATCGCGCCAACCGCTACAGCCACGAAATCGGTTACGCGATGATTGGTCTCATCGGTTTGTTGCTCGCCTATGCCGGCTACAAATACCTGCGTCATCGCAAAGAACAACAGAATAAAAAGGACGAAAACGCGCTTTGAGGCTTCTAACTCCGGCACGTTGCCTCTTCGCTCCACCTCTTTGTATTTTCTCTTGCGGTATTGAAGTATTTCTCTAAGGCGTTGAAACTTCTCTTTCGACTGTTTTGATGGCACACAAGCCTATGTTGGTTCAATTTCCCTCCACGCTGCGCGCAGACATCACGCTTCCGACGAGCAAAAGCATCTCGGCGCGCGCACTGATTCTCCGTGCGCTGGCCGGAGCGGACACCCCGATTCACAACCTCTCCGACAGCGACGACACGCGCGCTTTGTTGGCCGCGCTGGCTGCCGCGACCAAAGGAAATCAGGTGGAGAAATACCGACAAACGCCCCAAAGTGAAGAGAAAGTCGTGGAGAATAACGGTGCAAAAACGTCCTCCGACGCAAATGACTCCTCCACTTTCCCCATCGATATCGGGGCAGCCGGCACCGCCATGCGCTTTCTCACCGCTTACTTCGCCACTTGCGCCGGAAAGTCGTGTATGCTCACCGGAAGTGCGCGCATGAAAGAGCGTCCCATCGCCTTGCTCGTCGACGCACTCCGCAGTCTTGGCGCAGAAATAGACTATGTAGAAAAAGAAGGCTTCCCCCCGCTGTGCATTCAAGGGAAGACGCTCCGCGGCGGCACCGTGGAACTCTCTGCGCAAGTCAGTTCGCAGTACATTTCTGCGCTGCTGATGATCGCGCCTACACTCGAACAAGGTCTTACGCTCCGTCTACTCGGCGAAATTGCGTCGGCACCTTACATTGCCATGACCTTGGCGTTGATGAAATCCTTTGGAGTCGACGCAAAATGGGAAGGTAATGAGCTATTCGTTCCCGCCGGTTGCTACCGCTGTCCGCAACCTTACTACGTCGAACCCGATTGGAGTGCCGCCTCCTACTGGTACGAACTCGTTGCGCTCTCTCCCGATCCGGCAGCTCGTGTCCTCCTCCGCGGTTTACGCGCAGAAAGTGTACAAGGCGACGCTGCCTGCGCCGAACTCTTTGCGCCCCTCGGGGTGAAAACCACCTTCACCGAAGCAGGAGCAGTCCTCACCAAATGCACACCGGCGGCGAACGCTGTTTTTGTCCGCGACTTTTCGGCGACTCCCGACCTCGCCCAAACGCTCGTCGTCACTTGCGCCCTGCTCGGTCGCGCCTTTCGCTTCACCGGCCTCGCATCGCTCCATATTAAAGAGACCGATCGCATCGCCGCTCTCCAAAACGAACTTCGGCAATTCGGCATCGTACTCCACTCTCCCGAACACGGCACCTTGGAATTCACGCCCGCTCCACAAGCGTCGCCCACCTTCGCCCAAACAAGTCCTCCATTCGACGGCAACACTTCGACGCCCACCATCCACACCTACGACGACCACCGCATGGCGCTCTCCTTTGCGCCCGCCGCCCTCGTTGTCGGTCCGATCGAAATCTGCTGTCCGGAAGTCGTCAGCAAATCTTATCCGCGTTTTTGGGAAGATCTGCAACGACTAACCCCCTAATTCGTATCCCCCAAGACCGGTTCGCAGTTCAATCCCTCTCGTTGTCCCGAATCGTTGCGCCTCCGTCGACCGCCTGCCCGCCGCCTCTTCTTTTTTCTTTCCGATTATTCCGTAGAAACCACCTATCCTCTCGTGACTAAACTCATCCTCCTTCTTCTCGTCCTCGGTATCGTCGCCGCCGTCGCCGGTCTCATCCGACAATGGTGGTTGCAACGCGAGATTCGTTCCGGTCGTCTCGACAAAATGCCGGAAATTCGCGAAAGTGCCGCCGCCGGTTGTTGCGGACAGCACGCCACCTGCGAAAAAGACAGTCTACTCGCCGCCGTGAGTCACGACATCGAATATTACGAAGACGAAGAACTCGACCGATTCCGCGGCCGAAATTCCGATCAATACAGCGATGCAGAAATCGAAGAGTTCAACGAAATTCTCACCACCCTACGCTCCGAAGAAGTCGCCGGCTGGATTCGTTCTCTGCAACTCCGCGAAATCGCCCTTCCCGACGAACTCAAAGACGACGTTATCCTCCTCGTCGGCGAGCGCCGCACCGACCTTCCCCACTAATCCCCGCCCCTTTTCGAGATGTTCTCCATACTCTCTTACACCTTCTTCCAATACGCCCTCCTCGGCGCCCTGCTCAGCAGCCTGCTCTGCGCCTGCGTCGGCAGTTATGTCGTCACCCGTCGCTTGGTCATTGCCGGCGGAGGCATGGCGCATGCGTCGTTGGGTGGCGTAGGCATGGGGGCCTTTTTCGGCTTCTCCCCCCTCCTCGGCGCCGCCGCCTTCGCCCTCGTCGGCGGACTGGGCATCGACTGGCTCAGTCGTCGCCGCGACGTGCGTTCCGACAGCGCTGTCGCCATGGTTTGGACGCTCGGCATGAGCATCGGCATCCTCTTTGCCTACCTCGCCCCGGGCTTCATGACCGACCTCCCCACCTATCTTTTCGGCGACATTCTCAGCATCTCGCGCACTGACCTGCAAGTCATGGGACTGCTCACCGCAGGCACCCTCCTGTTCTTCTTCGCTTTCGAACGTCACATCGTCACCGTCGCCTACGATCCCGACTTCGCTCACACACAAGGTCTCGCCACTGGCGCCTTCGAAACCGCCCTCACCCTCATCACCGCGCTCACCATCGTCGGTTGTCTGCGCATGGTCGGTATCATCTTGGTCGTTTCGCTCCTCTCCGTGCCGCAACTCACCGCAGGACTCTTCGTGCGCAGTTTTCGCGGCATGATCCTCGTGTCGATGCTCGTCGGCTTTGTCGACTGTCTCGGCGGTCTCTTCCTGTCCTATCTTCTCAATGTCCCCTCCGGTGCGTCGATCATCGTGGTCAGCGTCCTCCTTTATTTCGTGGCGCGTGCAATAAAATACCTTTTGTGCCGTTCCCACAAGAAAGCCCCCTCCGCACAAGTCTAACCTCGCGACTGCGCACTGTCTTTCCCACGGTGCGCAACGCTCATCTCCCCTTTTGCTCATCAAACACCTCGCGTTCCTGCTGTTCTCCCTCTGCGTGCTGCTCACCGGCTGCTCCACGCAACAGAACACCGCCGTTTCTCGGCGGTGGCAATCGTTCGTGACCCGCTACAACGTGTTCTACAACGCCACTGTCGCCTACCAAGAAGGCGAAGAGTCGCAACGCACCGGACTGCGCGAGGACTTCACCCGCCGCCTTCCCGTCTTCGCCGTGGGCTATCCCAAACAAGTCGGACTCGGCAAGACCCATTTCGAGCGCGCCGTCACCAAGTGCGAAAAAGCCATCCAGCTCCACAGCATCAAGCGCAAACCCGCTGTGAAAGTCGGCAGCAACACCTCACCCAAACTCAAAGCCTACCTGTCGCGCAAGGAGTTCAATCCCTATCTCAAAAACGCGTGGTTGCTGATGGGCAAAGCCCAATTTCAACAAGGCGATTTCCTCGCCGCCGCTTCCACCTTTGCGCATCTCACCCGCTTCTATGCCGCCGAACCCGAAGTCGTGGCCGAAGCCCGCATCTGGCTCATCCGCTGTGACGTCGCACTCGGTTGGCTCTACGACGCCGAAGATGTGGCACAGCGCCTCGCCCGCGAGCGACTCCCCAAGCGTTTGGAAAACGAGCGCGATCGCTCTATGGCCGACTTGCTGCTGGCGCGCAACAACACCGCCGAAGCCCTCCCCTACCTCGAACGTGCCGCCCGCCACGGGAAGAACAGTTTCGAAAAAGCCCGTCTACACTACCTCCTCGCGCAAGTACTCCTCGAACGCGGCGAAAAACAAGCCGCCCACCGTGCCATCGAGCGCTGCCTCTCGCAGAGTCCCGGCTACGAACTCGCCTTCCAAGCCCGCATGCTCCAAACCGAAACCGTCACCACGGCACAAGGCACACAAAAGATGTTGGCGCGACTGAAACGCATGCTCCGCGACGCGAACAACAAGGACTATCTCGACCGCATCTACTATGCCATCGGCAATATCCACTTGGCCGCTCGCGACACCCTCCACGCCCTCGAAGCCTATGAGATCGGCCGCGTGCGCGCCACGCAGTCCACGCCCGAAAAAGGCGTGCTCCTCCGCCGTCTCGGTGACCTCTATTGGCAGCGTCAACGCTTCGACAAAGCCCAACCCTGCTACACCGAAGCCATCGGCCTGCTCGATCAGCAAAGCGACGGCTATGCCGAACTCCTCCGCCGCTCGGAAGTGCTCGACCACCTCGTCCCCTACACCCAAGTGGTCTTTGAGCAAGACTCCCTCCTCGCCTTGGCACGCATGCCCGAAGCCGCCCGCTTCGCCGTGATCGACAACGCCATCGCCCTGCTCAAAAAGCAAGAAGAAAACGATCGCCGCAATCGCACAGACAGCCTGCGCCGTGCACGCTCCGAAGCCGGTGGCGATTATGCCGAAAATGCGCCCACTGCCCCCACCGCACCGCAACGTCCGACGACCGACAAGTCGTGGTACTTCTACAACACCACTGCCGTTCAGCAGGGCAAACAAGCCTTTGCGCGCCAATGGGGCAACCGCCGCAACGAAGACGACTGGCGCCGCGCCAATCACAGCCTGCTCGCTGACAACAAGTCAGAAGGTTACGACTATGCAGCAGAAGACAGCCTCAAAGCCCTCGTCAACGCCCGCCGCGACAGTTTGTCTGCCAAGGGTTTGAGCGGCGATGCTCTCGAAACGGCTCTGCGGGACTATGCCGCGCAACTGTCCGGCGACGCCGCCGCACCCGCCGACACTACGGGAGGCGCCGACAAGAAAGGCAAAGCCGAACTCGATCCCCACACGCGCGCTTACTATCTCGCGCAAATTCCCCTCACCCCCGAGGCCAAACAGGCCGCGCACCAATTGCTGCGCGATGCCCTCTTCGGCGCCGGTGTGGTCGAACACGAGGAACTCGGCGACTATCCGCTCGCCGAACGCACCTTGCGACGCTTGGTGCGCGACTATCCCGATTTCGACAAGCTCCCCGAGGCCTACTACCAACTCTTCCTCCTCGCGCGTCGTGGGGGAAAGACCGAAACGGCCAATAAATATCGTGCCTTGATGGCGCGCTCCTATCCGCAGCACGTGCTCACGCGCACCATCACCGACCCCGATTTCGAACGCAATGCCCGCTATGGGCGCGAACTCGAAGACTCGCTCTATGCCGCCACCTACGCGGCCTATATCAATGGGCACAACGAAGAAGTGGTGCGCAACTTTGCTCGCTCCACCGCCACCTATCCCGAAGGGCTCAACCGACCGAAATTCCTTTTGGTCAATGCCCTCTCGCGCATCGGCACTGCACCGCGCGACACCCTCATCGCCGAGTTCACTACCCTCGCCAAAGACTTCCCCAAAAGCGATGTGGCCGAAATGGCGGCCATGATGGCCAAGGGATTGCAGGAAGGGCGTACCCCGGCCGGCGAGAAGTTCCGTCCCGGCAGCCTGTGGGCGCGCCGCACGGAAGAGACCACGGTCGAAAACGCCGCCGAAGGCGACAAACGCACGCTCAGTCCCGAGCGCGATGTGCCCTTTGTCTTTGTCGTGGCCTATCCCGCCGACAGTTTACCCGACGACAAGATCCTGTTCGAACTCGCGCGCTTCAACTTCAGCCGCTTTGTTTCGCGCGGTCTCGACATCAACAAGGAACGCCTCGGAGCCCTCACCCTCTTCCGCGTCGATGGCTTCGCCTCCTTCGCCGATGTGCACCACTACGCCCAAACGCTTTCCGGCACCACTGCGCTGCGTCAACTCCTCAAGGGAGCCCGGACGCTGCTCATCAGCAAAGACAACCTCAAGCTCCTCGGGTCCGTCGTCAGCTTCGACGACTATCGCCAATTCTACGACAAGCATTTCGCCCCGCAGAAGATCAAATCAGAACTGCCCACCGAATATGCCCCCGAAGACGAACTCCCGAAGCAGATCTACGAAGACGAATTGCCCGACAACAAGTCTACATCGTCCCCGGCCAACCGCCAAACGGAAACCAAGGACGATGAGTACGAATACGAAGAGTGAGGCACCCGTCTCCCACTCTGATACAACAAAAACTCCGCACCTGCAGACAAGCAGGTGCGGAGTTTTTTTGTACCGAAACGTGGTGCTCTCTATACGACAAGCGGACGCTCGCCGATGTACAGTAAAGCGAAGAAAAGGCCGCGCCGAGGCCTTAGGGAGCAAAAGGCATTGCGCCTCGCAGTCTGTCGAATTATTCCGTTGCGCTTTGTGGCGCGCGATCACGTCGCCCACGCAGCCACATGATAAATACGCCGTAGAGCAGCACGTCGATGAGCAACAGGAGGTTGATATTGACGCTAAAATTCGACATCACGACATTCACGCCGATGATCACCAGTTGCAGACCAAGAATGAAGGGCAAAGAAGCCGACATCGAGAAGCCCGCGGCCAAAGCCAAGTGGTGGACGTGCGTTTTGTCGGGGTGGAAAATGCCCTTCCGGTTCAACAAACGCATGCAGGCCACGCGCACAAGATCGAAAACCGGCACAGCCAACAGGGTGATCACCACCGTCATGCCGTGCGGGCGCGGTGCCAACATCATGGGGTTGTTCATCGCGTATTTGATGGCCAAGTAAGCCAAGGTGTAGCCCAGCACCAAACTCCCGGTGTCGCCCATGAAAGTCTTGGTGCCTCGACGCTCCGAGCCGAAGACGTTGAAGAAGAAAAAGGCCATCACGGCTCCGATCAGACCGAGCGACACGAGGGTGTAGGATTCGACGCCCAACTGCCAAAACAAGGCCGCGAAACCACTCAAAGCGAACATCGACAAGCCGCTCGACAAGCCGTCGATACCGTCGATCAAGTTCACCGAATTCACGATGAGCAGGCACAGGAAGACCGTCAACACGCTGCCTGCCCAAAAGGGGATTTCCCACAGGCCGAACAGGCCGTAGAGATTGTTGACGTACAAGCCACAGAGCGGCATGAATGCCGAAGCGGCCAGCTGCACCGCGAACTTCACGCGGGCACTCAAGCCCAAAAGATCATCGAGCACACCATGAGGTAGGTGAGGAACAGCCCGGCCATGAGTATCATGGTTGACAACCGAAACACCGGCAACTGCGAACTCTCGACACTCACCCCCAAATAAAGGTAGCCCGCCACGATGCCGATGGACATCGCTGGGGCGAAAAGCAGACCACCGAGACGCGGGATGCTATTTTTGTGCACTTTGCGCTCGTTGGGCTGGTCGTAAAGTCCTTTCTGGCGGCAGAGTTCGATGAGCCACGGCATGAGCAAGGCCGTGAACACGAAACTCACCCCGAAAGTGAGTAGTAACTGTATGATGCTGACGATTTCCATTTGTTTTCAAGTGAGATTATGCCCTCCCGCTACGGCTTTTGGGACAAAGCGGAACCGGTGGCATCGAGTGTCTTCGATGGGAAAGCTGCAGAGGGGAAGAATCGGCGTTACGAGTCGAAAGAAGATGCACCGACGGTCGTGTTTCGCTCTCCGTATATCGCCTAAAGGCACTGTGTGTCCGAATAGTAGAACAACAGGGGGGGCGCTCGACTGAACAAAGGTACAAAAAAAAGAGTAATTACAAGCGTCGAACGCCAGATTGTGTGTTTCTCTGTCGGGAGTCCGCTGCAACGGCACCTCCCGACAACGAAATGGGCAGTTCATCCCAATCCGTCTGCAAAGTTACGAAATCCCGAAACAATCACAAAACCCAATCGCAAAAACATTTCTTCTCATCAAAATTCATTCGAACGATACGCCAACACTTCACGCCGACTCGCGCCAAAAACTCGTCTACTATCTCGCAAAAATAGAGACTTTCTCAACAAAACTCCACTGCTTTATTCACCGACGCCCCATCCGACCGCACTTCCTACTCATCCCCACCCTCTTCTGCCCCTCTACGCGCGCCTACGCGCACTCAGCGAATTTTCGTTTTTTGCCTTCACCCTTCACCACCCGCAATATCTCCCTCATTCTTGGTGAGTTAGGGGTGAAGGCAATGCCCTCAAATGCCTTCACCCGACTAAAAAGTTTCCTGCTCACTCGAAGAGGGCGAAAAAACACCGTGAACGAAGGCCTCGTTTTCCGCTTTTGGCTGCCTTCACCCTTACCTTCACCCTCAACACCCTGTATATCAATCCAATGCAGGGCACTAACTTTGTATTTTGAGGTGAAGGAAATCGGGCGAACCTTCACCTTTTTCGACCACCTATCTCACTGACTATCAACAGACAAACAAGCCCAAGGTGAAGAGGTGAAGGCAAAAAACAGAAAAACACCGGACGCGCGCGTACGCGCGAGGAAAAAAGGCGAAAACGAAGGGGGAATCATTTTGTCCCCCCTACATCCTTTCATTTGCGGTACTGCTGCGCACGTAGACGATGACTCGTTGGACATTCGCAATTTCGAGAAAGCACAAAGCCTCATTATACAAGAGCATCAAATAACCTAAAAGCCCAAGCACGAGGTTCGTAACATTGTGCTTGGGCATCACCGAATAGTATCTACGGAGGAGAGTCACTTCCGATAAAGTGTTCGATCAAAGGTTGGGAAAATCCTGTCACTGGCTTCTTTTGTTTTCAAATAGAAACAGCAACACTGCATCATGAAATTGATGTTGCGGTTCCAATCTGCTTCAGGGGGAGCTTCTGAGCATGATAACGGGCCTATATCGTCAGTGACAACTCGAGTCTCTAAGTAGTTGTTCTTTGCGTCACGCCAATGATAATAGTCAGAAAACACCATTGGTAACAATCTAGCGTGGGTCGATGCTTCTATACCTGCAGGTATATAATTACTAATAAAAGCAATTTTTGGCGCCTCCTCAAATGGGATTGTAAAAGAGGTTTTCTTCTTCGGATTTATAGTCCACGATTCTGTGATATATTCATGGAAACGGGATAACGGAAGTGTTTTGGCACAATCAGTGATCAGTACAAAATCTGTTTGCTTATCCACATCATCAAAAACATTTAGTTTATCGATAAAACTCCGTTTCTTCCCAGAGCGCTCCCGTCTCGAAAGCAATTGGGACAAAGTTCTGAAGAAGAAGTGCTTACCCGTCATGTCAAGATTGAGTCCTATTTGCCCAATATTATGATCCATTGCCAGCGGTGCCCATGCTCTTGAGGGGTCTTTGTAACGGTGTAGTATATAGCCTATCGTAAAGATTTTGTTGATCAAATTCAACTTTTGCTCTTGGACTTCCTTTTCGGTCAGTCCCTCGCCTGCAATGTCAAACTTATGCGCCGCATGATATGCCTCGCGCTCTATGGTTGTTTTAAATTGTTCTTCAAGTTCCTTGCGCCAATGGATTCTCGAGGTATTGATGACCAAACCAAAGAAAGGCGAGGACGTGTCTTTGACATCAATGTCCCAAATCGTTCTTCCGTTTTCATCTACAGAAGAAGTGATTTCGAACATACCTTTTAGCTTTGTATAGCGATAGGGTTTAATCTTCTTTTCCCAAACATTATACGGCCAATCTGATAGCTTTACGTGTTCTTTTATACCTTCTGCCGTGACTTCGACTGCAACAAGCCGCCCTGCTGCGTTCTTAAAATAGAAAAATTGAGAGTTAGGTGTGCAGTTTGTAAAGTCAAGAACGGGCGCGCTAAGCTGTTCCAAAAAACGAGAGGATTTAAGCTTGGACGAATTAAGTATGAGATTTCGGATATCTTTATTAAGGGCATGCTCATTAGCCCATCTATAAACAAAACGTTGGATGTCTTTTCGGGAAATTTCTTGCACCATTTGACCACTGATGCGCACATATCTCGTTTCGTCTACGCCTTTTTCGTTCAGACTGTGGTACCCGTTTGATTCGAGAAATCTCAATAGTGCCCCCCAATTAAAGTTATATGTTACTTCGTTTCCCTTCTTATGAAATTTCTCCTGCCAAAATTTTTCGGGAGTTCCCCAACGTTCTTGCTTATCGGCTTCTTCGATACGTTCGACAAGTTCGGCTCCTGTTTTGGTGTTGTTTCCTGCAGATATACTCATTTTCGACTTGATTACAACAATAAAATTATTATCTTTGCATGCAAAGGTATTACTTCTAGATACAACAAACAAGAAAAACGATACTTTTTTATCGATAATATCAATTACAACATCACCAAACCAAACATAAAACAAGTAACAAATGGATTTAGAACGAATTAGAACCATAGCCTTAAAGCGACCGGGAGGTATCAAAAGACTTGCCCAGGAGGTAAATATGAGCCACGTTAATCTATTTCGTTGCCTTCGCGAAAACTCCATTAAGGCTCAAGATCTCGAGCGGATAGCGCGGGTATTAAATGTAAATATCGTAGAATTCTTTCCTAACGCTCAAGTTCACCAATCCATAAGTGCCGAATCTGCAGTTTCTTCTGCTAAAACAAAGAAATCTGCAGGCATTCCACATCCTTCAATAGAAGAAAATGAAGAATTGCGTGCACGTATTGCTCAACTGGAGGAACACCTAAGAGACAAGGAGGAAATAATCACTCTTTTGAGAGAAAAAATGAATTCCGAGAAGTAGGTAAAATGCTACTTTGATGATGAACCCTATTGTATGCTTCATATTTATTGCACGTATGAACAATTTGCTCACGCTCTGCACACGGACAATGCGCCGTGCTCTGCTGCTCGTCTTTGGCGCACTGCTCACCACAGTGGTCGATGCCCAAACGTCGGAAGTCGACCTATTTCGCCAACTGACACCCCAACACGATACGGATTCCATCGAGATGAAAACCCTTTATCTCGATGTGGATGCGCTTGCCTTTTTCAAAGACAACGAGTTTGACGGCAACATCGCCAAGGGTTACACGCTTCCGGGCGTACGACTCACCCCGCATTTGACTTATCGGCCTCGTCCGGAATTGAGTTTGGAATTGGGACTCTCGGCACTCATGTACCATGGTACGAATCGCTATCCGAACTACGCCTTTCACGACATTGTGACGTGGAAGGGCGGGGCTTATCAAGGCGGCGCACATCTCCTGCCCTACTTTCGCGCAGTAGCTCAACTGGGAGCCGCCACCTTTGTGTTGGGCGACCTTTACGGCGCGGCCCATCACGGTTTGATTCTTCCGCTGTATAAGCCGGAAAATCTGCTGACGACCGATCCGGAAAAGGGCTTTCAAACATTGATTCGCACTCGCGGTTGGAAAATGGACGCTTGGATCGATTGGCAAAGCTTCATCTACGAAATGGACAAGCACCAAGAGGCTTTCACGGTGGGTATGACGCAATCGGTGGAACTGCTGCGGCCGAAGGCTCACGGTTGGGCGCTCGAACTGCCGGTGCAACTGATGGTGCAACACCGCGGCGGCGAGCAAGATGACACAGATTTGGGCGTGCAGACGCTCTGTAACGGGAGTATCGGGCTGCAACTGCGGAAAACGTGGAACCACCGTGTGCTGAATGCCGCGGAAGTGGAGGTGCACACACTCGGTGCCTATCAACAGGCGGGCAAGTTGTGGCCTTTCAACACGGGGGCAGCCCTGTGGGCCGGGGCTTCGGTCGATCTGCTCCACGCACTGCGCATTCGTGCGGGCTGGTGGCAGGCGAAGGATTTTGTGACGCTCTACGGTAGTCCGTTTTTCAACACGCTCTCGCTGAAAGTGGACGGGGGGCGCTTCACACGTATGCACACGGCCTATTGGAGTGTGGAATATGTGCGTCACTTCGGCCGTGATTACGCTTTCGGCGCGAAGGCCAACGGCTTTGTGACGGATGCGGGGCGCCTGCTCCTCAAAAATGGAGAAAGCGAGCCGGCGGCGCTGCGGCATGCGTTCTCGTTCGGCGTATTCCTCCGCGCACAACCGCGCTTCTTGCTGAAAAGATTCAAGTGAGCGCACACAAAAATCGCCCCCACCATGTACAATTATGGTGGGGGCGATTTTGTTTTAGCCCTTCGCGAAGGGCTTGCTACCGAGGCACGCTGAACTTATTCGGCTTGCAATTCGCCGGCAGTCGCGAGCGGACGCCAGCCTTCGCCATAGGTAGCGTGGGCATCGGTGACGACCACAAAGGCCTTCGGATCAACTTCCTGCACCTTGAGTTTGACGGCGGGAATTTCTTTGTTGGACACCACGAGGAAGAGCATTTCCTTGTCGTCCTTGGAATAGAGTCCACTGCTCTTGATGCGGGTGGCGGAACGATCGAGCGTGTCGAGAATGAAATTGCGCATGGCTTCATTGGGTTGCTCGGAAATCACGAAGACGAGTTTGTCGTCTTGTGCGCCGTTGATGACATAGCTGATGGTGCGCGCCGTCACGAAGATGGCGATGAGCGAATAGAAAGAGAGCAACCACGAACCGCCGCTGACAATGTCTTTCGCTCCCAAACCAAAACCGATGACCACCAAGCCGGAGAGTACAACAACGCCGTCACAGATTAAAATGGCATTGGAAAAACGGATGTGGGCATATTTCTGTAACAACATGGCAACGATGTCGGTGCCGCCCGTTGTGGCCTGCTGGCGCACCACGAAGCCGCAACCGAAACCGATCATGACCGCACCGATGATGGAGGTGAGCATGAGGTGTTCGGTCATGTTGATGACGCCGCCACAGAGTTTCGTGGGGTCGAGGGCATGAAGGGAAGCGGCATCGGGATAGGCCAAAAGCGAAAGACCGTTCATGATGACGGGGGCGATGAGGGCGGCAAAGATGGTGCGCGAACCTAATTTCGCCCCGAGGAAGACGGAGGCGAGTACGAGCAAGGGGATGTCAAAGAAATAACCGAACGTACCGACCTGAATGGAGGGGAAGATATTGTGGAGCACGATGCTGGCGCCATAGACACCTCCGGGCACAATATTATAGGGGTTGATGAAGAAGACGAAACCGGCGCACATCACGGTAACCCCGAGAACGATGTTAAACCACGAAGTCCACCAACTCAACTGGCGGGCGGGTTCGCACCATGTTTTGATGCGCTCACTCAAAGGGCGAGCGGAGGCAGCGGAAGAGGAACGAGGAGTTTCGTTGGTCATAAAAGAAGGTTTAAGTGTGAAAACATAAAGGCAAAATACACTTTACGCCGTGTACAAAGTTACGAACTTCGGCACGAAACAACGGGAGAAAAAAGAGCGCATTTGAGTTTTTTGTCCATATTGGGCTAAAAACGAACAGTGTACGGCGCTAAAACAAGGTGTTAAGCGGTGGGGGCCGCGAAAAAAGCACGCTCCCCGATGCGAAAACGTCATCGGGGAGCGTGTGCCCGGAGCGGGACTCGAACCCGCACGACCGCAATGGTCAAGGGATTTTAAGTCCCTCGTGTCTACCATTTCACCATCCGGGCGGTTGTGCGCGTGCAAAGATAAGGAGAAAAGCGCGATTGGCCAAACGGCACGCGTCAGTTTTGCACGAGGAAGACATCGGCAGCCGGTGTGTAGGCGGCACGATAACGAAAAAGATGGGTGTTGCGCCGCCCGTCATCGGGGACTTTGAGCGGTATTCCACCATTGGCCAAATCGTAGGTACGCGAACAACGAGTGCAAACGACGTGTTCGGGCTGATCGGCAACGGGAGAGAGCCGTCGCTCAATGTTGTCGGCGTTGTAGCAGACGGGGCAAACGGCATCGTACGCCACTACGGGAAAGGTGCCATCGAAGGCCGGCACCGACGCGACACCGACAAGGAAACCGGTGATGCTCTGCGGACGCCCGTAGGCTTCGAGCGCTGTGCGCGGCAGGGAAGAAGCGGTGCCTCCTCCCAAAGCGGTGAGCAGATATTGTCGGGCATCGTAGGTGATGAGACACCACGAACCGGGATTGCTCACGGCGCTGCGGAGGGCGGGCGCAGCACTGACGGGGGTGAGGCGCAGGAAAGCGGGCAACGTGGAAAAACGGCGTTGCGTGTCGTCGCTGCACGCGGTGAGTGCGCCCCACAGCGTGAGCAGCGCGATGAAGAGGCCGAGCAGGCGCAACCGTTCAGCACGGAATGCCGACGAACGGGCACGATGCTCCTCGGAAAACGAGCGTTTGAACACGGCGCTAACGTTCAATTAGATGTGAACGAGAACTTGCGAAAGGAAGGTGGCGATGCCGTCGGGGGCTTTCTTGAGGTGCTTCTCCACCATCTTGCGCATGAAGAAATTGAGTTCGGTGCCGACGGTGACTTTCATCGCGCACTGACCAGCACCTTGCGGGAGCAACTGCACCCACACGTTGGCGCTGACGGGCGAACCTTCGGTGGCGAGTTTCACCAATTTGGGTTCGTCACGCTCTACAATGGCGAGGGTGACGTACCCCATTTGGGTATCGGCCGAAAGGGCATCTTCGGTGAAGGTCATATTTTCGAGATAACCGCGCATTTCTTCCAGTCGCTCGGGCGTGACTTGCCCTTCCGGCGCATGCTGCAAAATGGCTTGCAGGCGTTCCGGATCGGAAAGGGCTTGTTTGATGACTTCGAAACGACGAAGATCGGCCATGCGGGCGTAGGCTTCGGCTTGTGTGGTGTTGAGGGTGTAGACTTGTGATTCGTATTTGGTCATACGGCGTAAGTTTTTCGAGGAAGCGGAAAACGAAATCGAGTGATTAGGCTTCGGGCGTCCAGGTGGAGGGGTTGGCGCGCCAACGGGCGAGCAGCGGAAGTTGGCTCTCGTCGATGTAGCCCACACGGCAAGCGGTTTCGACTACGGCTTCGTAGTTGGTGAGCGTGGTCAGTTCGACATTGGCGGCGGCGAAGGCTTCGGCTGCCACGGGGAAACCGTAGGTGAAGCTGGCCACCATGCCGAGAATTTCGAAACCGGCTGCGCGAAGGGCTTCGACGGCTTTGAGGCTGCTACCGCCGGTGGAGATGAGGTCTTCGACCACCACAATGCGTGCGCCTTCGGGGAGGGTGCCTTCGATGAGGTTGCCCATGCCGTGATCTTTGGCTTTCGCACGAACGTAGCACATGGGGAGTTCGAGTTCATCGGCGACCAACGCGCCTTGTGCAATGGCACCCGTGGCTACACCGGCAATGGCGGTGGCTTCGGGATATTGACGACGAATGAGTTCGGCAAGTTGCTCTTTCACGAACGTGCGCACCTGCGGATAAGCAAGCGTTTTGCGATTGTCGCAATAGAACGGAGACAACCAACCACTCGCCCAAGTGAAGGGTTGGGTGGGTTGTACTTTGATGCACTGAACGCTGAGCAGTTGCTCGGCGAATTGGGAAGCAATGGTGGACATTATTTACAGTTGTTAGGGTTTTGCGGGGAAAGGGGCTTGCGCAACTGCGAAAGGATGCGGGCGGCGGCCTGTTCGGGTGCACCGGTCGGACCGAGACGCCGACGCATTTCTTCGTAGCCCGACAGTTGTGCGCGACGCTCGGGACTGTCTTCCAACAGCGGGGCGAAATGCGCAGCAAGGTGCGCCGGTTGGGTGTCGTCGGCGATGAGTTCGGGCACTACGGCGCGATCGGCGATGAGATTAACGAGCGAAATGTACTTACATTTCAAGAAATACGGACGCAACAGGCGCACGAGTTGACCGCCGAAGAGATTGTAGCACACCACTTGGGGGACGTTGAACAGTGCGGTTTCCAAAGTGGCCGTGCCGCTGGTGACGATGGCCGCATGGCTGTGGGCGAGAAGCGCATAGGTTTCATCGCGAACGGCGCAAATGGGGAGTTCCGTATTAGAAGGGAGTGGTTTGAGCGCTGTGGTGTGCGGTACCGTCGCGGAGTTGCGCAGCGGCGTTACTGCATCGGGCGGTGTGAAAGCTTCGGCGATGTTTTTTTCGCCCTGCTGCGCTTCGATGGTTTTCTCCTCGGAATCGAAGGGCTGCACCTGGGTCACGGTGATGCCATAACGGGCATATTCTTCGTCAGCGATACCGGGGGCAGCGGCGAGCACGACACGATAACGCGCTGGATCGGCGGTACGGCGCACAGCTTCGAGCATTCGCGGCAAATTGTCGGCAATTTCTGCGCGGCGCGAACCGGCTAAAACGGCAATGAGTTCTCGATCATCTTCCCATCCGTGACGAGCGCAAAAGGCTTCGCGCGTTTCCTTATAAGAGGAGAGAAAAGCACTCACCTCATCGTGGGAGGGATTGCCGACATACTCCACGGGATAGTGATGGCGCCGCGCAAAATAGTCGACTTCGAACGGCAGAATCGACAAGAGGTGGTCAACATGGCGCCGAATGCTGCGAATGCGCCCTTCTTTCCACGCCCATATTTTGGGCGCAATGTAGTAGAACACCGGACAGGCGGTGTGCGTCTTGACCCACTTGGCGATCTTCAAGTTGAAACCGGGATAGTCGACCAACACGACGCAATGGGGTTGCCATTCGGCGATGGCGTTTTCGCAGTCCTTCATCGCACGAAGAATCGTGGGGAGGTGGAGCAACACTTGCACGAAACCCATGTAGGCGAGTTCGCGGTAGTGGCGCAACAACAACATCCCCTCGGCTTGCATCAGGTCGCCGCCGAAACCACGAAACTCGGCTTCGGGATCGCACGCCTTGAGCGAACGAATGAGATGGGACGCATGCAAATCGCCGGACGCTTCACCGGCTACAAAGAAATAGCGCATGAGGGAAAAGGAGAATTACGTGAAGGGACTACCCACAAAGGAATCACAGGTGGAACGAGTGCAGCAAATCGTAGTGCGTACTGTCGAGCGTCTGCGGGGTGATGGCCACATAACCGTGCGCCAGCGCCCAACGGTCGGTGTCTTCCGCCTCGGGTTCCAACTCCATCGGTTCGCCGGTCAACCAATAATAAGGCGTTCCGCTGCGCGGACGACGGCTCTCAGCGATCTCGTTGATCCAACGCGAACGCGCCATGCGACAAACACGCACTCCTTTGAAAGATTCGCGCGCGGGGAAGTTCACATTGAGCGTGGAGAAAGGAGGAAGACCGTCACACAACAATTTGATGACGATCTCACGTATATAGGGGACGCAAGGCGAAAAATCGGCCTCGGGACGATGGTCGCAAAGCGAGAAGCCCACAGCGGGAATGCCCTGCAAGGCGCCTTCGGAAGCGGCGCCCATCGTACCGGAGTAGAAGGTGTTCACGCTCGAATTGTCACCGTGATTGATGCCCGTCACCACCAAATCGGGCGTGCGGCCGCGCATAGGCAAAAGGACGTTGAAGGCGAGTTTCACGCAATCGACGGGGCTACCGGAGCAAGCGAAAATTTCCAATCCTTCTTCGCGGTGCACCAAGCGGTTGTGGATGGGCGCGGTCGAAGTGATGGCGCATCCGTAGCCCGAACGTCCACCGCCCGGTGCCACGACGAGCAGATCGGCCATCGGATGGAGCGTATCGATCAGTGTGTTGATGCCCGCGGCCTTATAACCGTCATCGTTGGAGATGAGGATAAAGGGACGAGACATGCCACGATTATTGGGTTCTGTCATAAGTAGTGTTTGTTGTTGTGTTGAGTCAATGAGAAGGGCGCCGCATCAAGAGCAAAAAGACGATCGGCGCACCGATCAGCGGTGTTACCGCATTGAGGGGGAGTGTGCCCGACGGCCAAGGGAGGGCGCAAAGGAACTGACAGGCCAGTGCCAAGAGTGCACCGACGGCAAGTGTCATCGGTAAGTTGCGCCGATGGAGCGATGTTCCGCACAAAAGTCGTGCAGCATGAGGAGCAGCCAGCCCGACGAACGCCACCGGCCCACAGAAAGCCGTCGACCAAGCGGTGATCCAGCCCACAGCAAAGAGCAGACGCGACCGACTGCGTCGCGGGTCGATGCCCAAAGTGCGCGCATAGTTTTCGCCGAGCAACCAAGCATCGAGCGTGGTCGTCTGCCGCCAACTATAGGCGACCGGTAAAAGCAATGCCGCCACGAAAAGGGGTAGGCGCATTCGGCCTACGGAAGAGAAATCGCCCAGTGTCCACAGTTGAAAACTGCGCAAACCGTCGGTCGTGGAAAAGTAAGCCATCAGCGCAAGCACCGAGGAGAGGACGAATGAAATCATCACACCGGCCACCAACAGGGCGGTTCCGTGAAACTGCTTACGAGCTAACTGCACAATCAGTGCCAAGACGAGCAAAGCGCCGCACAAAGCCATAATCACCCCAAACAATTCGCCGGCTAACGGTGGGAGCGTGCGGAGAAAAAGGAGTGCACCACTGCTCCAAATCAGCGGCCCGGCAGCGGCACCTACAGCGGCGCCGGCATGAATGCCGAAAAGCGAAGGATCGGCCAGCGGATTTTCGAACAACGTCTGGGTGATCAGGCCGCAGAGCCCCAAACTCGCACCCACTGTCAAGGCAGTGAGCAAGCGCGGCAAACGATAGTCCAAGACAATCGCACGCGCCGTGTCTGAGGTTTCGCCGCCGAAGAGTGCCGATCCGACTTCGCCGAGCGTAAGTTCGACACTACCGCAACACAGACTCGCAACGACGAGTCCAAAACCGGCGAGTAGCAGGAGCAACGGGAGGGCGAATCGTTGTTTTTTTCGCATAGCGCTGTTGTGGGATGGACAAATGGGGCTCACCAACTCAACCGATCTACCGAATGTAGGAAGTCTTGCGCAGCCGTCGTGCAGCGGTTCTTCACACGCGCACTGAAGGTTTAGCGCAAAGGCGTGAACCGGGGTTCTTGTTCGTCAGTGTTCTTCGCCCCGCCGGCGTTCTCGGCTCTTTTCCTCTCAGCAGTGAGCACATTGCGCCAAGCGCGCAATAGCAGCGAGGGGGCAAAAGGTGTTTCTTCGTAATAAGCGCTGCGCAGGGTGTTGCAGCCCCAAACACGGCGTTGGCGAAACGCCCGAAAACGCGTGTAGAGGGGTTGTTCGCGCTGTAGCATCTCATACGTCAGTTCGTGTGGCGCAGCATATTTCACCACCCACACATCGGCATCGGCACAGCGTTGCAGCATCCGTTCGAGTTCCATCGGTACGCTACCGGCATGCGCATCGTCGGCCCACACATAGCGGCCACCGGCATCGGCAATGACGCGCGCCACATAGCTCTGTCCGCCGGGCACATACCACGTGCCGTGTTCCGCCCGATCCACCATCACCAACGGCTGTTTGCGTTTCGGGTGAGTCGTCTTCGCCGCTCGCTGCAGGGTGAGGTAGGCGTTTTCTTCCGCGGCGAAAAGGCTGTCCGCCGTCGCACCACGCCCAACCAAACGGCCGTAGAAGCGCATCCATTCGGCGCGACCGAGGGGCGTACTTTCCATGTAGTCGGCACAGCATATCGTCGGTATGCCCAATCGCTCTACCACCGTGGGTCGCTCGTTGGCAAAAGGCGCATACCACCACGCATCGACGCCGGCCGTTTTCATACGTTCGACATCGGGGGCGACGCCCGTGCCAAAATCAGTGAGTTGTTCTCGCTGCAATCGCGGCGAAACGACAAATCGCGCCTCACAAATGCCTGCCAAACAGTCGGCCGCACCGAGTCGCAGGAGCAAAGCGGCGTGCACCGTGCTCTGTGGCAACACGCGGCGGCAAGGCACTTCGATCACCTTGCAGCCCGAAGGTACACCGGGGGCGGTGCCGCGGGGCACCAAAGCATATTGGACGCGCACCGCCGTACTGTCCCACGGGTCGAGCACCGTGGCCAGTTCGTAACCGCCGCGTGTTTCCAAGCGCAGGAGTCGCGCATGGCGCAAACGTCCTTCTGTTTCGGCCGTCGGCGCGCAAGCCACGCACAACCAAAGGCAGCACACAGCCGCCCATGCGGCACACAGCCACGTCTTCACAGCGTTCCGATCGTTACTTCGCCGGCCAATGAGGTGTTCATCCGTTCCTTGATCTTGTCGAGGTCAGTTTCGTGACCGAGCAGGAACATGAGTTTCGTCACCACCGCCTCGACCGTCATGTCGCGACCGTTGAGCACCCCGGCTTCGATGAGTCGCAACGAGGTTTCGTAGCGTCCCATGTCGACGGCGCCCGTGGCGCACTGCGAAGTATTGACAATCACCACCCCGCGACGGCTCATTTCGTTCAGTCGCTCGTAGAGCCACGGTTTGCGCGGCGCATTGCCGGCGCCGTAGGTCTTCAACACCAACCCGCGCAGTCCGGGAATTTCCGACACGGCCGCCACCACTTCCTCACAGATGCCGGGAAAGAGCGTTAGGATCGCCACATGCGTGTCGAGCCGATAGACCGGGCGAAACGGTTCGACCGCGGTGCGGCGCAGGATGTAGGGTTCTTCAAAGCGAATATGGATGCCGGCATGCGCCAAGGCCGGGTAGTTGTACGAGCGAAAGGCGTTGAAGCCTTCCGAGTTGATTTTCGTCGTTCGGTTGCCGCGCAACAGCCGATTTTCGAAAAAGATGCACACTTCCGGCACCACCGGCGTGCCGTCGGCATGGCGCGCTGCGGCGATCTCGATGCTCGTGAGCAGGTTTTCCTTCCCGTCGGTGCGCAACTGCCCGAGGGGCAACTGACTGCCGGTGACTACGACGGGCTTGGACAAATTTTCGAGCATAAAGCTCAAGGCCGAAGCCGTGAAAGCCATGGTGTCCGTACCGTGAAGCAAAACAAAACCGTCATAGCGATCATAGTTTTGCGCAATGATCTCAACCATGCGACACCAATCCTTCGGTTCCATGTCCGAGGAGTCGATGGGCGGGCCGAAAGTCACGGTGTCGATCTCGTAGTGAAAGCGATCCAACTCCGGCACAAAGTTGCGGATGTGTTCCCAATCGAAAGCCTCGAGCGCCCCGGTAACAGGATTCTCGAGCATACCGATGGTTCCGCCGGTGTAGATGATGAGTATGCGGGGTGCGTTCATAAGCTATGCTTTGACGGCAAATTTACGAAAATAATTTGACATGCCGAGGTGTCGAGACAGCGTTTTTCGCCCCAATCGGTGCTCCTTTTTCGTCCCGTCGACAACGACATTTTTTCTCCTATCCTCCTCGCCGTGCACTAAACCGCGCGCAGCACGCCGCACTTCCGAAAAATATCGTATCTTTGTCGCACTACGTGCCACACGGCACCCCCTCCACGAGGGTAAAACTTCAGCATCCTACGCTCTATTATGAAAGAATTTATTCAATCTGAAGCCCGCGCCGAAACGGCTGTACTGGTGGCGCTGATCACCAAAACGCAGGACGAACGGAAAACGGACGAATATCTCGATGAACTTGAGTTTCTCGCCGAAACAGCGGGGGCTCTCACCGTGCGCCGATTCACTCAACGCGCCGACGGCCCCAGCAGTGTGACCTATGTCGGCAAAGGTAAACTCGAAGAAATACGTCAATACATCGAAGACTGCGAACAGGCGGCCGAAGAAGCGGAGAAAGACCCGCTCTGGCCGGCCGACGAGGAGAAGCCTCAGCCCGTGGGCATGGTGATCTTCGACGACGAACTCTCTGCCAAACAGCTCCGCAACATCGAAGCCGTGCTGCAGGTGAAGATTCTCGACCGCACCTCGCTCATCCTCGACATCTTCGCCATGCGCGCCCAAACCGCCAATGCCAAAACGCAGGTAGAGTTGGCACAATATCGCTACATGCTCCCCCGCCTGCAGCGCCTGTGGACGCACCTTGAGCGTCAAGGCGGTGGATCGGGTGGCGCCGGCGGCGGTAAAGGCGGCAGCGTGGGACTGCGCGGCCCCGGTGAAACGCAGCTCGAAATGGACCGTCGTATCATCCTCAACCGCATGTCGCTCCTCAAAGAACGACTCGCCGAAATCGACAAGCAAAAGCGCACGCAACGACAAAATCGCGGCAAAATGGTGCGCGTGGCGCTCGTCGGCTACACCAACGTGGGCAAATCGACCCTCCTCAACCTGCTTTCGAAGAGCGAGGTCTTTGCCGAAAACAAACTCTTCGCCACCCTCGACACGACGGTGCGCAAGGTCGTGGTGAGCAACCTCCCCTTCCTGCTGGCCGACACGGTGGGTTTCATCCGCAAGCTCCCGACCGACTTGGTCGAGTCGTTCAAATCGACCCTCGACGAAACGCGCGAAGCCGACCTGCTCGTGCATGTGGTCGACGTGAGCCACCCGGACTTCGAGGAACAGATTGAAGTGGTGGATCGTACGCTCTGCGACTTGGGATGCGCCGACAAACCGCAGATTCTCATTTTCAACAAAATGGACGCCTACACCTTCACGCCGAAAGATCCGAACGATCTCACTCCGGCCGGGAAGGAAAACATCCCGTTGCCGGAACTCATGCAAACGTGGATGGCACGCGCCGCAGGCACCACCGAAGCGCGCCACCCGGGCGCCGGCGCGGTGTCGGACGTGATTTTCATTTCGGCGCGCCAAAAGCAGAACATCGACGAGCTCCGCGAACTGCTCTATGCTCGTGTGCGTGAACTTCACGTGCAGAAATACCCGTACAACGATTTTCTCTATCAAGAGTATTCGCCCGACGGCGAACCGGTGTGACGCGTCGCACAAAAGCGCGAACACTTTCGCCGAAACTCCCCCACTCTTTCCAAAAACACGGGACGATTCGTTTGAATCGTCCCGTGTTTTTTCTATGCCTTTCGGGCACGTTGAAAAAGCCGGAAATGGGTGTTTTCTCGCACACGCGTATACGCGTCGCGCGCCTCAAGCAGTTTCATTTTCCTGCCTTCACCCTTCACCCACGAATACATTAGCCTGATATTCAACTCATTGCGGGTGAACAAAAGGCGCATTTTTGCCTTCACCGAGGGTGAATACAAAAGGGTGAAGCCTTCACACGCATCATTCTATCCCTCAACAAGTTAGGAGCAAAAGGTGAAGTGGTGAAGGAAAAAATCGAAAAACGCCGGACGCGCGCGTATACACGCGCACGCGAGAAAGGGGTATTTTTTCGGGTTCATCCGACATTTGGGGTGATGGGTGCAGAAATGAAGAAAACCGCTGAGCAAATTGTACATCTCCCTGTGTCTGATCTAAGCATCGTTGCAAACAGATCAAACAAAGAGGCTGACAGAACGAATAGCCGATATAAGACAACGATAAGTTCTTTAATCTGGAACAAAGAGAAGTCGGCCGTTTTCAACCCTCCCTTTGGAAGATATGTAGGGTATCTTGCAGATCTCTAATGTACAGCTTATCTCCAGACATATAGAGCGGTTGAGGTGTGACCAAGTGATTTCCGGTTGCCTTTCTTTCCTCAAGGGGAATTATTTCCTCCGTCCATAGTAGCTTGTGAGCTTTCAAATCAAAGATGCCCACTCGGCCTATGCCGTACCGATCAGTTTTCATTTCCGCCAGAAAGGTAAAGTAATCACCCTGAAGATTGGGAGCGTAGAAATAATCAAACCTACCGATACCATCGGGATCTTCCTCTAAAAAGACACAACTCTCTGCTAGGTCACCCGTAGTGCCATCAAAAACCTGAAAACCCAAGTAACTAATGCAAACTATAGAGCTATCAGCCTCCCGAAAGAAACAATCACCAAGTCCTGCAA
>ERZ773180.320-NODE-320-length-31041-cov-5.157555_pt1 | contig 31041 bp, 21 predicted proteins | sample MGYA00511080_ERZ773180 | MGnify/ENA primary metagenome ERZ773180 (study PRJEB29015, sample SAMEA2738175) | human oral metagenome | biome: human oral; feature: human-associated habitat; material: saliva | place: China | collected 2178 ... | reverse complement strand
CATAAGATAGTTTCCATGATTATCTTTTTTGAGAGCATCCTCTCTGATAGAGAGAGCGCTGATCTTATAGTAGCGGTTTATCTGATGCCCTGAACAGATATATTCACCCTGAGGTGGAGTGTTGGGGCCATCTGTATTGCCATTATTCTCCCCTTCATTGTTTTTGGTGGTGTCTTGTTGCTCTTTGTTCACCTTATTCTGACCGCCCAGGGGTCCTCTTTGACTGCACGAGAAGAGTGCGACTCCCAAGATTAAGATGGATAATACTCGCTTCATATCTTTATTATTTTAGTGTTTTATATTAGGAATAATACGCACGTATAGACAATAATAAGCCCCTTATCATCAACCCCTTTGTCAGAGACAAATTTCGTTTCGTGGCGAAAGATAAAAAAAAAACGAGATGGCAAAAAAAGACAAGAGTAGCAAGCACTCGCTAGCCTCCCCCTTCACGTTTGCCACAATCGGCGGACGAAGAAAGAGGAGGAGCAATAGCTTTAGACGATGCTTAGCGAATCAGTTTGAGTACAAGGCGGCTCGCATTGGGGCGATCTGCCACCACCAAATAGACACCCTTAGGCAAAGCCTCAAGAGAGCAGGAGGTACTACCCAACACGCCCTCGCGTAATACAAGGGTGCCATCGAGCGAGTAAACCGACAGACTTTGCACCCCCTCGGGGAAGTGGAGCCGGCCTCCATCGAAGCGCAAGGCGGCTACCTCCGTAGCAACCACAGGTACCGTTGGGAGAGGATTAGCCTTGAATGTAGACTCCTGACTAATAAAGAAGGCTATCGACACCACAGGCTCCACCTCTTCAGACACACTCAGTTCTCGGTACTCGTAACCCACGCCATCGGGGCCTACAAAGCCGTCGAAAGGCTCATCATCAATATCTTTTCCTGTAGCTGGAGCATACCGCTCGGCCAAGAAGTCGCCCACTTTGGATTTTTCGTAAAGGCTCTTTGAGTCAAAAGTCCAGGTGACATATTCGGCTGCCTCATCATCAAAGAACATATAGGCAACCGCAACTCCCGGGGCCTTTTCGTCCGCAAAAGTTACCATTTTAGCGCCGAAGTTATCCTCCTCCTTCACTACTACACGGTGTGCCACATTGTGCTCATACTCCTCAATAGACCGACGAGTGCGGTCGTAGCGATTGAGCCAAGGGGTCAGTAAGCCCGTGTGCTTAGGTTCTACCTTTGCCAAGAAGAGTCTAGGTTCGGCTCCGTCCCCCAAGACAATGGAGGTAACCCCTACAACATTGCCAAAGATCTGGGTACCATCGTCAGTACGAGGGGCAACGACGGGGCAACTGCTATGGAATGCAGCCCCTTGTGCATCAGCCCCAAGCGAAGCATACTCACCCCGATGCAATACAATACACTGAGCAGCAGTGGCGTCCGTAGCCACCGTAGCCCCTTTTAGAGCAGCGTGCCACACGGCACCTTTGTTGTACTCCGCAGCCGAGTACCCCTTAGGGATATGCAAAACAAAAGAGCCCTTGGGTACTGCATCGAAGGCATCTTCATCCTCCAGAGTAGGCACAAAGGGTACACCGATGGTAAGGGCCGTCAGCTGCACACAATCACTAAAAGCCTGTGTGCCAATAAAGGGGGTACCGGTCTTTAGCTCCACGGTGCGCAACTTGGCACAAGAGTCGAAGGCACGGAGCGGTATGCGCATATGGTGCAGGGCACTGAAGCTCTCGAGGGTACGGTGATAGGCAAAAGCCCCCACAGCAATGGCTGTTGTCTCTCCCCCTAGAGCAAAGGAAGTATGCCCACTCCGGGCAGGCAGAGCAATCAATACCGGCTCCTCGGCAAGGTATAGAGCCTTATCCCTTATTTGGAGGAAGGTTGTACCCTCGGCAAGAGAGATTGACTTGAGATGCTCCATGCCGACAAAGGGGTTTTCGTAGTCCGCACCATCTTCCAGCATCTTTAAGCTCTTAGGTAGCGTAAGGGTCTCTATAGCCGTACGCTTAAAGGCTCCCCACTCAATATACTCTAGCCCTTCGTTAAGGGTAATTTTGGCAAGCGTCTCCACATCTTCGAAGGCAAGAGCCGAGATGCGATATAGCGAGGAGGGGCAAACCACTTCTTGGAGAGAGAAGGCTCCTGAGAAACAACTTTGACCAAGGTATTGCACGCCTTCGGGGATAGTATAACTAGTCTTATCACTCCCCAAAGGATAGGCAACAAGGGTATTTCCTGCCATAAAAAGCACACCATCTTGTGCCTTAAAGCGCTTGTTTCCCTCAGCTACCGAGATACTTTTTAGGCTGGAGCAGCCGGCAAAGGGATTGGCCGTTACTCCATCAATCTCTCCGAGGTGCTCTAATTTTTGGGGCAGAGTGATCTCTTTGAGCGCCGAATAGCAAAATGCCATTTCGCCAATGGTGGTGAGCGTCTCGGGTAATAAGACATGCTCTACAGAGCTACGCATAAAGAAGGCTCGTACATCGATATACTCAAGCTGCGCAAGTACAGGATCGGCCGTAAAGTCTACGGTAGCGAGGTCTTCTGCCATCCAAGCAGCCAGCCCCTTACGATCTTCCGTCAGCTCATAGTCCACCCCCTCTTGTAGGGGTCGCTGAGCCGTTTGCATGGCAGCACTAGAGGGCTTTGCAAGAGGGGAGCCGGAGGGAGAGGCCCATGCGGCGCCCGAGGCAAGCATTGCACCCGCAAGACAACCTAAAATATAGCTCTGTTTCATTGTTAATCTGGCTTCTACTTTTATGTCATAGGTGTGAGGCTTAGAATTGGTAAGCAACCCCTAGGCGAGCATAGTCTCTCATGTAGCCCGTCTCCGCAAAGGCCGAAAAGCTTTTGAAGAACGCATAACGGGCACCTATACGACCTTGCAGATTGAATAACCCTTTCTTTTCCCGCAACAAATCATCGTCATCTTGAGACAAGAACTGGATCACCAAATACCCCTTCACATACACTTCGAACTTAGCACTAAAGCTCTTGTGCAAGCCAATCCCGGTAAAGGCATCAAACTCATGGAACGTTTTATTATCAGCATCTTTGAGATGGTAGTCGTATTTAAACTTCTCAGCATTGATATCAACACCCTTGATGAGAGAGGTCACATTACGTACATACTCTAAACCTCCGGTATAGGACATAACCCAACCCTTATGGAAGTCCCATAGCCCTTGAGAATACTCCAACGCAATAGAGGGTATCTTACCGGCAACAACATAGGCCTCGGGCGTGCGTGAGGGCAAAGACATTATAGACCCCGGCATACCAACAGAAAGAGAGAAAACAGACGACCTGCGAGTAAATAGATACTCATTATCTCCATCCTCAAAGTTTTCAAAAGCAACTTGTGCAGTAAGAGGAAGTACTGACAAGAGGGCTCCCACGAGAGAGAGCAAAACCAACTTTTTCATATTCATTCTCTAGATTATGGATAACATAAAGATCAAGTTGTAGGAATCGCAGAATCCTCCTCATCCGATACGGGATAACGCTCTTGCAGATAGGCGAAAATCACCTTTTCCCACTCACCCGGACCAAACTCGCCCTTTTCCAGACGAGCACACAGCTCAGGGGCGTCATGGAAATAAGCTACAGACTGCTTAATGAAACGCTTCTTGACCGAACTAGAAACGTCATTGGTAGCCTCGAAGTCCGCCACAAACCAAACAGAAGCCGAAGACTCTCCTCGGCGGATCAAGTAATAGTACTCCTGCGGATAGAGCCCACTATTCTGTTTATAATAAATAGTATTCCCCTCTTTTGACAAACCTTTGGCATAGATCCCGACAAAGACTGCAATATGAGGCGTCACCACCACAGAGCGAACAAAGCGACGCACGGTCAGATTCTTATTGATGTAGACATTGACCGAAGAGAAGACCACAGAGTCATCACTCATCTTCTCAGGCTCAATCACTAAGCGAGCAATATCCTTTCTCTCAAAGCGAAGTTTCTTGCCCACCTGAAAATCAAAAACAGAGATCTCTTCGGTCTCCTGCAAAGGATAGCCATCAATAAAACCACGGCACACCTCGCCGGAATTCAAATAGATCTTAGCCTTAGTGCCCTGTGCATGGGCCATGGTTGCACACATGCAGACCAAGGCAAATAGGACCAAACGTACACTACATTTCATATTCACTCTTTTTACTTCATTCTTCTGGCAGAGAGGGGAAATACCCAAATCCACCTTAATCCCAAACCTCTCCGACGACACCGAAGAAGGTTCGCCACAAAAATACAAAAAAAATGAACTTATCAACACTACTTAGAGACAAATACATTTTACTCTAGAATAATTACTTGCTTATCATACATTTCTTCTTTACAGAAGAGGCTAACTAAGTATTTACCACGTGGTAGGGAACCAACATCTATCCTCCCTTCCTTTAAGATTGGATATATATAGCTACACCCATCTGCGACAGAGGTTATAATTAGAGAAGCTTCACTCTCCATTTTCACCTTCACATCAAGATAATCCTTTGCGGGATTTGGAGATATAGTCAAGAGGCCAGCGAGAGAACTAGAGCCTCCTTCAAATAGAGCTTCCCCCTTTACTCCATCGACCTTTGCCTCGACCTCTAGTTGAACGGGTGCTGAGGTTTTGGTGGTAAACTCTAGTCCCTCAGAGAGTAGCTCTCCTTCGCTGTCTCGCCAACGATAGGTCGCTGGCTCAGATATCTGCTGCGCCACAAGACGCACGGCTCCCTCCTCTAGTTTATGTCCTATCACTACGTCGAAGTTAGGGCGGGACTTCTTCTTGATGACATAGGTCTCGCCACCAACGAGTTCTCCCGTCTCTTGATCTTTGAGTAGGACACGACAGATATACTCCCCATCAAGGTCAGCCATCTGCTCTTTGAAGTTGAACTTGACATTGAGCAATCCCATCTCCCCAGGGGCTAGACAAACCTTATCCATTGAGGCTAGATCTGTCTGAGCCACCAAGCGACCCTCGCTCTTGAGTAGCTGTAAGTTGCGTAACTCTGCTTTATTTCCTACCATAGAGTGGTACAACATTCTATCAGGGATGAGGGAAACTTCCGCCTTGGTGCAGAGATTAGTTTGTTGCAAGGTATTCTTATCAAAAGTCTCTAGTTCAATCTTATAGATGCGATTGTCTATTGACGGGTTGTGTATAGAGATGACACCACTGATGAGACTGTTGTCATCATCTGAGACTTCAATGTTGTAGATGTTTTTCATCGCCACATTATTGTAGCTCTTGACATAGTCTCGTAGGTTGTGCATCTTCTCCGATATAGGCTCCTGTATGCTCTCTATCTCTGCTAGTAGGCAGTAGTGCCACGCATCTTTAGCGTACTGCTGATACTGCTTGGGGTCTTTGATATACCATGGGAAGCAGATGACAACGCTCTCGTTAGGGCGAACGGATGGTATTCCCTTAGTGCCGATTAGTCCGCCCGTAGCGACACCATTATCGAGCTTATTCTTACCGCAGAAAGAGTCATAATCCAGTGATATACCCGCTTGTGACCAGCGAAGCGTCACCGTCGCTCCTTGTGGAGAGGTCTTGACTCCTCTGTTACGGATGCGAGCATAGACAAATACGGGCTTACCATCTCTGTAGACGGGGTTTTGATGCTCCGTACCTCCGTCTCGCTGATTACGAATCCATATATCTTGACTTTCCCAGAAGTTGTACTTCATATTATCCATCGCATTGGGCATAGAGCCGTCGTCATCTGGAGCATCTTGCATATAGAGGTCTATGGGATTGACAAGTCGAACTAATGGGTCGCCAATTATAGTTAGACCATAATGCCACCCAATGTCAAAATCAGAAAAAACACCACCGAAAATATTCCGTGAGTTCCACCAACGCATATATGCTTCTCCAATAGAGATTGATTGTGCGAGAAGATCATGAAAAGCTCTTGATTCAAGCATTGAGCCTACCTTTGTACTTCCAATAATTGCAAGAGCATTGCTCTTACTCCCATAGATATATGATCCAGCAAGAAAAGGTTCACCATTTAGATTATCTAGATCTGTCCATCGAAGAGCACTACAGCAGAACAAATTATATATTATTGGAGTAATTGAAGAGTTCAAAAACTCTGAACCATTTGAGTAAGTACGCGATTTATCCGTCTCAAATTCATGATGCCCAATTCCAGAATGACACCAAAGATTGACATAAGAATATCTTGAAGAGTTTAGTCTTGATAGATAATCATTAAAAGAGAAGAATGAACTATGGTGAAGCCAATTGTAAATGTCAATCTCAAACCCAGCTCGCTTTAGAGGAGTAATTTTCTCAGAGTTGTTTTTTGTTTGATATTCATTTTGAGACCAAGACTTATTTATATACATTAAAGCCTGTCGTGATATTCCATCGGATTGACACCAATGTGCACTGACTTTTTTAAGGTATTGATTCACTAAGGAGACTTGTTCAGAATAGCTTGCCTTCTTATACAGAGGAAGTCTTCCTATAAAAATCTCAGGCTGCACATTCCCAAAATGCCTATCAAATTTACCATCTGCCCCCTCTGTAAATTTGCTAGTAGGACCAGGGCTTCTTTTTTGATCAACCCATTCTCCATCCAAATCCATAAAGAACAAATCACAGGGGAATGTTGTATTGTAACCCTTATTGTCTTCATTTTCAATTTGGTATTCGGCGTAGGGAACATCTCCAATGAAAAAGCATCCGAATAAATTCGGTCTGTAGCTTTGCAGTCTTTCTCTTAAAGCAATGGCAGATCCTCCAGGATTTACTCGAACTATAAATACATCACAGTCAAATTTATTGGCGATAATTTGAGCATAATCATTCAAATTGTCACTGATAGACGGATATATATTTTGATCCACCACTAATAAGTATAGAGGAAGATTCGAAAGGTTTCTAAGTAAATACGTGGAAGGCTTGACTGTTCTATCGGCATTCCAAGAGAGAGGAGCTGTACACGTAGGAGCAACTGTTGAACTTGCCCGATAATCTTCTTTAGTAAAGCATGCTTTCGCACTTGGTATATATGACTCAAATGGTATATATGACCCGGAAATGTGTTGTGCCTTAATACCCAGAGAAGCAAGGAGTATAAGACATATGATTATAGATATTCGTTTCATTTCGTGTATATTTTTTGAGTGAATGTTGAGTTTTCCTTCATGTATTCTATTCGCATAATGAATGGATGGTCAAAACGGACCTTAGGGACATCAATATGCGTATCCCCATTGGCTCTGTAGATATTGATAATTCCATCCATTTCAATGATAGCTACGCTTTTCATTGGTTCATAAGCCTGAATACTGATTGTGAGTTTGTCAGAAAAAATCTGAGGTTCCCGAGGGGAAAAAGTTTCTGTGGACATAGGCGTTCCGAACAATAATTGGGTTGGTATATAAATGCTCGGAGACAAAACTAGGAATCTAACTGAGTAGCAACTATCGGGCTTATTGTTGCTTCCCCATCCATCAATTCCTTTTTCATAGGTGTGCCCTTTGCTCCAGCCTCCTAAAGTCCAATATGTGCCAGTTTCTCCTGATTCACCTTGGAATGAAGCACATCGCATTTTTTCTCCCTGTTTTGTCTCAAAATAATATTCGACTCCTGGCAGGGGGGCTCCTCCAGGGGCTGATGGTCCCATAAGCGCAGAAACAAAGTATCCTTCCGCGTTGATGTAGGAGGCTCCCTTATAGAGTTGCTCAAAGCTATAGGAGAAAACTCCGTTCGTTTCAGTACGAACAAAGTGATAGATGCTATCCATTTGAATAGGCTTACCACAAAGCATTTGAGGTGTAGAGACTGGGACATACTCACCTGTACTCAGTTCAATCGGGATATATTGACTCTCAGTCATAATGGCAAGGATAGCTCCTTGAGTGGGTTTTGACGGATGATCTATGGCCGTCAATAGACCATAGATATCAGTCTTGTTCTGTGAAAGAGCAGTCATTCCAACGCTCAAACACAGCATAAACAGCAGTAATTTCTTTTTCATACTTCTATGCATTATAGGTGATTATTAAGAGCAAGCTTTTGATTGTCATTTAGACAAAAGCGCTGTTCCAAACGAGAATCTTCCACTTTCAGGGACAAGAAGGAGTATCTTCTGTCCCCTCTTTATGTTATTTGTTCTTATGAACTCCTCTAATGCCACGTAGATGGAAGCAGAGCCGATATTTCCCACAGAGATTAGATTAGTAAACCATTTTTCTTTAGTGAGAGGGATGCCGCGTGAGGCGAGTTCATCGTTTAATTTCTCATAGAAAAACATTGATGAAATATGAGGAATGACATAGTCTATCTCATTGGGATATACATTATGCTTCTTGAGAACGTTCTCAATGTGATTAACACAATACTTAGTGGCATATTCTTTGAGAATTCGGACATCTTGTTTTGCCACAAACACTCCCTTCTCTCTAATCTCTTCAGAGGAATACTCTTTCCACCCCTTTAACGTGCCATCAGAGTCCTTTTCCGCTGCCATAAACATACAGACAGGTAACTCATTAGCGTATGACGTCATTTCAACCCATTCAATTTCAAAAGAAAGATCCCCCTTGGGTTCATTTTCTAATAGGACAGCTCCAGCTCCATCAGAAAGCATGAATCTTAGAAAATCTTTCTCAAAAGCTATGTAGGGATTTTTGTCTACATCACTATGCATAGCCTCATACTCCGCATCGTAAAATTTTGCCATAAAAGTTGGGGATGACAGTTCGGAAGCTGAACAAATGGCTGAACTATGAAGCCCCGAAAGGATATGACTATAGCCAATCTTCAGAGCTTGTAATGAAGTCAGACATACACCTGCGGAAGAGAATATCTCCATCGGGAAGTTACCCAACTCCCCATGTACCATAGAGGCGTGCGATGGGAGTAATTGATCAGGGGTACTCGTTCCGCACGCCAATAGCCCTACGTTTTGAGGTAATTGACCATCATCAAATAGCTTGACAATGGCTTCTTTTGCTAGTTGGGCATTTGTATGGGTAAGTTTGCTGTTCTTGTCTAGAGCATAATATCTCTGTTGAATTCCATTTTGGCGAAGTACGATTGATTTTATTCGAGACTTATTTCCCCCAATCAGTCCTATGTATTCTTCCATTTCGTCATTAGAAATAGGAGAATTGGGCAAAAAAGAGGCAATCCGATTTATATAAACTTTCCTATCCATATCAATGTGTGTTGATTTGTGAGTATAGAGTATTCCAAAGTTTGTCCAGCTGCTCAATATCTAAGCCTGAAAATAATGCGTCTTTAAACGAAAGACCTATATAAGTGTGCCTAAACAAAGAAGCTATATCTTCGCTTGTTTCACTTGACGATATTTCCTTTTTGGATTTAGCCAATTCGATAATATTTATCCAACAAGAGGACTCTCTTTCCTCATAGGCTTTCATTTCATCTTCAAAACTTGGATATAAAGCTTTGAGCTCAAGAATAAATCGATAGAAGTGAAAATGCTTCGCCTCTCCTTTGTTTATTTGACTTAGGAGATCCATCCTGTTCTTAATAGCACAGAGTTGTTCTACTATAAAGTCTCTCAAAGGTGTTTCTGAAATGGAATACTTTGATTGAGATCCTTCACTTGAAGAAGAAATGTGATTGAAGAAGAACATGTCTCCCACACTTTTGAACATATCCTCTTTACTCTTGAAGTAGTAAAACACTAATCCTCTTGAAACATTTGCAGCATTCTCAATTTCGGCAATACTAACTCTGTCATATCCCTTTAAAATGAAAAGCCTAAATGCTTCTTTTACTATGTTCTCTTTGCTTGATTTTCTTGCCATATCAACCTATATATGTTCTACTCATATCAGCAGTGGAACAAACCGACTACTGAGTGAACTTTGGAGTAAAGATATGAAATACAAAGCAAACATCCAAATCTGCAGATTGCAGATTCTAGTATCAAGTGCAACGGTATAACAAATGCAGTGCTAGGACTTCATTCGGAGATTTAAAGTCCAAACTTTTCCTGGGTCTGTTGTTTAGCAATATCCTGATATATCATTTTTGTTTGTCATTGATATATTTGAAGGAAGCCCCTTTGGCTAGGTATTGTCGAATGAGTTTGTTAAACTCCAATGATAAGGTCCATTTCGAAATCTCCCAAACGCTCTTTACGGTCAATGCAGTCCGGTCTCTCGTCTATACTTTTTCGCCGTCTCCATTTCCCTTTTGTGGGAGAAGCTAAAGCCTTGTGAGGCTATTTTAGATGGGGCTCGCATGAAAAGAGAGACCTCCCCCACCCTTTTCCCCCTTATGGAGAAAGGGATACCGGCAGAGTTGCCCACAAAGGGGGTTTATCCCAAGCGAAAATAGCCTTCATTTCATTCTATTTTAGTATTTTTGCAAACAAACTACACTGCAGAGACGCGGAGTATGGAAAAATTAAGCCAATAGGCAGGATTATGAAATATTACTCTAAGACACAAGTATTAATACTCTTTTCGCTTGCTATCCTGAGCGCCCTACTGACCATCGGCTGCAAGAAGAGCGGTAAGAGGTGTGCAGATGGAAAGGGAGAACAAGCCACTGCGATGCCATCGTCGGAGGCTGAGTACAAAGGCCTCAAGACCGTGGCCGACAGCACGTATAATGGCTGGCACATCATTATACAAGAGGCCAATACAGACGTCAAAATAGAGAATTCCGACCTGTTTGACAAGAAGGCTCTGATCACCATCTCGAAGGATGGGAAGTTGCTATTTGACAAAGAAGAGTTTACCACAAACGGACTGCACGAGTCCCTCGACAATCAATTTGCTTTGTCTTCGGGGGTTATTGAGCAAATCACCAACACCTCTGTATATATCACCTTGGGGGCTTTTATCCCGGAAACAGACGAAGGGATTTTCGTTCTCCTCGCCTTCTCAAAAGATGGTCACTTCAAGAAGTATATGGCTCCAACCTCGCTCAACGAATCGGACCTTATCACCTATTTTTACATCATGTACACCCATGAGAACCTACAAGACCCCGTAGACAAACCATCTCTACAACGGATAGCCAAGGCCTACGGCACCCCTAGCTTTGTGGCACAATTGGAGAAAAACGGCCCCTTATCCATCTATCCGCCCGAAGTGATCTCTCGTTACAAACTTAATGTGCACATAGAGTCTGAGAGTCTCGGCAGCTACGGCAATAGTACCATTCCCTGCAAGGCTCTTTTCTACCCACACAGAAGCGACAACCTCATTAGCGCTATGCATGTTGAGCTAAAGCATACCGTGGGAGAAGAGGATGGTCTATCCTACATCCGAATCAATCGGATTAGCCGCTAACCGATAGTTGCCCCTACCCCCAAAAGAGGGTAAGAATGGCGCCGAAACAGGGCAAAACTCTCCGAGATTTAGGGCAAGACTCCCCGAGAAATCAGGCAAAACAAGGCGATGTTTTCAGCTACATTCCTTTCATTTATCACCTATTACTCTCACACTCCCCCACGGGAGAGCAACAACCCCCTCGTGGAATATAAAAAAAAGGCTGGCTCCGAATAACCAGAGTCAGCCCTTCTTTTGTAGTCCGACCTCACCTAGCCTACCCCCGACAAGGAGGCAAAACGCAGCTATCTTCTAAGGAGGAAAGCGAAAAGCAAGGCCCCCAAAAGGAGTAAAAATTAGCCCCGACTCCCCCCAACAGAAGGAGAAAACGGCAACAAACGAGGGAGAAAAGGGAAGAAATAAGGGAGGGAGAGAGGCGGGAACGATTAGTCGAGAAGCGTCAACTTCACCAACTCAATACGTGTAGAGCTCGAGCGCAAGATGGTAAAGCGAAGCTTGCCGATCTCCACAACTTCACGAGTCTTGGGGATATCTCCATGATGGGCAAGGATAAGCCCCGCCAGCGTATTGTACTCGTCACTCTCGGGCAGGTTGAGGTGGAACTCCCCGTTGATAAGGTCAATCTCGCAGCGGGCCGAGAAAATATAGTTGCTATCGTCTACCTGACGGATCACTAGCTGCTTCTTGTCGTGCTCATCCTCAATATCTCCAAAGATCTCCTCTACGAGGTCTTCCATGGTTACGATACCGGCCATACCGCCTAGCTCATCTACCACAATGGCTACGGACTGCTTGCGCTGCATCAGCTGCTTCATTAGCTTATGACCAAAGAGACTCTCCGGCACAAAAAGCGCCTGCTTCATACGCTGCTGCCAATCATCCCCACGAAACATCTCCGAGGAGTGGATATAGCCGACCACGTTGTCTATACTTCCATTGTAGACGATTACTTTGGAGAGACCCGTGGAGACAAAGATCCCCCTCAAGGTCTCTAGCGAGGTCGCAAGATCGCAAGCCACCACTTCGCTACGGGGCACCATGCAGTCTCTCGCCCGCACATCGGAGAAGCCAATCGCATTCTGAATAATCTTGACCTCCGTATTGAGTGTCCCCTGATCGTCGTCGTGCAGGAGCGTATCACTGAGGTAGTGATCGAGGTCAACGGTCGTTAGGCGCCGATGCACCACGGCCTGATTCCCACGCACACCCATGAGGCGGAGGAACCCTCGCGACAGCACCGAGCAGAAGAGGGTAATAGGCAGAAGGAGAAAATAGAAAAAGGCAGAAAGCAACGAAAAATGCCGCATCGCACTATTCGGATTCCGCTTAAATTGGGACTTGGGGAGGTACTCCCCAAATACGATAATAACAAGGGTAGATATGAGAGAATCCACCAAGACAAGGAGCCAACCGGAGTGAATGAACTGCTCCAAATAGGGATCCAAGATGAACGACATCAAGAGACCATACATCACAAGCACAATGTTGTTGCCCACGAGTACGGTCGTAACATAGCGGTCGGGGTTGCGAAAGAGCATTTTGAGCGCCTTCGAGACGGCTCCTCCCTTCGAGAGGTCCACCTCTACCCTAAGGCGGTCACTCGTGAGGTAGGCAATCTCCATCCCCGAAAAGAAAGCCGAGAGGATGAGTAGAGCAATCACACCCAGCACAGAGAGCAACGAGAGGGGGGGGAAAGAGCTGGTGAGGAGTATCATTCTTCTGACTTTTCTTCTTTTACGTCCATCTGACCAACGTTGTTGTAGAACGTGTATTGCTGGAAGTTTTGCGATGCCTCAAAGTGGCTTCCCATTAGCGAACGCCCTAGCCCTTCGATCCGCACCGTATCTTGCGAAAAGACCTTTCCCTGGTTCTTATCCCAATAGAGGTGACGAGTGGTAAAACGCTCGCCCGAGAGATTAACCACCAAGACGTGCCCTATGAAATCCCACAGCTCTTCGTTCATGTAGTAGTAGGCCGTATCGCACTTCACTTGTGCGAGCTTATTCTTCTTATCGTCGAACTTCTCGGCATAGAATCCCTTCGGGAAAACCCAACAAGGGCGCTCCCGCTTCTCGTAGATATACCACTCCAAAGCTACCATGCGGTACTGCGTTTTGCCCGAGTCTGAGATAAGTACATCTACGCTATCGGTGTACATGCTGTAGATAGAGTCGAGACTAAACTCGTGCTTCACCACCTGTGTGGTACCATCTCCTCCACAACTATAGAGGATCGGGAAAAACAAAAAAGCCAAGACGCTCAGCACTCTAAGCTGAGAACGCTTGACCTGTAGACGAGGAGCTATTGGCACGACTCTAAGGGAGGACGATGTCAAAAAAAAATTTTGATTCATGCCCGGGGGAGCATCTTCTCTCTCCCCCATAGGCATGAACGATAATGGTTAGCGGATAACAGTGCTTTCGCCAATCCAACCGCCTACGAAGAAGCTATTACCCTTGTCTAGCTCGGGGTGCATGAAGATGTCCGACGAGCTGGGGAGGTGGCGGCGATACTGTGCGATAAGCGAAGCAGCCTCACCGGCTACACGTGAGTCTATAGAGCGAGCACGCTCTAGCTTATCCAATACGAGATAGAATACGCAACGTTGCTTGAGGGCGTCTCCGGGGAAGATGCTGTTGGCTGTTGCTGCATACATCTTGGCAATAAGGATAAGAGGGCTACCCATTGAGGGGTTCTCGGCCATAGCCTTTTGGCAATAAGCACGGCTCTGTGAGTATTGACGTGCATTCATGCTCATCACAGCGAGTGTGTAGTAGCAGCTGGCCTTGATGTTCTTATCGCTTGTAAGCGAAATAGCTTTGTTGAGATATTCGGTCGCTTCGGTGTTCTTATTGGCACTCATAGCCTCCTTAGCCAAACCGAGCGCTGAGGCAGCGGTAGGCTTGATGGCGAAGAGATACTTACTAGCCTTGAAGTAGAGAGGATCTTTTTCGCAATCGGCATTGCGGAACATATCAAGCATAGCCTGCAAGAAAGCGATGTTGCTCTTGTTGGCTTCTAGGTCTTTACCGTAGATCTTTACGAGCATATTGCACTGAGCAAGCCCGCTCTGTACAAAGAGCATATCAAGCTGATCTTTGAGGCTTCGTACGTACTCAATGCGTACGGTATCACCCGTTGCTTCGGCAGCTTCTACGGCCTTTTCCATGATATCATTACCACTCATGTAGTCATTGATATACTGCTGGTGCCAAGACTCGTTGCCGATAGCCTTGTTGAGCGAAGAGTAGACGTTGAAGTACACCACCTTAGCATCCGTCTCCCCGCCAATCTGTTCGATAACGGGCTTAGTCCAACTATAGATTTTATCGTAGTCCACCTTTTCTTTGGGTACAAGCTGGAGGTAATCGGTAACCTTGCTAGCGGTGATCCAATCCAAGCCATAGCGGGGATCGTCACCAAAGTACTTTGCTCTATCGTCGTAGAGCTTCATCAGCTCATCTACCTTGGCAGCACGCTTGGCAGGGTCTGTCTCTTTTTGTATTTGCCAGTTGAGGATTTTTACTCCGGATATGTATATATTCTTTGAAGAGCCGGGGCACTCTGCATAGGCCTTCTTCCAAAATTCATAGGCATCGGTATAGCTTTCGCTCTTTACATAGGAAGAGAAGAGGCTGATATTTTCGCGGCAGCGAATGCTATCTTGCCCCGATCCGAAGGGAGTACCGGAGGCTATCCCGGTTTGTGCCCAAGCTACAAGCGAAGAGGCAAGTAGCGTAGCCGAAAAGATAATACACTTTAGTCCTTTCATAGTGTTGCTTGTTTACTATTTATTTCGTCTTGTATAATCGGTTGGTGATATAGAGGTAGGGGTCGTTAGTCGAGGCGTATCTTGCGGAACCAAGCTTCATTGAAACGCAATCCCAATGTAATACGGAAATAATTCTCATGTACCCAACTAGTCTCTTGAGGGAAGAGATGATTATAATCGAAAGTCAGGTCCACCCAAGAGCGTCGGTCCACCATAGGGATCCCCAAACCGAATGAAACGCCCCCCTTCATATAGCCCTTATAGGCTAGATTACTGGGCAAGGTGATGTAGCTATTCTCGGCGGAGAGACCAAATCTGTACTCCATTCTCTGCCAAATAGAACGTGCTACCTCACTGGGGGTATAGGTTGCGCCCAAACCTATTTGCCACTGATCACGAGCCTGATAGTGTGGTTGGCCCGTGAGGGCTTTCTGCCACATATTATATTGGACATCGGCAGCGAGCAATAGTTTATTATTCCACTGATATGCCAAGCCTAAGCCAAAAGCATTAGGCGTATGGTAAGAATTGTTGGAGGTGATGGTATCGGCCTGTTGGGGCGTAGCTGAGGTGCTGGAAGAGAGTAGCTTCTGACTTACCAATCTACTAGCAAGAGGCAAGGAGGGTGAGTAGGTAACCCCAAAGGTGAGCGAGTGCTCTTTGGCAAAAGAGACAGCGTACTGCATCCCGGCATCCAGCTTAAAGCCGTGCAACGAAAGAGCCCCAATGTTTGTAAGGTTATTGGCGGTCGTTGAGTTGAAGTCCACGAGACGTCGATTCACAAGCGTGCCGAAGAGATACGAGCCATTCACCCCAAAAGAGAGGTTCTTAATCGGGTCGAAAGAGACTCCCAAATAGACCTCTGAGATATTACCGCTCCCCTGATAGAGGGTGGTGTACTGCTTATTGGTTGCCCCCTCGATCTCTTGAGAGGATCCAAAGCGATAGCCAACGGTAGAAAAAGGCATAATACCGGCGCTTACCGCCATCCAGGGAGCCACGGGGAAAAGCATGGTAGCATACTCAAAGTTGCCCAAGAGGCGAGCATCTTTGTTACTCCCCTCCACAAACCACGAAGTACCGGCACTGGCGCTGAAGTCGAAGATAAAAGTCTGACTATCCACCGCAGCATAAGAGGCCGGATTCTTAGGATTGATAAAGCGATCGGAGCGTAAGGCAATACCGACATTCCCCATACCTCGCGATACTCCGGCAGTCTTCTGAGACAAGTCTCCGATGCCAAAACGGGAGTAGGGAGACTCCGTACTATTGCTCTGTGCCCTCATCCCATGGGGAAGGGCGACCGTGAGAGCCAGCACTAAGAGGGCTGACATCCAACGGGAGGTGTTACTTATGTTTCTGTGCATTGTACTCTAATAATCTATCAAGCCCCCTCAAAACAAGGTCGGGCACTACAAAGGTCACATTTTTTACTTTATCGGCAAAATATGTAGCGTATCCACCCGTCAAAATTACCTTTAGATGGGGCGTTTTGGACTGAAGTTGGCGGATGTATCCCTCAATTTCGTAGACAATCCCCCAAGCGATCCCGCCCAAAATGGCTTCATGCGTATTGCTTCCCATCTCGGGAGCATCGGACGTAAGCTCCACCTCGGGTAGGAGGGCCGTAGCCATATGTAGCGCACGGCTCCGAGTGCGTGGGCCGGGAGAGATATTGCCTCCGAGGTACTCTCCCTTGCTAGAGACCCATTCGTAGGTAATCGCTGTGCCAATATCTATAACGAGCACGTCTGTATCCTTCTCGGTAAAAGCCAAGGCACCAACGGCCAGAGCAAGACGATCGGCCCCCAGCTGCGCCCTTTCGTAATGAAGGGCACGGAGAGGAGACTCTGTCTCGGCGTCGATTTGTAAGAAATAGTATGACTGCTCTTGCAGATAGGCAGGAGCAAATAGTTGAGGTTCCCCCACGGATGAATAGACGGTAAATAGCCGTCCGCCCGGAGCCACTTGGCACAAAGGCGCCAACGTCTCAGGGGTAAGTTGCTCCATAAATACCACCTCGGGAGAAAAAACACCATCGTCCACTACAGCTACTTTTGCGTAGCTGTTGCCTTTGTCTATGAGCAAATGTCGCTCGTGGGGTAGGGATGCCATAATTCTCTTATCTGCCTAAGGGTGGGAAAGTATCAGTGTTCGTATGGGATATCAGTAGGCGAAGTACGATTGACTTGCTCCTCGGCATGGTACGAAGAGCGCACCAAGGGACCACTAACCACATGGGTAAACCCCTTTTGGAGAGCCACCTCTCGAAGGTGGTCGAACTGTGCCGGCTCAATGTAAGCCTCCACAGGAATATTTTTGCGGCTCGGGCGCAAATACTGCCCGATGGTGAGGATGCTAACGCCCACACTCAGGGCATCGTCCATCGTCTCCAAGATCTCCTCTTCGCTCTCTCCTAGCCCTAGCATAATGCCCGTTTTTGCGGGGATCCCCTGCTTGGCAATATGCCCTAACACCGCCAAACTGCGCTCGTAGGTAGCCACACTACGCACCGAGGGAGTAAGACGCCTTACCGTCTCTAGATTATGCGAGATGATGTTGGGGCGAGCCGAAATTACGAGATCAACCATGGCTAGATCCCCTCGAAAGTCTGGGATAAGGACCTCACACGTTACATTTGGATTAAGCTCTTGTATCGCAAGGATGGTCTCCTGCCAGTGATGCGCTCCGCCATCGGGGAGGTCGTCTCTGTCTACACTTGTAATTACAGCATGCTTTAGACCCATGGTGCGCACACTCTCTGCCACAGCACGAGGCTCGTTGGGATCGAGAGGCAAAGGACGCCCCGAGAGGGTATTACAAAAGCGACAACTACGTGTACAAATGTTCCCGCCAATCATAAAGGTGGCGGTACCTCGGCTCCAGCACTCTCCCTGATTGGGACACCGCCCACTGCTGCAAATGGTATGCAGGCAATGCCCTTCGATCACCTTACGCGTCTCGCCATAGGTGACGGAGCCACCTAGTTTGATGCGGAGCCACTCAGGCTTTTTGACAAAGTTGCTAGACATAGTTCGGGTACGAGTTGTGCCTTTTTATGATAGTGCTGCTTGCTTACAAATTCTTCTTGAGGTAGTTAACGATCCGTGAGAAAAGATGGTAGCGAGTATTGCCGCCGTAGATGCCGTGATCGCGATCGGTGTATACAGCCATCTCAAAAGGCACGTTGCTCTGCACCAGCTTCTCGGTGAAATCCATTGTATTTTGGAGGTGTACGTTGTCGTCCGCACTACCATGGATAATGAGCAGATTGCCCTTCAAGCGATCCGCCAAAGCAAGAGGCGCTCCCTTGCGATAGCCTTCGGGATTCTCTTGCGGGGTGCGTAGGTAACGCTCTGTGTATATAGAGTCGTAGAAACGCCAGTCTGTTACGGGGGCAATAGATACCCCGGCCTTGAAGGTGCCCTCACCACGGCAAAGCGAGAGAAGGGTCATATAACCACCAAAACTCCAGCCCCAGATGCCAATGCGAGAGGCATCAATGTAACTATATTTGCCGAAAGCCTTGGCAGCCGCTAGCTGGTCGTCGCTCTCTAGGATACCCAAATTCATATAGGTACACTTGCGCCATTCTCGTCCTCTAGCTCCGGTGCCTCTACCATCCACACAGGCCACGATGTAGCCCTCTTGGGCGAGAGCGAACTCCCAATCAATCTCGAATTTATCGAGCACCTCCTGCGAGTCGGGGCCACTATACTGCACCATCAGGAGAGGATACTGCTTGTTGGGATCGAAATCCACAGGCTTCTGCATCCATCCATTCAGGGTTATGCCGTTTCCAATCTCAAGTTGGATAAATTCCTTCGGTAGGTATTTGTATTGAGCCAGGCGGGCCGTGAGTTCTTTGTTTTCCTCGAGCGTGCGCTGTATCTTGCCGTCTTTGCTAGAGCGGATTGTGTACTGAGGCGCTACTCTACTGCTGCTATAGACATTGAGGAAGTAGGAGAAGTCGTGACTAAAAGTAGCTTGATTAATACCAGCTTCGCCTGCCAACACCATCGTTTTACCCGCAGGCGAAACCTTGAGGATACGGCGACGGATAGGGGTCTCATCTGCTGCTTGATAGTAGGCATTCCCCTCCTTGTCTACACCATAGAGGGTGATAATATCCCATTTACCCTTTGTCAATTGACGAACACGCTCTCCCGTGGTGCTATAGCGATAGAGGTGGGCATAACCATCCGCCTCGCTCACCATCGTAAAGCCCTTGGCGTCAATAGCTAGTGTATTCACCCATTCGATTTTCACATACGCCTCATCGGTGTCTCTTAGGGTCTGCTTGGCAATAAGCGTTGCAGGGTCTACCAAGAAGAGTCGGAAGTCATTTTGGTGACGATTGAGGGTGCAAACAGCCAAGGCATTGTTTATGGGAGTGAACTCGATACGAGGGATGTAGCTCTCCTTGTCGATGGGGAGAGAGACGGGGCGCACCACCTTCTGATCCACATTGTAGACATGCAACGATATGGACGAATTCTTCTCTCCGGCCTTGGGGTATTTGTAGGTGTACTCTCCCGGGTAGAGACCGGTACCATAGATAGGCATACTGTAAGCCGGCACCTCCGACTCATCGAAGCGAACGAATGCCAAATAACCGCCATCTTGGCTCCACGAGAGCAATTTGGTGCAATAGAGCTCCTCTTCGTAGACCCAATCGGTGGCCCCATTGATTACTTCATTGCGCTTGCCATCGGTGGTTACCTGCACCTCACTGTTGTAGTCGAACTTATGAATAAAGATATTGTTGTCTCGCACAAAAGCCACCATGCGCCCATCGGGGCTAAAGGTAGGGATCATCAGCTTGCCGGAGCTGAGTGGCTCAAGTTGCTTCCGACGTACGTCGTAGTGGTACGTGGTAGAGCGAGACGAACGGCGATAAATCCGCTCCATATCCGTCATGATCAAGATATGATTGCCGCAAGGAGAGATCTGGTAATCATCTATGCTCTCGGGGGTCTTAAAGTCGCCATTCTTGCTCATTGCCCCCAAGGCTAGCTGCGAAAGATCGAAAAGTGTAGCGACCTCCCGACCCGTAGCAAACTCATACTGCACAATGGCCGTGCGGGTATCATTGAGTGCCGTGTAGTAGCGACCATCCACCATAGAGCGGAACGAGCCACCGGCCCCCCGGGGCGAAAAATGCCAATTGGTAATCTCCTTGAGAGAGAAAAGACGCTCACCCTGCTGAGCTTGTGCTCCCACCGACGAGAGCAAAAGCAGCGCCATCGCAACAAAAAAAGGACGTACGGAAATACGGATATTCATTGACTTTATTCTTTTATCCACCCTTACTAAAAACTACTTCTCGGCGGTGCGTTGCAAGACCAAGGTCTTCTCTCCGTTGGCATTGTAGATCTCTGCCTTTTCGCCTTTAACTTTTATCTTGGCAGATTTCTCTAGAGTTCTAAAGAGGCTTACCTCTATGCCCATACCCTCACAGCCAACGCGTGTAGAGATAATATTGGAGACCGTGAAAGCGCCTTCGGGAGTCATCTGGAAGTCCCCTCCGTAGCTATTGCACATCCCCATACCTCCGAGGCGCATTTCTTTTGTATCGAATGAGAGGGTCATCACCTTTTCCCCTTCGGGGTGGTCTATGGCGCTGCCATTCATCTCTTGTACCAACCACGAACCGTTGAGGGTATCTTTGCTTACTTTCTTAGCGCAGCACGAAAGAGAAAATGCGGCTACTGCCATAAAAGAGACAATGGTAAAAATGATTTTTCTTTTCATAGGAAAGAATCTATCTAGTATGTTTTATTTCTATTTATACTCCGGGGGGCTAATCAATTGTAGCCTGCTCGGCTTGTACTTTTTCTTCGAGGAACACGGAGGCCTTCTCTGCAAACTTATCGGCCTGCTCCGTGGTCAGATAGCGGATGGAGCCGCCCTTAGAGAGACGAGCGTCCATATCCGTATGGCGCCCTAGGTAGTCTTGCAGCGAAGATGCCACATACTCCCCTTGGGAAACCACCGTAATGCTGGGGGTAATAAGCCTTTTGATCTTCTGACGCAACAAGGGATAATGGGTACATGCCAAGACTATTGTGTCGATTGTCTTATCCTTGCTGAGCAGCGCATCGAGGTGCTTACGCACATAGTAATCGGCCCCCGGGCTATCGGCTTCTCCATTTTCCACCAAAGGAACCCACATGGGGCAGGCCTCCTCGCTCACGATAATGTGCGGGAAAAGCTTTGCAATCTCCATCTGATAGCTATGACTGCCGACAGTCCCCTCCGTTGCCAAGATGCCCACATGCTTACTCGAGGTGATCATATCGACAGCCTCCACCGTGGGGCGAATAATCCCCAACACCCGGCGCGAGGGATCGCTCATTTGAGGCAAATCTTGCTGCTGGATGGTACGCAACGCCTTGGCAGAGGCCGTATTACATGCCAAGATAACCAAGGGGCAGCCCATCTCAAACAGACGCTCTACAGCCTGCGATGTAAACTTATAGACAATTTCGAAGGAGCGACTGCCATACGGAGAGCGAGCATTGTCTCCCAGATATAGATAGTCGTACTGAGGCATTAACTTACGAATCTCTCGCAAAATGGTAAGCCCACCATAACCGGAATCAAAAATACCAATTGGGGCAATCTGTTCGTTCATTCTATTCTCGCAATCGCTCTTTCTTATGGGACAAGCCTTATTATTCGGAGTGTAAAGGTACCAAATCTTCGCACAATAGCCTAAAGAATGCTCTCGTAGAAATAGTAAAAACATGAACAAAGACAGGTCAAAGGGAAAGGGGGAAACCATCCGTACCTTCATCCCAAACTGAAAGAATTATAGTGATTCGGGCAGAAAGCCTTCCGCCGAAAGCATTTTAGTGATAGAAGGCATCATATATCGGTTCGCGAACGAAACATTTGACATTACACAAACAAATGCCCTTGTAAATAAGCGACATAGAGAGAAAATCGAAAAAGTAACATCTAACATTTACCTCAAGCAACATTTGACATTTATGCTCCTCTCACTTGCTCCTTAGAAAGATAAAGAAGCATCTTCGGGAGGAACAAAAACAAACAAGCTGCCCCCTAGCGTGAGAAGGCAGCTTGCCATAAAAGAAAGAAACTCCCCAATGAGAATGGGAGGAAAATCTCAGAAACTATAACGAGCCTTGAACCAGAACTCCGAATTATCCTTGTAGATAGCAAAGAGACTGTCGTGCCCTTCCGATGCTCCCAACCAATCGTAACCCACGATAAGGCGCACCTGATCGCTAAGAGCATAGTCCGCCGTAAAGCGACTAAACCACCCCTTACCCGTCAGGTCGATATAGGTAAAGTCCGAAAGCTCAAGTGTGGCGCCTAATAGCTTTTTTGAGAGATGAAAAGTCAAAAGAGAGGTATTACGTTTTTGGGCAATGAGGTCGCTATACCCAAAGATATTCTCCATAGAAAATTGCGCCGAGGCTATCCAATCATTAGCGCCATACCAGTCAACGCCAGTTAGCCAATTGAGGGTATTGAAGCCTCGCTGCTCTCCTACTCCTTTGTATGTAAAGTGCTTACTGATATTGAATGCGGCTTCCCCACGCAGGACAAATTGCCCAAGAGGCACAGCCACATCGCCTCCCACAAATCCCATGCGATAGTAATGCGGCACGACTTCTACCTCCGTAGGGGAGAGGAATTGCCGCGTGATTACGGGCATTTTATTCCATGTATGCAGGGCAGCGAGCGAGAAGTCTACCCCCGGCAGGGTGGCACTCAAGCGCAAGCCATACTCCATATTAGCCAGTTTAAGTGCGGGTGTACTCCCCTTGTCGTTCCAGGTAACGGTAAGGTTGGGGTCCTTCGCCTGAGCAAAGATATTCCACGGATTAGAGCGATCCGTAGGGAGCTTATACCCCTCGAAAGTAGGAACGAGAACGCCCTCTGCCTTAAATATCTCATTGAAAAGCGATAGACGTAGGGCGTTTACCGGCATACGCACATCGTCATAATCTTGTGCTAAGAACTCCGTCAGATCCAACGGAGAAACGAGGTCGGTAATGCGCACGCCATCTGCTGCACCCCAAATAACGAACTGTCGTCCGGCGCGTATCCCCCAGTGCTCCCCTCGATGCTCGAAGAAAGCCTCTCGCAAACGGATCCCCGTCTCACTAGGGAGAACGGCGTTGTAGACGGCATTGATCGAAACCTCTACGAGCGACTGCCCAAAGCGTTTCTCAAACTCACCCCGCACTCGGGTACGTGAGGTCATAAAATCGAAGGGCGAGCTACTGCGCACGGCATGGTACGTCTCCACATTCCCCTTTACGTCGAAGGCGGGAGGGGATGTATCCTCTTCGTTTTGCCCCATGAGAGGCAAGGCGGTTAGCAACGCTGCCCCCATAAGGAGGAGACAGCGCACTCTCACAAATCGTTTCATAGCGATCCTTTCTCTAGCGAAGTCACACTAAACTTGCCTTCGGCTAGGGGGGTGTTAAACTTACTATTCTTAAACTCCAGGATGGTCTTATGCTCCGTTTGTACGTTGGTCATCTGCATCTTTTGGGCCGTCCAGAATCCATCTATCTTGTGAATTTCGGAGATCTCGAGCTTACGATGCAGTCTCCCTGCTCTATCGTAGTACTCCACAACTACGGGAATGTTGCAATCTTGGCGAATCCAAGCGACTTTCTTACTAAAGACATCCCGACTATCTTTGGAGGTGGACTCCAGCTTCCAGCACTTGTGCCCATCGATCGTCTCCTCGCCCAGATACTTGTGCGTATCTTCATCTACATTGCGGCTCCCCATATCGTCGTAGGTAAAGTCGCTGCCCATGAAATAGTCTTTTTTGGCCGAAGAGCCACTGATGCGTCGGGTTTTCTTCATGGCAGGGAGGTAGAGCCACTTGTCGTCATCCTTCCCTATTTCGTCGTAATCCCAGGTAAGGAAGCCCGTCCCTTTCACATCACCCGGGTAAAGGAAAAACATGATCGTTTTACGGTCTTTCTTCCCCTTTCCTACGTCAATGGAGTAGGAGATAAGTTTGCGTTCTCTCACACTACCACGCTTATTGATTAGCTTCATGGTCATCTCCGACTGACGTGTATCTCCATCGGGTCTGTCCTTTACCTTTTGGGCTATCTCACGCCCGGTTTGTGCCATGGCACTACCTACGGCAAGCATTGCAGCAATGCCTAGTATTGCTATTCTTTTCATACTATATCGGTATTATATTTTCACTCTCGAATTAGTTTCTTCTCCATTACTGAGCCTCTTTCTCCTCCTCTTTGCCAAAGATTTTGAAGCGGCGGAAAAGGAGCGGCGTAATACACAAGTCCGCAAGAAGAGCCGTTAGCATCCCGGCAACCGACAAGATCCCCATATGGACGAACATCATACCATCGGAGATACAATAGGCGGCAAAGTTACTAGATATAATCACACTCGTAAGAACGATGGGCGTACCTACGATGCGGAAGGTCTTGAGGATGGCTGAGCGATAATTGCGCTGGCGGTCGAACTCCAAATGCCCATGATTGATAAAGTGAATGGTATCGTCTACGGCAAGCCCTAGGATCATAGGCATGATGGTAGCTGTCATCATATCCAACGGATAATTGAGGAAACCCATCAAGCCCCCCACGGCAAGAGCCGGCATGATATTCGGGATCAAGCCAATGAGCCCTACACGCACGCTACCAAATACCACCATCATCAGCACTCCAATGATCAGCAGCGAGAGCAGGAATGAGACGATCTGCCCACGCACCACATACTGCATCATTACCGAGAACTGCGGCATCGTCCCCACGGGAGTAACCTTGGCATTAGGTAGTAAACGGCTAGCCACCGAGACCAATTCATTCATTTCTCGCTCAATCTCTGCCGAGTTATAGTTGACCATCTCCACGCGCAAGCGCAAGAATCGGTAGTCATAGTCCATCCAGTTCTCGGCCTCGCTGCCTCCCGCATTCTCATAGAGGAGCAATTGCTGAGCAATCTCATCCGAGGTCTCGGGCAAACGATAGTAGGCGGGATTATCCGCATGAAGCGTCTGATTGAGGTCTTTGAGAATATTAAGAACCGAAGTCGTGCGCTTGGTGAGCACGTACCCATCCGCAAGGCGTGCAAGAGAGTCGAGGGCCCGAAGAGACTGAGGCGTCTTGGCTTGCCCCTCTTCCGGGAACTCTATCATTATATCATACGAATAGATGGAGCCTAATTCGCTCTCAGCCACTTCGAGTATATCCTGTATGTACTGGATGCGTCGCCCCTGTGTGCGCTCCACATCAAAGGCCGGCTCTACCTTGGTAAAGCCATACACCATAACTGCGGTAACCGCAAAAAAGATAATCCAAACCAATCTCTCGTGCTGCAATACACCACTACCAAAGCGCTCCAACTTACGATCCAACCAATGCTGACCCTCTTCACTCGCATGCTCTTTGGGCTGTTTATCCTTACCCAAACTCAAGAGCGTGGGCATCACCATAATCGTAATGAAGAAGGCAAAGAAGACACTCGAAGCCGTGGCAATGCCCACAAAGTGCATGGGCGCCATGGGGATCGCAAGAAAAGAAAGAAGTGCCACAAGAGTGGTAAGCGCACTAAATAGAATGGGCCATCCGGTCTCGCTAATCGTCTCAATGGCCGCTTGTTTCCGTTTGCCATGAAGACGCATCTGCCTACGGAAGTAGGAGTGTATATGGATGTTGTACGCCACCGAGACGGCAAAAGCCAATAGCATAGGTACTAGCATCATACCGCTATCGATACTCAAATGCAAATATCCCGTGAGACCATACGCCATTATGATGGCAGAGAAAGCCGTTATTACCGGTACAATCACACCCCGAATCGAACGAGTAGCCAATGCCAAAACAAGGATGGCAAGGACTACGGCCAACCCCATTACAAGGGGAAGCTCATGATCTATCCAATCCATTTTCCGCTCAGTAAGGTAGGGCATCCCGGCCCCCTTGGGATGAAGTGAAGCATACTCGGGCTTGGTTATGATATGCCGCAACTCTTCCCCCGTTGCCTTCTCTGCACCCCCTGTCTCTGGGAAGGGGGTTAATTTCAATAAGATCCACGAGAGACGACCATCCTGCGATACAAGACGATGCGCAATGTTGGGTTTGAGAAATGCCCTGCGCCGCACCTCGGCTAATCCGGCCGGATCGCCGGGGATCTCCTCGGGCACAATCTGCTCAAGGGTCATCCCCTCTTCATTCCCCTCCATAAACTCAATGTCTGTAAGAGAGGTGATCTTATCGGCATAGGTAATACTATCCATCATCTCATTGGAGAGCTGGCGGATAAGTTCTAGCTTTTCTTTGGTGAATATATTGTCGCACTCGAGGAGCACGGCAGCGTAATTATCATTACCAAACACCTCCTTAAACTCCTTTGTTTGTAGGAGCATCGGGTCATCCTCTAGGAAATAATCCTCCCACGAAGTCTTGACATTGAGCATTCGCATCCCATTGGCTCCCACTGCCAGCAACAGCACAAAGGCGCCTAATACCCACCAGCGATGGCGGATAATCTGGTCCCCCACACGGAAGAACCATCGATTGATTCGTTCTACGTTTATCATTTTTTATCCCTTCAACTTGTCGTTTTCCCCTTTCCGATCGGGAGTGATCGCTTATATGAAGGGTCCTTCTAGCCTAATCTTATCCTATCGCTATCCGAATCCCTCTTTAACTATTGGCAAAGGTAGAATAGACAAATAGCGTTTACAATCCCCACTTTTAGGGATTTTTCACTCTACACTCCCCACATAAGAGTATCATAGTCTACTATCTGTCAAACGCTTATAGCGATCTAACAAAAAACAGCAAACGATGAGGGGTTGTAGAAGTGACCGGAAGAGGACTGCTGTACCATAGGGGGGAAGCATTACATATCCAAGCGGATAGAGCCAGCAACGCAGAAAGGATGATTCCTAAAATATAAAGCCTTGGGCTGCACAAAGGCAACTCAAGGCTCACGAAGAGGGGCAGCTTGACTTTACTCGCACATACACGCCAAAACTCTCCTACCACGAAGATAGAAAAACTAATTGATCTATAAGCCCATAGAGTTAGATAGGGAACAAAAGGCCTTAAACTCCAATGTATTCCATCGGGTATTATTCTTTTATAGGTTCAAGCAGCATCACTAGCTCAGACTCAGCAATATCACACTTGTCAAAAAGAGAACGCATACACCGAAGTTTGCTTGTGTTATCCAAAGATGTCAACAAGTATTTCTGCGGTGCAATCTCTGTGCAATCTCTTGCATTGACTTCTTTTGCTAGGACTTTTTGGGCAGAGTAGAAGAAGGCCTCTTTATCATAGAGTGTATCTACAATGTCAGTGTATTTTTGTTCCACGGTCTTAACGACTTGTAAGAGCATATTTTTCCATGTATTTTCCTCATATTCTTCCCCAAAAAGACGGAACCCTTTTAGTTTTCTGTTTGTGGGGGAAAATGTTTCTTCATCTAAAGAGACCTCGTCAATAGGCTTGGGTAGTGGCTTGAATGCCATTGCCGGCAATGGATAAAGACGCAAAAAGATATCCACCATTTCTTTGCAGCGATTCTGTAACTCTATTTCTGTCCATTTATCACAAGATGTTACACTCCTCGTTAAACGATACTTAGAGTCTCCATATCCTGGGCATATTTCATTTCCTATAGTGTTACCATCACGCTTTGTACCAAATGGCTTATTGCTCAGTTTGCTATTAAAACCGGTCAATGTCAGGTTGGCAAATGTGTGAAGGTATTTCTCTTGTATCTCTTGAAAGTTGTCCCCAAGCATTGCTTTCCACTCTTTAGTGAGTGTCTGTGGCATAATATGTTCAATGGTGGCATCCTTATTTTTCATCTCGGTAGCTACATCATTGTATTCACCAGGTATAGCGTTCTCTAGCCTCTCAAAGAGAAAAATCTGGAATGGCTTTGGCATATGATAGGCATCACGTATCTTTATCGATTCCTCAAACTGTACATCTCTTGGCAACTGATAGTTACCATCACGTCGCATAATGTGATAAGCCAATATCTCTGAATAAGAATTCTTAAGTTCAACATTAGCAGAAGCGTACTCATCCATACTTTTCAGCACATCCTTATGCAGGGCGCAAAACACCTGCGTAAGTGCATTACCAGGCATATTGCATACAATACGTCTTGCCAAATAGTTTTCTACCAAGTCAATCACTTTGTACACTTCTTCGTCCGGAAGTGCATGGGTAGAGACATACTTCAAAAATTGAATGAAGAATACATTGGCCACATCTGTTTCGATATTGCAGATATGACGCATCTTCTCCGAAAGCTTGGGAGTAGAGAGTTTGGCTTCGGTGATCTGTTGATAGTACCCCACATACTCCAGCATTTCTACCAACTCCGTCTTACGCTCACGCCCTTCCATATATTTTTTCCATTCGGAGTATATGTTAGACTCACGAACGGGACGTTGTAGCTGCCGCTTTATGGTGAGATAGTCACGCAAGAATCTTGTCGGCTGATTCTCAGTCTTATACTCAATCTTCTGCCAATAATCATTGAAACAAACTTGTTGCTCTTCGGGCGTCAATGACATCAAAATATAGTTGCGTATTTTGTCGGCTTCAGTAAGAGCCAATCCGGTAGAGTTCAAGCTCTCAAAGATGAGTTGCGCGTCATCATCTTTCCCCAACTCTATTGATATGATTTGCAATCGCTTAACAGCGTCAAGTATTTGGTCGAAAGAAAGGGTCTGTGGCTTCCTTGTTAGCTTCTCATAGAAATAGCGATAATTGCGAGTTACTTTCGAATTCTCTACTAACCCCTCTTCACCTCTAAAGATCTTATCATAGGCAATTCGGTCGTTTTCGATTGGGAGTAACTTTATTTTCCGCTCCGAATTAGAGAATTCTACTTTTAAGAATGTCTCAGCCTCTTTCATTCTTGACTCGTCCGTAATTTCAAGAACTCCGTCTCTCACAGCCCTTATTCCTGCCAGTAGCAGTAGCGAAATAGTGGTCAAACGTTGTTGCCCATCAATGACCAATCTATTGTACATGCTGTCTGTAGAAGAGGTAACTATCGAACCAAAAAAATGTGTAGATCTATTGGAGGAACTCAACTTCAGCAAATCCCCAAACAATTGTTCACAGTTCTCTATTTGCCAATCATAGTTGCGCTGATATACAGGTATTACAAATTGGATTTGTAGTCCTATAAATTGATATAACAATCTTGCGTTCCCCTCCATAATTCGTTGTCCTATTACTAAACCAAGCCCAATACATTTGGGCAGACTTCATCTGTAGATTTTCTCTCACTAAATAAATGACATCTAGATACAAAGGTACCCTTTTTAAGAGTATTACCCACATAAGAGCAAAGGCTATTGCTCATGAGGCTTAAAATCTTGCATCTAATCATTCTTCTCCCCCCCTCTGGCAGAAGGAGAAGAGTGTGTGAACGATAAAGTCCGAATAGAGGTGGTCGAACAGACCTTTCGGGATTGTCTTCTCGTCCTGGGGTGAAATCCTTTTCGGAATAGGCCTAAAGTTCGAAGGATTTTGGGCAAGATTCTTCGAGAAATCAGGCAATATTCAGAGAGCTTTTCAGTCTACTCTCTCCGCCTAATTAGCTGACGCCAAACGAAAGCGTCGCTGCGAAGCTAGGAAGGAGCAAGGGGACAAGGGAGCATCTCCCTCTATATGTGTTCCTCTCGTAGTTAGCTGCGGAAGCAAAAGTATCTGAGACTCCCCTTAAGAGACTCCCTTAGCCTATATCCTCCTTCTCCTCATCCTTGTTCAGCCCACACTCCGAATAGTTTTGCTACTTTTGTAGTGAGGATTACCCGGGTAATGCCGCTATTCTTCGTCCGCGGGGGCTAACACGTTTCTGTAATGTGTTAGCCTTCCGTCTTTTTAGGGATCATAGAAGCATGTTTGAAACCTGCCATTTTCTACGGTAACCACAAAAAAAGAGAACTAAATAATCGCAAGTCCGTGGTTTAACAACGCCCACGGGGCGATTAAATAGCCCTCTTTCACTACAAAGATAAGAGAAAAACGCAATTCGCTTACTCTTCCCAATTTAGTCACAACGCCTTCTTCGAGCTAAGCCTCCCCCTAAAGCGACTACCCTCAAAGTCCCCTAAGCTTAACGACAGCCCCGAACGAGTCCTACGAGAGGTCACTTAATCAGGGTTTCATGAACAAGATATTCTTGAAAGCCCATGAGTTCTCCTTGTCGGGGTAATGGAGAGGTCTCTAAAGCCCTACATTGGACGGAGAAGAACCGAGCCAAAGGGGGCTAAAGGCTCCTCCAGGAAGGCTCCAAAACGCGAAAGGGACCTCCCCGCTCGACAATCCCCTCTCTATGCCTCTCCCTCTCCAGCTCCGGAGAAACTCCCCCTTCCAACAAAAAAAGAGAACCCCCAAGCATTCCTGCTCAAGGGTTCTCTCATCGAAAACGGCGGCTACCTACTCTCCCACTTTTACGCAGTACCATCGGCGTGGTTGGGCTTAACTTCTCTGTTCGGAATGGGAAGAGGTGGAACCCCAACGCTATAACCACCTTAATAAGTCTGACATCTTGGCAATTAGAAACTCTCAAGAATGAGTTAAAGCTCTAAGTAAGCGAACCTCGCTTTTCCATAACCCCTAAAGGTATACGGAAACTGAGACTCTCTACATTTACTCTACAACCTTTTCGCGAAAATATTCGGGATATTAGTACTACTCGGCTTTTACATTACTGCATATACACCTATAGCCTATCAAGGTCGTCGTCTACAACCTCCCTATATGGATATCTAATCTTGAGGCTGGCTTCGTGCTTAGATGCTTTCAGCACTTATCCAATCCCGACTTAGCTACTCGGCAGTGCTCCTGGCGGAACAACCGATAGACCAGAGGTCAGTCCAACACGGTCCTCTCGTACTAGTGTCAGAGCCTCGCAAATATCCTGCGCCCACAACAGATAGAGACCGAACTGTCTCACGACGTTCTGAACCCAGCTCGCGTGCCACTTTA
>ERZ773180.317-NODE-317-length-31258-cov-4.183636_pt1 | contig 31258 bp, 27 predicted proteins | sample MGYA00511080_ERZ773180 | MGnify/ENA primary metagenome ERZ773180 (study PRJEB29015, sample SAMEA2738175) | human oral metagenome | biome: human oral; feature: human-associated habitat; material: saliva | place: China | collected 2178 ... | reverse complement strand
CCCGCGGGAGGAGTGGCGGGGCAGTTGCCGTCCGCGTTGGGCACAAATCCGTAGAGGACGAGGCGGTAGGGAATCCCGTTGACGCTGATCGTCTGATCCGAGGTGGTCTTCGTGATCGTCAGGACGTCGTCTGACTGGGGGGTATGGCCGGGCACGCCCGCCGAACCCGGATAGTACTGGGGCTGATCCGTGTAGATGTCGTAGTTCCCTTTTCCTTCACCAACTTTTTTGAAGCAATGCCAGCGGCCATCGGATCGAGCGAGCGCATAGTAGGGGGCAGTCGATGGGCAGGTGCGCGGCGCGGAGGCACGGGAGACCCACTCGTAGGGGCCTCCCTTGCGTCGCACGGCCGTCGTGTCCGTGTCGTTGTCGGTTTCCTGCTGGTCAAAGGGGAAGGATTCCTCCAGGTCACCAATACGGATGTCGAAAGACGAGTGCACCCAGTGAATCTGGGAGTAGATCGGGAAGTTGTTGTGTCGGACCGTACCGATAAGGAAGGTGCTGTTGAGGGAGACCGTCCCGGGGTCATTCGGCTTGTATCCGAGCGCACTGGTTGTCGAGGTCGAAATCGCGTTGGGTGTGTAGTCCCCGTAGTAGGCCTTGTGGTAGTAAGCGGCCATGTGGTAGTCCCAGGCCACACCTCGAGTAACGTAGGACCAGTAGTCGCCGGTATTCGCGACATTCGCGTCAAGCCAGTCTTGGGAGTAACCCGCGCGATAAGCGACGGAGCGCTGATTCGGATCCGAGGAATCGTAGTTGGTCATTCCGCGGACGACACCGAAGTAAGAGTTGTCCGCGACGACGGTGGTGCGATCCGTACCGGAGTCATTCAGAACGGCCTTGCCAATTCGACCTTCGGAGCGATTGAAAGTAATGCTGTCGGCACCGGGTGTTTCGAGCGGAGCCTCGGCACGCGCAGGAGAAAAAGTTACGAGGGGTAGCACGAGGCTAGCCGCAAGTAGTCCTGCCCCAATCACCCGTGATAGATGGCAGTGATACTGCGAAGCGGACTTTGCGCCTTGCATTCTGCGAGCTGGGATCGAGCCGTTCATCTCCCTCCGTTCCGATCGTATCCACACAGCGTATCAGAGATCGTTTATCTCGCAAGAATCCATCAATCCCTGCAACTCCTATTCGGCACGTGTGCTTGATCTCAGCAACCTCTCCTCCCTTCTGAGCTCGCTCGGCTCCATTCACCCCTCCTTCCTTACGACGTGGCCTTGGTAACCGTGAGGGATATCAGGTCCGGTGCTGGTGCGGAGTCGTTACCCAGAGTGACCGTGTGTACCCCCCGAGTCAGTGGGACCGAAATGGTCCGGGTGGCTCGGCGTGACCAGTCACCAGAGTTCATGTTGTCCAAAGTGAATGGCCGTGCCCCGTCGACTGAAAGCTGCAGTCGACGGTGCTCAGCGCTGGCGTATTCAATGGTGAGTGTGTACCGCCCATCGTCGTGAACGTACACGTCGGGGACGGTCACTGTCCGATCAGCGTTCCCGCCGACCCAGCGGACTACCCCACGGTCCGCTACGACACCCCCACCAAGCACCGCATCAGTAAGCGGTATACGCAACGCCCCATTCGCGGGGACGATTTCTCTGACCTGAAGCACCCCCAGGTCTGGGGCATAACCGCTGTCGTTGAAGAAACGAATCCTGTTCCACCCCTGACGGAGTTGGGCGGCAAAGGGTTGGGATTTAAAAGCCCCGCTTGCGCTCCCTGTCGAGAGTTTTTCGAATGTATGCGTCTGCCCGCCGTTCACCTGAAGACTAACGCTCCTCGGATCTTCGCTGCGGTAATCGAAGGTCATGCGGTAGACTCCCACCTCAGGAGCATAGACTTCGCGGACCGTTACGTCGTTCCCCTTCCCGCCCATCCACCGCACGGTACCGCTATCAGCGACGCTCTGACCGCGAAGGACTCCGTCACTGATGTTTTGTGAGTAGGGAAGTTCCGGTTTCTTTTGGTATGCGCGGAAATAGTCGATCTCAAAAGTCTTCGGATAGGGGACGCGCGGGTCAAATGGCCCCGTCCACGAGTCACCGCTTTTCTCGTACACACCGAGGTAAGTGACCATCGGGTAGTCCGGTGACTGATTTCGGGTGACGACCAGTTTCCCGTCCAGATAGAGTCGCATCTTTCCTGGGAGCCATTCAAAACCGTAGGTGTGCCATTGGGCGCTGAGATCGCTTCCATCGCCGAAGGATGCACGGGTGGGCCACGTGTGGAAATAGTCTCCCCACGTGTGGGTGCTCATGAGGGCTTCCGTGGTTCCATTACGTCCCAGGATCTCGAAAATATCGACCTCTCCTGATTGACGCGCCTGCTTATTGGCGTTCTCGGGCTGATCCTGGTTGACCCCGGTCATCCACCATGCGGAGTGGATTCCCCCGCCCGAGGCCGCTTTGGCGCGCACCTCGAAATATCCATATTTTTGAATGTGTCCTCGGAAAGGTTCGGTGTGGCGTGCAACATCCGGATAGTTCGTCCACCGGTGAATGTAATCCCTATTGTAGGTTTGTATCGACGAGACTTTCGTGTCCCCATCAAAAGCCGGGTCCCACGGTTTCTGATCCTGATCAATCATCAGTTTTAAACTTCCTCCAGACACCTGATACCGGGCCCGAGTCCCCTCCGATCTTGACCAATGCGGCAGATAGTCACTCATGAAGAGTTGATGGTTGATATCGTTGCCGTTGAACTCTTCCGATGCCGTGAGAGCATAGCCGCTTCGTTCGGGAGAACTGGGATCGACGAGCCCCTGGGAATCTTCGGAGATCTTTGCCGCTCGGGCTGATAGTGGCTGAAATACACACAGCGAGAGGATGAGGACTGGAAGAGCGGATGCAAAAACGATTTTTCGCGCCCGCACGCTCATGCACATCATTGTCTTGTCCTTTCATTCGCGGGGTCACCTCTGCGAAAACGACCCGCCTATTTGATCAAGAGCCGGTCCGAGATCCGTCCACGCGGGTTGATCCAGGGCTCGAAATCAACCCGCGCCCCGTCAATGGTGAACACGTAGCGGGATTCCTGGATGACCGTGGGCCGTCGCGCACGTGCGCTCATTTCGGCGCAGGTCTGTCGCAACGATGCTCGCTCCTCATCGGTGAGCCACGCATCGGGGTCAGAACACGAGAAATCATCGCAGATGACCGAGAGGTACCGCGTCATTGCGTTTGCCTGCGGGGATAGGAGCGAACCCCGGGTACGCGCGTACGCGACATCTGGATCGATACCCACCAGGGATTTCAACCAGAATCTCGCCAGAGAATTGCGCATCGCGTTGCGCATCGCTGGTCCGCTCGGATCGCGATGCCTCTCGGTGTTGTCCCAATAGGGGGCGGTATCCGGGCCAACACGGACCGAGTCAACGAGCCCGAGAGAGGGTGCGATGACGGCACCGGAGGCGAGGATGAAGGCACGTGGGGCGGCGGACCGAATGAGCTGGAGAGCCGTGCGATAGGCCACTTCGCGCGGAATATCCAGGTGACGAACTCCCTCGATCGCCCCGGCATTGAGGAAGTCGAGTTTGAGATGCACATACCCCCACCCGTTGATCCGGGTGATCGCTTCCACCAGCCACCGGCGAGCACCGGGGTGGGTGACATCCAGGGAGAAGTAGGGCTGCCCCCAGTTGTGGCCTGCGATCGCAAGGCGTCCGTCCCGCGTGTGCACGAAATATTCAGGGTGTTCGGAAACGATGGGGGCATCACGGGTAGCGATGAGGGGGGCGATCCACAGCCCCGGCTTCATTCCCGCAGCCCGAATGCTCCTCGCGAGCGATGCCATTCCTGCGGGGAAGTCACTGTTCGCTTCCCACCATCCCACCGCTTTTTCCCAACCGTCATCGATTTGAATGACGTCGTAGCCGTTGCGGGCCGCAGGCATGATCTCATCTTCGATGAGACGCTGAGTAACCTCTTCGAACCACGAGTACCACGATGACCATACGGCACTGGATGGGCGAGGCGGACGGAAGGTATCATCGACCGTCGACCGTGCAAGTGCTTCGGTATACGCGTCCCAGCATTCGCGCTCAGGACCGATCATCAGGAACCACCCGCTCACCCGTCCCGATTCGCCACACTCGCGCGTATCGGCGTGGTCGGTGGACTCCTGATCGAGCGGGGTTCCACGGATCTGGCCGGGCAGGAACGTGAGGAGTCCCGAATAATGCCCGAGTGATCCGACCAGGAGGCTCACGTCCTTCCCCACACTCAGACACGTCACCATATACGATCGGTGAAGTTCCTCGGAGTCTGTGACGACGTCTTCGGCCGTCAGTGTTCGTTCCGGGTTGTTCCATACGCGCCATGGGTCATGGTCGAGGTGCCACCACGAGGTCGGGGACCATGACGTCCACCCGTGTCGATAGTATTCCGTGTCGGCGGGCAGATCGTGTATCACCGATATCGTTGAGGAGCTGCTCGTTACCGTGCGGCTCGTCGTACCCTCGTGGAGAATCGCCCACTTTCCGTCATTACAGACAATACGTGTGTCCATGCTGCCCTCACGTGATTTCCTTGGCGCGGTGCCGTTCGTTGACCGCCAATGGCCGACGAGTGTCTGGGCGTTCACGTCAGTTCCCGCCCAGACACCCGATCCAGCTGCGAATTGACCTCGTTCTACTTGCCTGACAGGATCGAGTTGATCTTGTCGTTCAGGGACGGAAGCACCTGTGCGGGCGCTGCTGTTCCGCGCTCGATCTGCTCTATAACCAGATCGGCTTCCTTGTTGATCTCGTCGGCCTTGAATGTGATCGGGTAATAGGCCAAAGAGTCCGGCCGCTGCGCAATGTCCCAGTAGGCAGACACGTCAACTCCCTTGGCTTTGTGCGCGTCGGCCGCTGCCTGCGACTGCGCTTTGATCGAAGGGAAGACCACCGCTTCCTTCGCGACAATGGACTGGCACTTGTCGGAAGTAAGGAACTTGACCCACTTCCAGGACTCTTCGGGATGCTTCGTGTCCTTTGAGATCGAGGGGGCAATACCGTTGATGATCGTCTTACGGCCTGCGGGACCGGCGGGCAGGGGGGCGAAACCAAACTTCTGGGCGGTGGAGGATGCCCACGTGTTGATGCGCCATGATCCGTCGGGGACCAGGGCCGCCTTGTTCTGTTCCATCATCGGTTGCAGGCCCAGATTTCCGGCTTGCTCGACGGGGGTGACGTACCCAGCTTGGATCTGCTGTTGCCACCAGGTAAGGGCCTCGGCGAGCTTGGGATCGTCCAGCTGATACTTGCTTCCGAAGGGATTCTTGTCCAGGTAGTTGAATCCGTTGGATAGGGCGAGCCACGACCAGGGGCCTTGTCCGACAACGCCCCCGCCGCTTTCGAGACCCCATCCGTAGGTTTCGACGTTGTTCTTATCGAAGCCCTCTTCATCGCCCCGCACGCCGTTCTTATCGATGGTCAGGTGTGCGATCAGCCGACCGAAAGAGCCGCCGTCTTGCGGGTTCCACTCAAGGTTTTTCAGGGAGTCGGGGTCAACGTTGGCATCCTGGATGTCTTTGACGTTGTACACCAGAGCGATCGTGTCCCAGTCCTGCGGAATACCGTAACGTTTGCCGTCGTGTTCCCACAGGGACGCAAGGTTTCCCGTGTACTGGTTGAAGTCCACCGGATCATTCGCGAGGTTGGTATTGAGGTCGGTCAGGACCCCCTTGCTGGCGAGTTCCGGATAGTGTGCGACGTGGTTGGTGAATACGTCGGGCGCTGTCCCGCCATTGAATGCGAGGGATAGGTTCTGCCAGTAGTCGTCCCATCCGGACTGTTCGATCTTGACCCGAATTCCCGTTTCTTCTGTAAATTGTGTCGCGCATTTCTCGTAAACGAGCTTCTGGTTGGGATCCCAGAGGGCGTAGCTGATCGTTGTCCCTCCCGCCGATGACTGGCCTCCCTCGGTGAGCTCACTGGGGGTGCAGGCGGCGAGCGACAATATCATCACCGCACTGGTCAGCACGACCGTGTTCTTGAATGTGATTTTCATTGTGTTCTCTCTCCTTCGAGTAGAATTGCTGCGTAGGGTAAAACTTCTATTTCGCCGACGTGAGTCCGATCGAACTCACGAGCTTACGGCCGAAGACCAGCAGCAGGAGCAGCATGGGGAGTGCCTGGAGTGCTGCGGCGGCCATCAAGCCCGCCCAGTCGGGCCGTGTTGAGGGTGACGCCTGTTGGAAGGCGGCCAATGCCACGTTCAGCAGGCGTACTGTGTGTTCTTTGCCGATCAGCTGGGGCCAGAGGTATTCATTCCAGGCAAATACGGCCTGAATGATTCCGACTGTTGCGATCGGAGTGGCGCTCATGGGGACGATGATGCGCACGAACGTGCGCCAGTATCCCGCGCCATCAAGTTTCGCGGCTTCCTCGACCTCTTTGGGGATCGATAAGAGGAATTGCCGCAGGAAGAAAATGGCGAAGGGGCTGACGAAAAAATAGGGGGCGAGGAGACCCGGGAACGTGTTGAGCAGGTTGACGTTCTTGATCAGAACGAAGTTCGGTAAAACGATGAAGATGGGTGGGATCATCATTCCGGTCAGGAGGATCGTGAAGATGATGTCTCGGCCGGGGAACCTCAGGCGCGCGAACGCGTAGGCAGCCATTGTTGACGTGACCAGCTGGCCGAGTACGAGCAGTGCCGTGAAGATCAGTGAGTTGCGCAGATAGAGCCAGAAGTACATTCTGGCACCCGCTCCGCCTGCAGCCAAGTCTTCTTCGGGTGACACCAGTCCCAGGACCCGCTTAAAGTTAATGAGCGATGCGTTGCGCGGAATGAGCGAGTAGTCGCCATTGAAGATGTCGGCGTTGGGCGTGAGGGCCGTCCTCAGAGCCCACACGAAGGGGAGTAGCGTAACGATCACCAAAAGGATCAGCGCCGTCCATCCCGCGGTCTTTCCCGGCCGGATCCGCCAGCGTTTTTTCTGTGTCGGTGTACCCATGCTCAGTCCAAGTCCGTTTCAGTTGCTCGCGTCACCTTCAGCTGCAGGACGGTCATCACCAGGATGATGAGGAGGAGGACGACCGCCATTGCCGCCGCGTACCCCATTTGCCCCTGCTGGAAGGCTTTCTCGTAGATATAGAAGTAGATGACCCGGGTTTTCCCAATCGGCCCGCCCTTTGTCGCAACCGCAACGGTATCGAAGATCTGGAAGGAACCGATCATCGAGACAACGACGACCATGACCAGGATCGGGCGGATCAGCGGCAGCGTGATCGAGCGGAATGTGCGCCATACCGAAGCCCCGTCAAGCTGCGCGGCCTCGTACACCATTGTGGGGACGGTTTGCATTCCGGCGAAAATAAGGAGGGCGGTATAGCCCATGTTCCGCCACGAATTCACCAATGCGACAGTAAAGATCGCCAGATGTGGATCCCCGTAGAACGCGATCGGTCTCGTACCGATCATCGAGAGTAAGTGGTTGACGAGTCCGACATTCGGGTCCAGAACGAACAGGGTGATCACCGCGACGGTAACGTTGGGCACGAGCCAGGGCACGAGGAGCAGGGACCTGATTACCATTGATTGGCTGATCCGCTGCATGAGGACAGCGATGCCGAGCCCTGCGATCGTCTGAGTTGTGATGTTCACAATGACGTAAATCAGGGTCGTGACCAGTGCACCCCCGAAGTGCTCGTCTCTGAGCAGCGCCCGGTAGTTATCCAACCCGACCCATCGCGCGGAGGTCAACAAATCCCAATCAGTGAAACTGATCTGCACCCCTCGGATCATGGGGACAAGGTAAAAGACGATGAAACCCGCGCAGGCCGGGGCGACAAAGAGGCATCCGACTCGCCACTCGGTCCTGCGTTGGCGACTCATCCTTGAGGACTGTTTCACAGTTCCCTTCCCGCTCCTCGCGGGGGATGGGGCATCATCGACCATCCCGCGTGAGCTCAACTACACACATAGTTATAATACTATATTTAGTAATGTGCAAGCGATCCGCCCACACAAGGCAGACAAGGGGACCCAAGATGGCGCAGAAACGACGCATCCAGCGCAGACACAACATGTTCACCCTCATCACTAGATGCGCCAGCAAGCCCTACACGATGGCGCAACTCGCCACGAAAGTTGGAATCACCCGCCCAGCCATCGAGGCAGTCATCACAGACCTCACAACCCTTGAATGGCTCGAACCCGCGGACGCCCCCAGCCAACGCAGCATCGGGCGCCCCGCCACCTACTTCCGCCTCAAACCCTCAACAACCTCGATCCTCGCCCTCGACATCGGTGCTCACCACATCAGCGCGATGCACGCGACATACTCAGGGGATATTCTCGCCGAAGACTCGGTACCCATTGACGAACAGGCCCCCGCGTCGCAGCGACTACACGTAGCGGCACGCCTCGCCCAGAATTTAGCGACACACTCGTATAAACCACTTGTGTGCGCGGTCGCATCGCCCGGAGTCATCGACAACAACACCGTCGCATACTTCGGCGGCCGGGGCATGCCGGGATGGCAAGGACTCAACCTCGCTGACAGCCTTGGCCCCTCACTCAACACCAGGGTCATTTCTCTGGGAGACTGCGCCCTCGGGGCCCGGGGGGAATCCTGGAAAGGGGCCGCCGCGAACGTCAGCGACGTCCTCTACATCCTGGCGGGACAACGCACGGGCGCGGCCTCTGTCATCGACGGGCGAATCCACGCCGGGTACGGGGGAAGCGCAGGCCTGATCGGAGAACTACCCAAACTAAGGTGGCGCGAAATCGAGGAAGAAACCTTCTCCTCGTCTCTCTATCCCGACGGGCAGCCCGCACGAGACACGCTTTTCTCCCTCGCGAAAAGCGGAAATACCACGGCTTTACGAGCCGTGCAAGAATACGCCGATCTATTGGCTTTGGGAATTAACGCCATGATCCTCGCAACGGCACCCGAGTGCGTCGTCATCGGCGGACGATTCGCCTCCCACGCAGACCTATTCCTGCCGCGCCTGATCGAACGTTGCGCCCAAGTATGCCCCTTCCCCCCGACAATCACCGCCTCAACCCTGGGAGGACGCGAAGTAATCCTCGGCGCGATCCGCTACGCGATGGACGCCGTCACCGATCGACTAAGCGAAATGATCACGAACTCCGACCGATTCCCCCACGCCTCGCCAGACAGCTTGTGGGAGAGAAGTAACTAAGGCCCATTCCTGCGCGATTTAAGGAACAATTATCGGTCCTCCGGTTAGCCCACAACCCCCCAAGGGCACAACAATGGGTAAACTGTGGCAGAGAACCCGCCAGTAAGGCTATATGTCGCGGCACCGCGCGGGGAATGAGGAGAACACGACTATGGGTATTTTCGACCGTTTTGAAAGCGCCGTCGAGCGCGGTGTAAACGGCGCCTTCTCGCGCGTTTTCCGTTCGGGAATCAAGGCAGTTGACATCACCTCGGCGCTCAAGCGCTCCATGGAAGACCACGTCCAAGAGCTCTCCACCGACCGCGCGATCGCCCCCAACCACTTCCTCATCCGCATGGCACCCTCCGATATGGACGCATTGGGTGACCTCGACCTCCTCGCCGGCGAATTTGCCCAACAGGTAACCGATCACGCGGCCTCTCAGGGCTACGCTCTTCTCGGCCCAATTTCTATTGACTTCACGCGCGACTCGGAGGAATTCACCGGCCAGCTCCAAGTGGAAGCACGCAACGAACGAGGCGCCGCCGCCCCGGCCACGGCCTCGTCACCCTCCCCCGAGCACCCCATCCTCGACATCGACGGCCAAAAGTGGCTCCTCACCGAACCCGTCACCGTCATTGGCCGCGGAGCCGAGGCCGACATCACCGTTGCAGACTCGGGCGTTTCGCGCCGCCACCTGGAACTTCGTATTACTCCCACCGGCGTGATTGCCACCGATTTAGGCTCGACAAATGGTACTTTCGTCGAGGGCCACCGCATTGATGCAGCGACCCTTTTGGACGGAAACCAGATCACCATCGGACGCACCCGAATCTTGTTCTGGACACACCCGCAAAGTGAGGATGCCCAGTGACTTCAGATCTCACCTTCACCCTCTTCCGCTTGGGTTATCTTGTTCTCTTGTGGCTCCTCGTTTTGGGAGCGGTCTCAACTCTGCGCCGCGATATCTTCGGCACGGTCGTGACCCCGCGCGGAAAAGGACGCAAGGATGCGGATCGCAAGCGTCGCGAATCTCGGCGTTCAACACATCCTTCCGAGCCGCGAAATCTTCTCCTAACCGGTGGCCCGCTTGTGGGCACGATCATTCCCCTCGGAAGCACTCAGATCGTCATTGGACGTTCACCCTCATCAACACTGGTTTTGGAAGACGAGTACGCATCTTCCCAACACGCGCGTCTGACCCCCGCTGACGGACGTTGGTGGATCGAAGACCTTGGTTCCCGAAACGGAACTTTCGTGGACGACGAAAGACTGACGTCGCCTCGGGAATTGAACGTGGGAGATATCGTCCGAATCGGCCAAACGACCCTCGAATTGGTGAAGTAACATGGCCCCACCCAAGCCCGTCGAATTTCACTACGCCGCTCGCAGCGACGTCGGCTTGGTGCGCCAAAATAACCAAGATTCCGGCTACGCGGGCGCGAATCTTCTGGTCTTAGCCGACGGAATGGGCGGCCCCGCGGGCGGCGATATCGCTTCCTCGGTTGCTATTGCTCACCTGGTTCCCCTCGATACCGACTCCCACCCCGCTGAGACTCTTCTCCCCTCTCTTCGCGATGCCCTCATGGACGCGCACGAGGAACTTTCCGAGCGCTCCGAGCAAGACCCCGAGCTCGCTGGACTGGGGACAACCTGCATCGCGCTCATGCGTTCGGGAAACAAGCTCGCCATGGTCCACATCGGCGACTCGCGCGCCTATCTCTTGCGCGGCGACACCCTGACCCAGGTCACCACCGATCACTCTTTTGTTCAGTACTTGGTGGACAGCGGCCAAATCACCCCTGAAGAGGCCGAACACCACCCACAGCGCAATGTCGTCATGCGAATCCTTGGGGATTCTCAAGCCGATGTCACTCCCGATGAAACCATGCGTGAAGCAGTCGTGGGAGACCGCTGGCTGCTGTGCTCTGACGGCCTTTCCGGAGTCGTCTCCTCCGACACGATCGCTGAAATTCTCACCGATGTCCGCGATCCCGGAGAATGCGCCGAAGAGCTGATCCGGCTGGCTTTGCTTGCGGGTGGTCCCGATAACGTCACCTGCGTGGTCGCCGATATCGTTCCCGCGGGCACCGTCCCTCCCAGCGCACCGCAGATCGTTGGTGCTGCCGCGAAGGATCGCCTCGCGCCCACCCGTGGGGGTGGCGGGGCAGCGGCTCGCGCTGCGGCTTTGGCTTCCCCGACCAAGGAGCTTCCCGTCGACGACGAGGCCGAGGCCGAGGCCGACGCTCCTCGGCGCCCACGTTTCGCTTGGCTCCTGCCCGTCATCAGTTTGATGCTCGCAATTGGCGTCGTTATTGCCGGCTGGTTGGGCTGGCAGTGGAGCCAATCCCAGTACTACGTCATGGGCAAAGACGGCTCAGTCGTCATTTTCCAAGGGATCCCACAGTCCATCGGCTCCTGGAATCTCTCCCACGCCGTTGAAATCACCGACGTGAAGCTCGACCAGCTCGCAGCGGTCGATCAGCAGCGTCTTCAAGAGCCTGTCACGCGTTCCTCGCGCGGTGAAGTCGACGCCTACGTTGCGATCTTGCGCTCAAACGCCCGCGAGCGAGCCCTTCAGCAGGCGCGCGAAGCTCAGCAAAACAGCGACCAACAAAACCAGAGCCAACCCACCCCCACCCCTGAAGCAACACAGGAGGGGGGCAACTAGTGGCTACCGTTTCCATTAACCCTGTCCGCCCCCGGCGCGTCCTTGAGCTCTTCCTCATGCTGATCGCACTGGCGGTTGGAATCGGCGGCTACGTCCTGACCACGCTCAACCGCACGGGGGAAATCCCCGCGAATTTGGGACTCCACATCGGGATCTTGGTGGCTCTGGCGATTGTTGCCGAGGTCGGTGTTCACTTCCTTGCCCCCTACGCGGACCCCGTGATCTTGCCGATTGCGGTTGCCCTGACCGGCATGGGTTTGGCGATGATCTACCGAATCGACTTATCTCTTGATGCCCTAGGCATGGACACCGTCGGTGTCCGACAGTTGATGTTCGTTGGAATCGCCATCGTCCTTGCCGCGGTCGTCTTGGTGCTGGTGCGTGATCACCGTGTTCTTCGCCGCTACACCTACACTTTTGGCCTGGTTTCTGTTGTTTTGCTTCTGCTTCCTATGATTCCTGGCCTCGGCAAGGAAACCTACGGAGCACGAGTGTGGATCAGCCTCGGCCCGCTGTCTATGCAGCCGGGCGAGCTTGTGAAGATTACTTTGGCGATTTTCTTCGCCGGTTACCTGGTCACTAACCGCGATAATTTGACCATCGGCGGGCCGAAGGTATTGGGATTGCGTCTTCCACGCGCTCGTGACCTCGGTCCGATCTTGGTCGTCTGGCTTGTCGGTGTAGCGATTCTTGTCCTCCAGCGCGACTTGGGAACCTCGCTTCTCTTCTTCGGACTTTTTGTCGCGACCCTCTACGTCGCAACGAATCGAGTCTCGTGGCTGGTCATCGGTTTCACCATGTTCGTCCCCGCAATTTTCATTGCGATCAAGACCTTTAGCCATGTGCGCGCTCGCTTTGACGTGTGGCTCAATGCCCTTGAACCCGATGTGTACAACGCTGAGGCGGGTGGTTCCTACCAGCTGGTTCAGGGGCTCTTCGGCCAGGCCTCGGGCGGGCTCATGGGAACCGGATGGGGCCGCGGATATCCGCAGCTCGTCCCCCTGGCGAACTCGGACTTCATTTTGTCTTCTTTCGCTGAGGAGCTGGGAATCACCGGTCTTGCGGCGATCCTTGTCCTGTACTTGGTTCTCATCGAACGAGGCCTGCGCGCAGCGATCGGCGTCCGCGACGGTTTCGGAAAGCTTTTGGCCACGGGCCTGAGCTTCTCCTTTGCCATCCAGATTTTCGTTGTTTTGGGCGGAATTACCCGACTGATTCCTCTGACCGGATTGACCGCGCCTTTCTTGGCCGCCGGTGGTTCCTCGATGGTGTCTTCTTGGCTGGCTGTTGCACTCCTGATCCGAGTCTCTGACGCTGCGCGCCGTCCTTCCGTTCCTTCCGCATGGACCTCTGGCAGCCTCCCCGAGGTGGAACCTAAGCGCCATCAAGTACCCGAGCACATGGGAGGCCGCGCGTGAATACTCAGATTCGTCGCCTTTTCGTCATTGTGCTCATGATGTTCGCGGCCCTCGGTTTAATGGTGACCAATAACCAGGTCATTCAAGCCCCCTCGCTGAACGCTGATGGCCGCAATCAACGCACGATTTTGCATGCTGCTGAAACCGATCGCGGCCCGATCATCGTTGACGGCACGGCGATTGCTTCCTCCCAAAAGGTTGAAGGATCCTCGCGCTACCAGCGCTCTTATTCCCAGGGTCCGCTCTACGCGCACACGACCGGCTATTTCTCGGCGGCCTTCTCTCAGTCCACCGGGATGGAAGCTGCGGCTGAGGACATCTTGGACGGCCAGTCTCAAGCTCTCCTCGCTCAGCGTTTCCGCAATCTCTTCACGGGTCAGAACCGTCAAGGTGGCGGCGTTGTTTTGACACTCAACCCACAAATGCAGCAAATCGCCGCAGAAAAGCTGGGGAATCGTAAGGGAGCAGTCGTTGCTCTCGACGCCAAGACCGGTGCCGTTTTGGCCATGTATTCTTCGCCATCCTATGACCCGAACTCCCTGGCGGTTTTTGATTCCCAGGAAGCCAACACGGCCTACACGAAACTGATTAACAACCCTTCTAAGCCCCTGTATAACCGCGCGATTGCTGGCGATCTTTACGCTCCCGGTTCGACCTTCAAGATCCTCACCACCATTGCGTTGCTTGAGAAGGGCGCTGTCACGCCGCAAACAGAGATGGATTCTCCCGTCTCAACAGTTCTTCCGGGAACCCAGACCTCGGTGTCGAATATCGAGTCGACGGAGTGCGGTAACGGCCACCCCACTCTTGCCGAGGCCTTCGCGCGCTCGTGTAACACGACTTTCGTTCTTGCCAGCGAAAAGCTCACTCATACAGATTTGGCTGACTTGACGAATCGTTTCGAGTTTGGGACAAGCCAGAAGATCCCCTTGAGCGTGACTGCCTCGCAGTTCCCGGATTCAACGGATTCTGCGCAGCTCGCGATGAGCTCCATTGGCCAGTACTCGGTGAAGGTCACGCCTTTGGAAATGGCTATGGTCTCGCAGACCATAGCCAACAAGGGCACCATGATGCGTCCCTACATGATTTCGCAGATCGTTGACTCCGACCTCCAGGTTCAGTCCGAGACTTCTCCGGTGCGCGTCGGTCAAAAGATCAGTCCCGAGATCGCTTCCCAGATGACTGAGCTCATGCAGGGAGTTGTCTCCCAGCCCTACGGAACGGGCACCGAAATGGCTCTTCCCGGTATTTCCGTGGCCGCGAAGACCGGAACGGCTGAAGTGGGTGACGGTTCGGGGCGCGCAAACGCATGGGCCGTTGGTTTTGCGCCTGCTGACAACCCGAAGATTGCCTTCGCAGTCTTGGTTGAGGGCGATGATTCCAGGCCTGTTCCCCACGGTGGAAGCGATGCGGGTCCCATCGCACGCGCACTCCTCCAGGAGGGATTGAAGTGAGCGATTCGAAGCCTTCGACTACCCCCAACCAGCTTGCCGGACGACTTCTTGGCGGCAGATATCTCCTGCTCTCCCTGATCGCGCAGGGCGGCATGGGCGAGGTGTGGAAGGCACGTGACCGTGTCACGGGCCGAACCCTCGCCGCGAAGGTCTTGCGCCCCGAGCTTTCCGGGCAGGAACTTTCCCTGTCGCGCCTGCGCATTGAAGCTCGAAACGCGATGAGCGTTGAGCACCCGAATATCGCGAACGTTCTTGATTCTGGCGAAGAAAATGGCCGCGGCTGGATCATCATGGAGTTGGTTGAGGGCCGCCCCCTGACCGATTACCTGCGAGGCGGACAGTCAATTTCTCCCGAGTACCTCATGCCGATCCTCATGCAGATCGCCATGGCCCTTGGTGCGGCAGCCCAAGCCGGAGTCGTTCACCGTGACATTAAGCCCGCGAACGTTCTCATTCGTCCCGATGGCATGGTGAAGCTTACCGATTTCGGGATCTCGCGCACGGACTCGCAGATTGATCTCACCGCCGACGGCATGGTCATGGGGACCGCCCAGTACCTTCCCCCCGAACAGGCGATGGGCGAGAAGGCCACGTCTTTGGGTGACCTTTACGCCCTGGGTGTGATTGCGTACGAGGCCGCAGCGGGGGTGCGCCCCTTTACCGGGAAGTCACAGGTCGATATCGCTTTCGCCCATGTGAATGAACCTGTCCCCGCTCTTCCTGACTCGGTTCCTGAACCCTTGGCCCGGGTCATCTATCACCTCCTCGATAAGGATCCCCAGCGGCGCCCTGAATCGGGTTCGGCATTGGTCCGCGAGTTGGTTGCGGCTGGAAGTGAGATGGGGGTTTCCCTCCGAGCGCGTCCGCTTCCCCCGCCGACGGTTGAGGCCCCCCACCACGGGGCTCCTCCGACTCCTGGAGCTCCCGCTGTTGAGACTCGTGTGAATCCGACGCTTCGCTCCGGCGCTCCGGTTCAGCACACGCAGCGACGCTCGCTTCCGGCGGATCTCCTCGAGCCGGTCGATCTTGAGGCGCAGGCAGCGAAGCCTTCCTTGGCTGCGCGCAAGCCTGCGGCCTCGCGAATGGGAAGTGTCCCGCGCACGCCTCGTCTGCCCGAAACGACGACGCCCGAGGCGCAGGCCGCGAAACCTGCTGCGCCCACGCCTCAGAGCCGGCCTTCCCCCACGAAGGCGGCCGCCGCCTCGGCAGAGATGCCCCGGCGCCGTAGAAGCGCAACACGACCACAGCGCGTGACGATCAATCCCGCTCTCATCCACTGGCACGCAGTCACCGAAGAGAACGCGACAATCCGCACAAGTGCTCCCGTGAAGACTCGCTACAATCGTTCTGTTGTGGCACCGGAGCCAACGCGTAAGGACCAGATCGGGAAGTGGTTGGTCATCTTCTTGATCTCTCTCACGATTTTCTTAATTGCAGTTGCTACTATCCACAACAGATTCGGGTCGCTCTTGCACCGAACAAGTGCAGAGGTCTCATCCAATCAGGAGGTTACGACATGGCAGATTCCGCCCCTCGAGTTCTAGGGGGACGCTATGAGGTGCGCTCGCTTATCGGGCGCGGAGGCATGGCCGAAGTACACCTCGGGTTCGACAAGCGCCTGTCGCGCATCGTTGCTATCAAGACGCTGCGAACTGACTTGGCGATGGATTCCGTCTTCCAAGCGCGTTTCCGCCGCGAAGCGCAGTCCGCTGCTTCGCTGAACCACCCCAACATCGTCGCCGTTTACGACACGGGTGAAGAGGCAACTCTGCTCCCCGATGGTCGTAAGGTCTCGATCCCCTACATCGTCATGGAGTACGTCGATGGGCGTCCGCTTAAGGACCTCCTCTCCGACGATGCGGGTCCTTTCCCGATCGCCGAGGTCGTCGACATTGTTGCCGGCGTCTTGTCAGCGCTCGAGTACTCGCATTCAGCTGGCCTCGTGCACCGCGATATTAAGCCCGGCAACGTCATGTTGACCTCCAAGGGCGAAGTCAAGGTCATGGACTTCGGCATTGCTCGTGCGATCGCCGATTCGCAGGCAACCATGACGCAGACCAATGCGGTCGTGGGCACTGCTCAGTACCTCTCCCCCGAGCAGGCGCAGGGTAAGCCTGTTGATGCGCGTTCGGATCTGTACTCCACGGGCGTGCTGCTTTTCGAGCTGCTCACTGGAAAGCCGCCTTTCACGGGTGATTCTGCCGTAGCCGTGGCCTACCAGCACGTCCAGACCATTCCGCCGCTCCCCTCGTCCATTGCGGGAGATGTTCCCGAGGCCATGGATCGCGTCGTCATGAAGGCACTGGCCAAGAATCCCGACGATCGTTATTCTTCCGCCGCAGCAATGAAGGCTGACCTCTTGCGAGCAGCTCACGGTGCTCATGTGAATGCCCCCGAGACAGCTGTGTGGGAAAGCGCGGCAACCCAGACTCTTCCTGCAGTTGCGGCCGCACCGGCATTCCCTTCGCCTTCTTCACCTTCGGATGCGACGCAGACCAGGATCGCACGCGCGGGTTCGCAGGCAACCGCGGTCCGTCGCGCAGATGAGGACGAGGAAGAAGACTCCAAGAAGAAGCGTCCTGCAGGTTTGATCGCTGGGATCATCACTGTCGTTCTTGTCGCTCTCATTGGCATCACGTGGCTCGTGGTCACGCATTCTCGCGAGGATTCCACCTCCGAGGTTCCCAATGTTGTCGGCCAGTCTCAGGCCGAGGCGATGCAGACCATTAAGAGCAAGGGCTTTGAGTGGGCGGTCGCCGATGAACAGGTCGCCTCCGATACGATCCCCGCGGGTTCTGTCGTGTCGACGGATCCTGCTGCAGGTACTGCCGCTAAGCCTGGTTCTCGAGTGATTGCAACGATTTCTTCCGGTCCCGCTTCGATTACGCTTCCCGATAACCTTGTTGGCATGAGCCCGACCCAAGCCCAGCAGACCGTCGAGGCGCTGGGTTTGAAGTGGACTCTGTCGGATCAGAAGGAAGCGTCAGATAACGTCGAAAGCGGCAAGATTGCACGCGTCAGTCCTTCTGCTGGTTCAAAGGTCCGCGCTGGATCGACCATCACCGGTTATGTTTCTTCCGGTTCTCAGAAGGTCACGGTCCCCGATGTCACGGGTATGAGCCAGGATCAGGCGCGCAATGCCCTCACTCAGGCCGGTTTGTCCGTTGGCAACGTCAACACTGTCGACGAGGCCGGAGCTTCGCAGGGCCGCGTCGTGTCGACTTCGCCCGCGGTTGGTTCCGAGGCGAAGCGCGGTGACACGATCTCGCTCAACATTGCTTCGGGTAACGTCGTCGTCCCCGATAACTTGACGGGACAGAACTACACGACCGTGGCCTCGTCGCTGGAGGCTCTGGGCTTGCGCGTGACGATCATTCAGATGCCTGATCGTAATGCTGCTGCCGGTACTGTCACCGGCGTGACGCCCAGCGAGGGTTCCTCGGTGCGTCAGGGTAGCTCGATCACCCTGTACGTTTCGCAGGGGGCTAACGGCTCGGCATCGCCCAGCGCGTCGAGTCACTGAGGCGGATCGTAAAACTCGCATAGTGTTGGGGGCTTGGCACTGCCAAGCCCCCAACACCTATATTCACTAACTGAGCGGCGCTGCCCGCTCAAAGCGAGCACGGCCTCGTCAATCAGACCGAGGCACCACCCAAGCCAAAGAAGCGTTCTGCCCACGGGAAGACGTAGGCGAAAAGCACTGCGACTGCGAAGGCAGCGATGACCAGGCACAAGAAGACGCGGAACCACGTGGGTCCCGGAAGGTGGCGGAAGAACCATCCGTACATGTTTTTTCCTTCCTTACTCCACGGGCTCGTCAAGCAATTCGGCGGGGACACCCGTGTTCTTCGGGGTCCACGATTCAAGCTTGAGGTGGACGATGAATCGTTCGGAATTTCCGTATTCGGGGTTGCAGGTCGTCATGGTCATCAGACGCTCAGTCGGCTGCTTCGAGAATGTCAGGTCTCCGGGAACCGGCGCGATGACGCGGATATTCGTTTCATCGCTTGCGGGAACAATCTCATTGGACTGGTAGGTGTAGACCAAGTAGAGGTCATTCGTTTCGACAACGACCTTGTCGTTTTGCTTGAGCAGATCGATGAAACGGAAGGAGTTACCGTAGGAACGACGGTGTGCAGCGACCGAGAAGTTACCAAGTTGGCCCGGCTGTGCGGTGTCCTTGTAGTGACCGGCCCAGCCCTGATCGATGATTGTTCCGGTCGTGCCCTCGCCCAGGGGAATCTTCATCCAATTCCATGAGGGAACGTGGATGATGCCGTAGAGTTCGTCGATTGCGGGGGTCTGGGTAAACTCCGGCGGGTCCTCGGTGTGGCGCTCGCCGAGCGTGCGCTTTGAGGGGTGCTGATTGGAGAAGTCAGCAACGGCCTGCGCACGCGGGCCCTCCACCTTGTAGCTGGTCCAGTACAACTGCCACACGGCGAATAACCCCAAAATGACGGCAATCGTAATGAGGAGCTCGCCGATGACCGAGAGGAAGGTGGCGCGCGATCGGCGGGGGGCTGCCGGTTCTTTTACGTGTTCACCCATTCTCTTTCACCACCTGTGCGTATCGAAGGGATAGATCTTGGGCGGACGCCGGAAACTCGAGGTTATCTGAAGTTTTCAGATCCCAGCCCAATCCGTAGCGTGCCACATAACGCTGGTAATTGACGACTCGAGGATTCGTTTCGACCGAATTTCGGAGCTGATTCACATTTCCGATGGCCGAGATTTTGTAGGGCGGCGAGTAGGATGTGCCGCCGACAAGGATGACGTTTCCGATGCAGCGGACGACGGTCCGCGGTGCGATGCGTACTCCCTGCACTGTCATTGCTTCGGCGCCACCCTCCCACATGGCGTTCATGACATCATCAATGTCTTGCTGGTGGATGACGAGGTCGTTCGGGTTGACGTTATCGGGAACCGTGTCAGTTGGCGCGTCGGAGAGCGTTACGGTGATGCCGGGTCCTGAAACGGGGTGCTTGGACAGTTCATCGACGGTGTCCGAAGCCTGTTGGTTCGTGGCGGGAACGTGAGCTGTGATCTGGCTCTTCAGGGAAGTGACAGAGTCTTGGAGTTCCTTCACTTCGCTTTGTCGGTGTCCGACGAGGCCCGCGAGGTCGAGGTGGGTTTGCGAGCGGGTTTCCGAGTTGGAATGCGCGCTTGCGACGAAGAGGATTCCCGAGGCCGTGGTGACGAGGAGAACCGAGGCCGCTGAACGCAGGGTGCGTCCCCGAGGACGGGTGAGCGGTCGTCCAAATAGTTTCACATCGTCTCCTGGTTGCAGGCAGGCTTTCGTTGAGATTGGGCAGTGTAGTTCTAGTATCCCCTGTTTGGGGTGTATACGCCCAGTTGCTTTTGATGTTTGGCCCAGTCCAGCTAGGCTAGAGGGAGGCCGCCTGTCGCGGCGTTACCCGGGAGTAGTTCCCGAATACCTGCCGCAAGAAAGGATAATCGTGGCTGAGCCGAAGAAGAGCGAGAGCGAGAAGGACACGAAGTCGCAGTCCGAAGAGACTCAGGCAGAAGAGTCAAAGCGCGAGGATCGCAAGCGCGAGACCAGCGAGAAGGATGAGCGCTCGAAGCGCGAGAAGCGCGGCAAGGCTGGCAAACGCGATAAGGCAAAGCGCGACAAGCGTGCGAAGGCTGCGAAGCGTGCAGCCGCTGAGTCCGAGTCTGAGATTCACGCATGGACCGATGGCATTCCGCTCTCTCCCGTGTGGTGGGCTCCGGTATTCACAACGCTCATGATTGTGGGCCTGTTGTGGATTGTTGTGTTCTACATTTCGAGCGCCGCTTACCCGATCCCGCAGCTTGGCCAATGGAACCTCGCAGTGGGTGGCGGCATCGCGTTCATCGGCTTCTTGATGACAATGCGCTGGCGCTAAGCACTGATCTGGAAAAGCTCCTGCTGGGGGGTGTTCGCACGCGAACACCCCCCAGCTTTGTCTGCATTTCGCACGCTATCCACATACACGCGCGAGAATCCACACTCGCCCACACTCTATCCACAGGCAAATCCACAGCTGGGGATAAATCTCATGCGTGTAATTACCCAGCTTCGATTCCCAGATTTATGGATGAATTCGATTAGGTGAATTGTGTATTCAAACTTACAAACCGCGAAATATCAACGAAAATCCAGAATCTCCTGCAAATATCACGAAAAATGTGATTTTTCCCTTGGCTTTCAGCTTTCGACGCCCCCACATAACGTTTTCCACACGTTATCCACACCCTCAAAACTAAACAACAGCTAGTTCGCACCAGGAACACAGCAATCGTTCAGAAAGCTGGGGAATAAGCGGCGAAAAGGCCGAAAATTGGGGCTTTTCTCTTCTACTCAACAGCGCTGCGACTATGCCGCGCTACTAGCGAGCATGAAACTCGATGCGTCGTCCGGCCTCGTACATGCCGCCAAGCAAGTGCCCACGCAATGCCGGCTGGAAGGAAGAGACATCAGTAACTGAGAAGGTTGTCAGAGAATCCACGCCGTATTCCGCAAGCATCGGTGCCGCAGGAGACGAGGGACCAACGATGATCGTGCGCGCGCCTCGGGAAAGTTCAAGAAGGCGCGGCATGGTCTTATTGACGAAAGCAGAACCCGTAATAAACACGTAATCACACGTCGGCAGAACATACTCGGCGGCAGAATCCGGCAAATCACCGGGGAGAGTATTGCGCTCGAGAACAATCAACTCACTGACCGCGGGAAGCGCAGCAGGAGCAAAGGGAAAATGGCCGATGACCGCAACCCTCTTACCAGCGGTCTGACTTGCCCACGGATCAAAAAGGTTCTGCCAGTTATTGACCTCGCAGGGCTCAAATCCGGCAGCTTCAGCGCGGGACGGAAGGGCATACCACGAGTTGAGCGCCGCCATGCCGACCGCGGCCTCGGCAAAGTTCCAACTCTTGGCGAAAGCTGCAACCTCGCGCAGACTCAGCCCCGTGACGTCTTCGGGAAGGGAACGCGGCACAGACTCGACGGGCATATGGAAAGCCATCCCGGCGCCGGCCTCGGAATTCTCAACGAAGGCCCACTTGCCTGCGCGCCCGCACGCGCTCACGCGCACGGAAGGATCGATCTGCTCGATCAAACGATCATAGATCTCCCACGGATTCCACATATCCAACATTGCGAGTCCTAGATTCCGATAAGCACCATGTAGGTGACAACAAGGATGACGATCTCGGCGGCAAACATTCCAGCAACGCCAATAGCTGTACGTACTCCTTGCTTCTTCGCGGTCATTCCAGCGCGTGGCCGGCCCAGAAGGAGCAGCACCCACGCACACAGCATTCCCGCGATGAGGCCGCCGATATGCGCCTGCCAAGAAATGCCCGAAACGATGAAACCGTAGAGGAGGTTGACGGCAAGAAGCCCGGCGATTGCGCGCGCATCGATACCTGCCGCGCGTTGAAGAACGAAAACCGCACCGAAGAGGCCAAAAATCGCGCCCGACGCACCTACGGTGACCGTATTCACCGTAGAGGTATCAATGAGCGCCCATCCCAGGACGCCGATTGAGCCGCCAAGAGCACTGATCAGGTACAGGGCAAAGAAACGGGCCCGCCCCAAGAGGGGTTCCAGTGCTCGCCCAACGGCATAGAGCGAAATCATGTTGAAGGCCAAGTGGGTGAGATTGAGATGCAGGTATGCAGTCGTCAAAATACGCCACGGCTGAATGAGTCCGTAAAGAGGAGTGAAACCCAAGTATCGCGTGACAATGTGGTTGCCCACAAAGTCCCCGAGCCACAGACCGATACACAAAATAATGGTCGCGTAGGTGATCAGCGGGGTTTCGGCACCGATCCGCAGATTCCCGACCTGACGAGGCCGAGCTGCCCGGGAGCGACCAAAGAAGTTGCCCCGGCCTCTGCCCGCGCAATCCACACAGATCGAACGAACTTCCGTGGGGACAACACACTGGGTGCACATCGGTCGATTACAGCGTTTGCAATAGTCGACGCTGCGCACTCCAGGGTGGCGCGGGCATTCTGGTGCGGCGTAGGGATCCGAGCGCCGCCCATACAGAGGCTGGGACATAGTTTCCTTCGTGTCAGTCGACGATATCGATCGAGGAGATCACGACATCGTCAACCGGACGGTCACCGCGACTAGTGCGGGTCGTGGCAATCGCGTCAACAACGCGCTTGGACTCATCATCGATCACTTCACCGAAGATGGTGTGGTTGCCGAGCAGCCACGGGGTCGGGGCCACGGTGATGAAGAACTGTGAGCCGTTGGTGCCCTTGCCCATACGCTTGCCCGCGTTGGCCATGGCCAGCAGGTAGGGCTTGTCGAAGTTCAGGTCGGGGTGGATTTCGTCATTGAACTGGTATCCGGGGCCGCCTGTGCCGGTGCCCAGCGGGTCACCGCCCTGAATCATGAAGCCGTCGATTACGCGGTGGAAGATCGTGCCGTCGTACAGCGGACGGGAAGTCTGCTGGCCGGTCGAAGGATCGGTCCATTCGCGCTCACCCTTGGCAAGGGAGGTGAAGTTCTTGACGGTGTTGGGCGCCTGCTCGGGGAAAAGCTCGAGTCGAATATCGCCCATATTGGTATGAATTGTTGCTTCCATGACTCCATCGTTCCAGATTCGCGTGAAATCGGCACGGGATTTTGCCGAGTTTTCCCGCGATTAAGCTGCATGCGAAGGAGGAAGAGTGCACAATAGAGGAGTCACATACGTTCAAAAGCGAACGCAACTCTCTTAGACAGATTCGGAGACATCATGGCTAGGACCCCGAACATCGACACCGAAAAGCTCAAGGCTCAGAGCCTGCAGCTCCGTGACGCAGCGGCAGTGCACGCGGGCCGCATTGCCGTGCGCGCCGCCGATCTGGCAGAACAGGGACTGGATTGGGCAGCTCCCCGTGCACAGGCTGCACTGGCAAGCGCAATCGAGCGCGCCACCCCCCTTGTAGAGTCCGCAACTGATCGCGCACAGGCCGTTGCCGATCGCGCACAGCCCTTCCTATCCGATATTCACGGCCATGTCGTCGACGACTACCTGCCTCGCCTCAACCGTGCAGTGACCGAGTCCGCTGCTGCACTCTCCGGCGAGGGCGATCTTGGCGAACGCGCACGCGCTGCACGCTCGGCATCCGCAAAGGCCCTGACGACTCCGGCTCGCAAGAAGTCCTGCAAGAAGTGCCGCTTCCTGCGCGCCCTGTGCTTCACCGCTGTGGCCGCAGCAGCAGCCGGCGCAGGCTACGTCCTGTGGAAGCGCAGCCAGCCGATCGAAGATCCCTGGGCCGAGGACTACTGGGCAGACCTGGAAGTTGAAGACTACTCAGCCGATCAGGAAGCTTCTGCCGAGTAAGACAAAACGCCTCCAACAGGCTTCATGCTTTTGGGGGGTCGCGATGCACAGCGTCGCGACCCCCCACCAGTTTTTCGTCAAATCCGTCGTCAGCGAAGACGCTCGGTCCTATGACGCTCCATTACACGCCAAACACGTAGAACATCGACCCCACAAACCCGATAGCTCCAAGCACCCAGGGGCTCACATTCAAAGCGATTCCCCACGTGTTGAGCTTGCGCTGTTTCTCAGACACGGGGACTGCAGGACTCGGCATCGCCAAAACCACGCCGAAAAGGTTGACCGGTGCAACAAGACCGATCCACATGATCAAGAAGAGAATCCATACCCAGCCTGCGCCTTCGGGGTGCCCGCTCTTAATCGCATCTCGAATGAGGAGGTAGGGCACCAAGAACGAGCACGCGACAAACACCCAGCCGACAAAACCAAGAATGAGCGGCGAACGCTTCAGCTTGGCTTCACCTTGGACCAGAGGCGCACCCACGTATTGGCCAGCCGGCTGCGGCATTGCCTGATACCCAGGGCCCTGATAGAGCGCGACGCCCTGCTGAACAGCCTGAGGATTCAGCGGCACTCCAGCGGCTTGCGGCATTGCTGCACCTTGGACCGGCACTGTGCTTTGAGGCTGCCCCTGATCAGGGGCTCCTCCAGCGACTCCACCCTGATAGGGATTGCTTCCTTGGCCCGGTCCGCCCGACATGCTCACAATGTCCTCCTTGCGAATAAGTATTCCGGGGATTGAGACTATAGGAGGCCGGGCACCTACGCAAAGCTTTATTCAGCAAGAAGAGCCCGCAACACCTGCACAACCCCGGCCTCGTTATTCGAAGGCGCAAGGAAGCGCGCCGCCGCACGCACGTCAGCAGAGGCATTCTCCATCGCGAAAGAAAACTCAGCCTGAGCGATCATCGACAGGTCATTTCCCGCATCGCCGAAAACAACTGTCTGCCCCGGAGTAACGCCCAAATAGTCCTGAAGTTCGCGCAATGCGCGCCCCTTATCGACGCCGCGAGCTTGGAGATCAGCCCAATTCGCGGCTGAGATCGCAAATTGGTGGCTAAGCGCAAAGCGCCGCAAAGTTGCATCCGCAAGCGGAGTGATATCACCGGCACTGTAAACGGCGAGCTTAATGATCGCCTCGTCGATCCGCTCCTGTTCGATATCGTCGATCACCTCCATCAGGTCATCAACGCATTGCGTGCGCACGTAATATGGCGTGACAGCCGCCAAGAAACCTTCGTCTGTGCGTTCCACATAGGCGCAGTTTTTCCCGCATACGACGAGGCCACCGTCGAAGTTCTCCCGAAGACTCCCCTCAGGTGCCCCCTCCCCGGCGTCCTCGCATGCGGCCTTCGCGCCCGGCCTCGGCAATGTGTGCTGACGGACCAAGCGCACGCTCTCGCGCACCGTTGCAAGGTCAAGCGGAGCTGACGAGATTTCACGTCCGTCGCGCATAACGATCGCACCGTTTTCTCCGATAAAAGTGAGCCCCGGGCGCTCGGGGAACATATCGATTAAGCTCCACACTTGCCTGCCGGAAGCGGGAACAAAAACGATTCCGCGTTCCTCCAACTGGTCAAGAAGCTCGTCTAATCCGGGAGGAAAATTCTTCTGATCGTCGAGCAGCGTTCCATCCATGTCGACGGCGACAAGACGGATCTGGGCGCCGACATAGGATGCGGGATCACTGACCATAGTTTCACCCTCGCTGAAGTCACAGGTAGAAGACGTAGATATCGATGAGGCTATCAAAGAGTTTCTCGCCCGCAAGCATCAGGTTCACGAGCACAATAACAATGACCGCAGCGATGGCATATCCGCCCAAACTCCACAGGCGCGTTCCCCGAGCTCGCGAGGCGGTCAGGGCATATAGCCCGGTGAAAAACGCTACTAGTCCCAAGGGAAGCTCGTAGACCGCAAATGCCTCCACGAAAAGAAGAGTGGGCCACCCATAGGTAACAATTTCACTGAAGAAGGCCAGTAGAAACATCACGAGCATCAGCGCTGCGCACACGGCGGAGACGACTCCGGACATTGAAATCATCTTGCCCGAAGATGAATGCGTCTTATGTTGATCTGATTCTTTCGTTTTCTGCATCGACCGTCTCCTCTCGACCTTTGAGCGTCAACGATGTCTGCTCACACTATCCTATTGCCCTCTCAAATCAAACTGCCTGGGATGCCCCCTGCCTCGCCATCAGGCGGAATAGTTCATCTGCTAGGTTGATGGATATGACCCATGCGCAAGTGCTTCTGCGGGCATACGCCCGCGCAACAAATATGTTGATCGCCGGACGGCGTTTCATCACCTCCGACGGAGAGCTCACCGCACTCCTTGAGGCTTTCGGAGCCCAGGTCATGTCCCCCGATCCTTCCGAGGCCACCCCCACCGGCCTCGACGTCATCTTCGACCTGGATGAGGGAGCATTTCCTCGCCCGGGTGCGATCACCGTCCTTGCCCCCGGCGGCAGCTTCCAAGGAGTATACGCGCCCGATACTTCCCTTTTGCGTGGCCCCGAGGATCCCGAGCGCATCGCGTGGGCCCGTTCGCTCATGCCCGTGACCGAGGCCGCAGTTCGCCGCATCGGCCACCTGCTCCCAGGTCGCCGGATTGGCCTCGCCCTGGTTTTGGAACCGAAAACTGCGGCGCTTGCCCTGATGCTTGCCGAGGCCGGAGCTGAGGTGTGCGTCTTTGGACACGCAAGCGAGACCCGAGATGACGTTGCCGACGCACTGCGACGCGCGGGGCTGAAGGTCTTCGCCGACTCCCACGCAACTCCGGAGCAGGAAGAAGCACTCGCCCGCGAGTTCCTCGCTGAAGACAACGAGTATCTGTTGGACGACGGTTCGCATCTGATTCGCATGGCTCACGATCCGAGTCGCGCCCCCACAGCGCTTTCCGCCTTGCACGGCGCTGCCGAGGAAACGACCTCGGGACTGCGGCCACTGCGTCATTTCCCGCTGCGCGTCCCCGTAATTGCCAGCAATGACGCACGCTCAAAGACTCTTTTCGATAATGCCTACGGCACGGGCCAATCTTGCTGGACAACAGTCCTTGACATCATTGACCCCGATGGCCTCGGCGCCCCAATTCCTGGGATGACGGTCGGAATCATTGGGTATGGAGATGTCGGTAAGGGATGCGCGCGCTTTGCTCGCGCCTTGGGGGCCCGTGTCAGTGTCGTAGAACTTGACCCGGTTCGCGCTCTCCAAGCGCGCATGGATGGTTTCGCAGTCGCTGCCCTCAGCGAGGTTGCCTCCACGGCGGGGCTTTTGATGTCCGCCACGGGAGAGCCCTCCACCATTCCCCTCAGCGCTCTTGAAGCTCTCCCCAAAGATGCGATCGTCACCGTCGCAGGCGGCGTGGTCGGTGAAGTTGAGATCGAAGAGGCACTGGCCTCGGGGTGGACTCTTACCGACGCCGGTCCCGCGCACATCCAGCACCTGACCGATCCTAGGGGGAAGTCCCTGCGTATCCTCGAAAAGGGCGAGGGCATCAACTACACGGCCGGTGAGGGGAACCCCATCGAGATCATGGACATGAGTTTCGGAGTCCAAGTCGCAGCGCTCACTGAATTGTTGACCCGCGGGGAAGAGCTTTCTCCCGGTCTGCACAATCTCCCTCAGCACGCCGATGATGCGGTATCTCGAGCTGCGCTTGATGCACTGCGCGGTGCAGGCAATGCACAATAGTTCTATGACTTCGACGCTTTCCCAGGATGACGCAGAGATCCTCAGCCCACGCCCACATTCCGACGTCGTCGAGGTCTACTCAGCTGGGCTCGTCATTCCGATCACCGCTCCATCCGTCTTGGACGGTGCTATTGCGGCTATTGATGGACGCATTGAGCACGTCGGTTCGCGCGATTGGGTACTCCACGCACTTGAGCAAGCTGGACGTTCTTTCGTCGAACACCACGTCGACGGGGTACTGATGCCCGGCCTCGTCAATGCGCACACCCACTTGCAGTACACGGGAATGGCAGAAGTTGGCGCGAGGCGTTACACGGGTTTCCCCTCGTGGGCGCAGGCTTTTGACGCGGTCTATGACCATACCGATTTCGATTGGAAGGCCGAGGCCGCACGCGGTGCTCGCCTCTCGATCCGTTATGGGACAACCAGTGCTGCCGACGTTGTCACCGATCCCGAGGCCGCGGGTGCGCTCCACGACTTGGGCCTGCACGGCGTCGCCTACTGGGAAGTCATGGGGTGGTCGAATGAAGATTGGGCGGCTCGCGGTCCGGCAAGCGTCAACGCCTCCCTCGACGCAATGCCCACTCCCCCGCAGATCGGCCTCTCTCCTCATGCCCCCTATTCTTTGGACGCCGATCCTCTCTTGGATCTTCCCGACCTTGCGCGTGGGAGGCACCTGCGTTTGCACATCCACTTAGGCGAGTCCCATTCCGAGGCCGAGTGGAAAGAAGGCCGAACCGCCCAATTGGACGATTTGTGGCGCAGCGGGGCCTCGACATCCTTCACCGAGATGCGCTCTCTTGGTGGGGGCTTCTCGGCGACGCAATTCGTTGATCAGCTGGGTGTTTTGGGGCCCGATTGCCACGTTGCCCACGGCGTCTACATGACCGCAGATGACCGGCGTCGCCTGCGTTCTCGCAATACTGCTGTTGCTTTGTGTCCGCGCTCGAATCGCGTGATTGGCTTGGATGCTCCCCCTGTTGCCGCCTACCTGAATGAGGGCAACTTGTTGGCCGTGGGGACGGACTCCCTGTCGTCTTCTCCCAGCCTTGACGTCATGGAAGACGTTGCGCTCCTGTATAAGATCGCTCGCGCCCAGGGTTATGGGGAAGGCGACCTGGCTCGTCGTCTGCTCCACACCGCAACTTTGGGCGGGGCTGTCGCCTTGGGATTGTCGACTGGCCCGCAGCGCGTTGGTCAGCTTCAGTCCGGCGCGGTCGCAGACATGGTGTTTTTCGATGTGCCCGTAACGACGATTGTCGACACGATCGAGGAGCTCGTCCAAACCGGCGCTTCTCGCCAGATTGCAACGATTATTGACGGAGACCTGCGCTGGGTCGATTCGCGTTTTACCGACATCTTTGTGGGAGACATGCAATGACTACTCTCACTCCGCTCGCTTCCGAGCTTGTCAAGCAACTTGACCTTGCGCCCCATCCCGAGGGCGGCCACTTCCGCCGCACCTGGACCGCACCCACGCATGTGGAAACCCCGCGCGGACAGCGAGCCACGGCCTCGGCGATCCTCTTTGTGCTGGATCGCGACGAGGAGGCTGCCTGGCACCTGGTGCACTCTGATGAGCTGTGGATTTGGTCGGGTCCGGGAGCGCTGGAGATTCACTTGGGTGGAAATGGCGAGGCCCCAAGTTCCGAGCCGCAGATCGTGATCTTAGGCTCGCCGGCTGCTGAGGGTGCAGATCTTTCACCTTCTGAGCCTTCGAACCCCGTGCAATTCCTCGTTCCCGCTGGTTCGTGGCAGCGTACTTTTGCTCGAGGCCAAGCGGCGCTTGCCACTTGCGTTGTCTCGCCCGAATTCTCTTTCGAGGATTGGAAATTAGCCTCGGCTGGTCAGTGAAAGACCTCCTGTTTCAGAAGGATTCACAGTAGACGCGTCCGCCACCGCTTCGGATCACGCGACGCACATCGGCGACCATGGCTGGTGACCCACACACGTAGTAGTCGGCGCTTTGGTCGATACCTGTCATGCGTAGGTAGTCCGTGACGCGGCCCTTGAATGCGGCGTCGCTTGACTCACGTGTCATGCAGCGAATCACGGAAGGGACCGGTGTCTTGAGCCGACGCGTCAGATCCTCGTCCGCCCTTGCGCATCCAAAGAGCAGTATGTCGTCAGCGTGGATTCCTTCATCAAATGCGGCGCAAAATGGGGCAATCCCACTTCCTGTCGCGATGAAAATCCTGCGGCGGGTGGGAGCCTTGTCGTTTCCGCATTCGTCGCTGTGAATGTCGAAATCTCCTAATGGGAGTTGGAGTTCAACGTTGTCTCCGGGCTGCAGGCCACGCGCGAAGGCTGCTCCCTTCCCCTTGGTTCTCACGTCGATGATGAAACGGGCACTTTGTCCAGATGCGCTTGCCAAGGAATACGGCCGCCACTCAAAGGGAGCGACTCGGATCAGGGCATACTGGCCGGGGCTCCATTCCTGCGAATAAGGGAGCTTCAGGACAATGTCTCGGATATGGGGGCTTAGCCATTGCGCCTGGAGGACCTGAGCGGCGAGGCGTGGCGCGCTGTGGGTTGCATGGTCCTGCGTTGGTTCTGGATCTGAGGTTTCACGTCCACTCGTGGAAGCAGAGCTCAGGCTCTGATTGATCTGCAGGTAACCCTTTGGCCCGAGGATTCGACATGCGCTTGTCCACCCCGCCATTGTGGCCCCAACAATTCCGGGAAATCCCGCATCTTGGCCCGTCAGGAAGAGGCCCGGAATCGGTGTTTCAGGGGTTGTTAGTCCAGCCGTCAATCGTTGCGGGGTGAGAGGAAGGCCATAGAAGCACCCCTGTGAATGAGAGGTGTAGTGCTCGATCGTAAGGGGCGTCGCTACTTCTTCGTAGCGAACAGAGTGCGCAAAGCCCGGGAGAGTGCGGTCAACGAGCGCGATCAATCCATGCGCCATGGTCGATTTGAGTAAGTCGTAGTCGCTTCCTCTGTCCCCCTTCAGTGTGTCCTCCCACGTATGGAATGCGCCAGCTTCAACGAAGGAAACAATTTCAGCGGTGGCGTGCTGATCGCCTGCTTTGAGCCCCGGGAAGGAAACAAATGCCGTTTGGGGATTACCTTCCATCAGTGCCGCGGTCAATGCCGTGGGAGTCTGCGAGCCGTCACCCTCGTTGATCCAGATGTTGGAGCCGTCGACACCTTCCGGATACTGGTCAAGGGTGAGGTAGACAATGACCGCTGTTCCCCCGTATCCCATGCGCACGATCGATTCGCGTATCGGTTTTGTGAGTTTTCCCGTCCTTCCCTGCACAGGAAGTAAACGGTTATACGTTTCGCTTGCTCCGGCTCCGGAAACAATGATCGGGGCACGCTCTTCATAATTCACTGGTTGTGCACCGGAAGTATCGGTGACGCGGACTCCAATCGCCCGATCGTTTTCGACAAGAATTTCTTCGACGCTTTGCGAGACGCGAATTTCTCCACCATTCGCGCGGATCTTTTCTTCGATCATTCGCGAGATCTGCCCGCTTCCTCCGCGAGGAAACCACGCTCCATTCATGTAGTGGCCGACGATCATCGCGTGGGCGACGAAAGCACTACGCTCAGGTTCGACTCCGTAGTCTCCCCAGTGCGTTGTC